>OLPU01002778.1_pt1 | contig 11255 bp, 6 predicted proteins | sample 1673111 | NCBI WGS metagenome assembly OLPU01 (sample SAMEA3136755, study PRJEB25190) | human gut metagenome | reverse complement strand
TGCCGTTACAAACAGGTCATTTCCTGAAACCTTCATACTTACTCCACTCCTTCTTCTCTCATTCAATGTTGTCAATTGTCTTTTGTTCTGATTTTTAGATAACTTACATTTAAAAGTTAATAATCTTTTTTATGATATACCAAATACTTTCCTTTTGTCAATAGTGCACTAATATGTATACAATTTTGATTTACCACAGGCAAGGGAGACGCTACAAAAGCTTTTAGTCGGATTGCTCAAAAAACACAAGAAAGAACCACTTAAAAATCTACCCCATTTAGCACAACGGAACAAAATGGGGCAATTTTTTAGTGGTTCTACTCATAATCTTCTGGTAATCCGAACGCTACTTCCTCTGTAGCACCTTCTACCTTGCCTGCGGCAACTCAGAATTACTGTCGATTGTAGTTAATGAGGCATCCCTTCAAGATAATCTCTCTCTCATCATCTGTTAATTCACCCATTTTTAAAGCAAATGGTGTGAGACTTCCGTCTTTTACAACATAAGCTTCAAATTCTGCTGCCTTTGTCTCGACTGCCTTTCTTACGTCTGGCAGGAAAATGTAATCTCCGTTTGCGAATGGCAGGTCACCTTTTTCAATAAGGAATGGAAGCATACCCCAGTTAATAAGGTTGGAACGATAGCGCTTTGTAGCGTATTCATTTGCAATGTTAGCCCAGCCACCTAATACTTTCTGGCAGGATGCTGCCTGTTCTCTGGCGGAACCGTCACCTGGTTTTACAGCAAAGATTGTACTTCCGATTCCAATATTTTCATTGGTAACATCCGCATACTTAGCGTGAATTGCATCAATTACTGGTGCTAATTCTGCTAATGCTTCTACTGGATTGCTGTTCGCTTCTACTGCTTCCTGTGCTGCTCTTACTTCTTTGGCACGTCCTACATAAGCAGGATCTTTTCTTGAAAGGGTAAACTCTGCAAGGCCAAGTGGATTCGAACGGTAGGAGGATGTTTCTCCTGATGGAATTAATTCATCTGTCGTTGTAACTGGATCATGGATCTCGGACACAACTTTCAGAATCATGTTTTCTGGAAGTGCGCTCATCTTTGGCCAGTCTTTGATATTTGGTCCGAACTTAATCTCTACAGATGGATCTGCCACTCCTTTGCTGTCAAATACACGATTTGCGTAAATGCTGCTGTCAAAGTGATATTTTCTTCCTGTATATTCTACATCAAGGTCTGTTGCTGGCGTAAGGTATCCTTTATTGGCTGCGGTTGCTGCGATAGAGCGGGCATCCATTAATGCTACAGAAGCAATCTGACCATTTTGTAACTTAGAACCTTCTCTGTTCGGGAAGTTTCTTGTGGAATGACGGATACTTAAGCTATTGTTGGATGGCGTATCTCCCGCACCGAAACATGGACCACAGAATGCTGTTTTTACGATAGCACCACTTTCCATAAGGGCTGCTGCTGCACCATTCTTTACTAATTCCATGTAGATTGGTGTACTTGCAGGATAAACACTTAATGTAAAAGCATCCGCACCAATGCTCTTACCCTTCAGAATATCTGCTGCAGCACAGATATTTTCAAATCCGCCGCCTGCACAGCCGGCAATAATTCCCTGATCTACATACAGTTTTCCATCAACCACTTTGTCTCTGAGTGTATATGGTACCTTACCATCCAGACTTATCTGAGCTTTTTTCTCCACATCTGCAAGAATATCATCCAGATTAGCTTTTAACTCGTCAATGGTATAGGTATTACTTGGATGGAAAGGCATTGCGATCATAGGTTTGATTTCTCCCAGATCAATCTCCACACATCCATCATAATATGCAGTTTCGCCTGGTTTCAGTTCTTTATAATCCTCACTTCTGCCATGAATCTCATAGAATTCCTGAATTTTCTCATCTGTCTGCCAGATAGAAGAAAGGCAGGTTGTCTCTGTAGTCATAACATCCACGCCAATACGGAAATCAGCACTTAAATTTGCCACACCAGGTCCTACAAACTCCATAACCTTATTCTTTACATAACCATTGGCAAAAACCTTACCGATAATAGCCAGAGCAACGTCCTGAGGTCCCACACCAGGTCTGGGTGCTCCCTTCAGATAAATAGCAACTACACCCGGCATATTAATATCATAGGTCTGGGAAAGAAGCTGCTTCACAAGCTCCGGTCCGCCTTCTCCCATTGCCATGGTTCCAAGAGCACCATAGCGTGTATGGCTGTCTGAACCGAGGATCATTTTACCCCCTGCTGCAAGCATCTCTCTTGCAAACTGGTGAATAACTGCCTGATGAGGCGGTACATATACGCCGCCATATTTCTTGGCACAGGTAAGTCCAAACATATGGTCATCTTCGTTGATTGTTCCACCAACAGCACATAAGCTGTTATGACAGTTTGTGAGAACATATGGCATAGGGAACTTCTCTAATCCTGATGCACGTGCTGTCTGGATAATTCCTACATAAGTGATATCATGGGAAGTTAACTTATCAAAACGAATTTTTAACTTTTCCATGTTATCAGAAGTATTATGGGCTTCTAAAATACCATAAGCAATTGTTCCCTTCGCTGCTTCTTCTTTAGAAGGTGCATCCGGACCAGCCACTGCCTGCAGTCTTGCCTGGGCTTCCGGAGTATCTTCTATAATTTCTGTTCCATTTACAAGATACGCTCCTGTTTTTAACAGTTCCATCATTCTATCCTGCTATTGAAGCTTTCGCTTGAATAGCTTTTCCTTTCCTAAAATATATTATTAGTAAGATATTTGTAATGATACGAAATCCTTCAGCCTTTTCATATCGTTACGCCTGTTAATTATATTAGCATAAACGCAGGATAAAATTCAATAATCCATAAGTGGTATTAATTTTGTAAACTTCCAGGTTGCCGAGGCAAAATCAGAATTCATATTATAGGATTTGGATATCATTCAGACGATTATAGCTTTCCATGAAACTGATTTTGTAGGATTTGGAATAGTTAGCCGCTGTAAATTTTCTGTAGGATTGCTCAAAAAATACGAGGAAGAACCCTTCTGGCAATCCGACTACAGATTCCTCTACAGCGGCGTCTCCTTTGCTACGCAAATCAGAATCTAATTATTTTTCAATTTTTTCAGAAACCATTTGCGGAATCCTTCTTCTACAATTTCTTTTCCAATAATATATGCTGCACAAAATAGGCTTCCTGTCTGTGTAATTTTCTGCATGTTTTCCTGTTGTGGCATATATAAGGACAGCAGAAGAGATATGAGCATAAATATACATAAGCTTGCCAGAATCTGTCCTTCCCATTTTTGGGTATTTTCAAGAAATTTCTGCCAGATATTTTGTCCAGTAAGATATTTTACGATTGTATCTCTCCAATTTTTTTTGAACCAGATATCCCCCTCCTGGCTGCCGCTATGGCAACAGGCGTATACACAATCTTCTGTTATTTTTTCTCTGCCACTCTGATTTAAACCAGACATAAACAGGATTCTTCCCTGCTTTTGCAAGAATTTTTTTGAATATTCCTGCTGATGTTTTCTCCATATGGCTATAATCTGGCTTTTTTCGACTTCTGAAAGTCCGCAATAAATGCGAATACTTTTTATCTGTTTTTCGAGAGCCACGTTTTTTAGAAGCAAAAACTGTTTTCTATCTATCACTTCTCTTTTTTCTTTCACTATTCCCGTCTGTTTTCCAATAGAAAATGCCGATTCTCTGTTCTGATTCGTAAAAAAGAAGTATTTCACACCTGTTTTCTTTAATTCCTGCATAAATCGCTGAAACTTCTCCTTTTGAAATCTGGACGGGAAATATATATCTTCAAAACCAACAGCAACGATTGGCCTTTCTCCTTCTACCGCAGTTTTTTTAAAAAAATCTGGTTGAAAATAAATTCCCTGACGGATAAAAATTTCCTGGAGAATCATATTTTCTGTATAACTTCCTCCATTTTCTTCTCTCTCTTTCTCCTCTGCCGCATATAGTCTTCCTTGTTTCTTCCTTTGTTTACCAATTGTATTCAAAGAGATTTTTCCTTTCATGCTTTCATTTTTTTCTACATACTTATCTTCTATATTCTCTGTCATTTTAACAGTTCTGTTTATACCTGTATTCTCTTTCACATTTTCAAAGAAAGGATACACCACCTGCTGTGTTACAATAGCCCGTCCTGTATTTTCTGCAAAAATTTCTCCCTGTTTATATTCTTTATATGGTAACTTTAAACTTATAACAGCGAGCGGAACTTTTTCCCCTCTTTTCAAACGCACAATGTCCCCTTTTACAAGACTATTTACCTGCACACATTGAAATATATTTTCTCGTAAAACCACTACTTTAGTTTTATATATTTCTTCCTTCTTAAATAACACTTTACTATAACGAAATGTCTTTTCCACCTTCCCAAAAAGAAATACCATAAAAGACACAAACAACACTGTTTTTACTCTTTGATCAAATTGAAACAAAACACTTACCACACATAAATATAGAAAGAAAAAGAAAAGCAGATTCTGGCACTCCTGTTTTAAACACATAAACCAAATCCGCTTCTTCTCTTTCGTTATACTATTCCTAGAACTCCTCTTCCCACGCTGCTTCTGCCTCACTTTTGCCAGCGTAAGCCCCCTTTGTATATTTGTATCATACTTCAATTCTAAATATTCAATCGTTCTATCATCCTTTTTCTTCTCCAAATTCTTCTGGCTCCTGTCCATATTCATAGCAACCCTCCCGTTTTCTCTGTATACCGAGTGATATCCCCTTAAATGGGGAATCTTCTTGCTAGAAGAAGATAAAAATCTCCCTGTTTATAAAAAAACGTAACACACTATCTCAGATTGTCTTATTAAATATATGTTAGTTTACAAGAGAAATATGCCCTTCTATGGATTCTCTTTTTGGAGTTCGTCTCCTTTTATTCTTTTTCCAAAATCTGTCCCGTCCGATAAGCATGCAGCAGCTTCTCAAGGTCACTGATCTGCTCTTTTAACTGGCGGCCAGTTTCGGTATCTATCACTCTCTCACGCTGAGCAGAAACCTCACGGATAACGGTATCAGAATGTACGTCTATCTCTTTTTCGATAACGTCTTCTGTCGAAGTAAATGTCTCATGAGACACAAGACGCAAACCTCTTGAATTATAGATAAGGGTGTAACCGGCAATTCCTGTCGTTCCGCGGTATGCTTTCGAAAAGCCACCATCAATGATCATGACTTTACCGTTACATTTGACAGGGGATTCACCCTCTTTTACGTGAACAGGCATATGCCCATTGATAATATGACCTTTTTCGATATCTACGCCAAATTCTTTGAGGATATTATTTACAACATCTTCTCTCTCTATCAGGCGGTAATAATGGTCTTTTCTCTCAATCTGCACTTCTTTATCGGCAATGAAATACCGCTCAAATGTCGCCATCTTTTCCTTGCCATAGACTGGGGAGTTCTCATTAGACCAGATATACCACATGATATCCTTTCCATATTCATGTTCTTCTCTGTTATCCTGCTCGTAATATCCCTTTCTTGCGTAGTACTCAAGCACATCATAAAGTTCTTTGCCAGAATACTGTTTGCTGCCAATCTTAACTTTACGGAAGTTTCCCTTCTCATCAAGCGGCACACAGCCATGATAGAGAAGATTGGAATTATAACAAAGATACAGACCGCCTTTATTAAATAGGAAACGGATATGTTCCTGTAACTTATCGCAGTTTAAAAAGTTCATGCAAAGGCGGTTCATCAAGGCTTCTTCTGCTTCGGAAAGTTCATATGGATTATTCGGGTCAATAGTAGGGAAGGATTTATCAAGAAGTTCATACTTCTTACCTTCTATCATAATGGTTCCTTCCTCGTAATCAATCTTATCAAGAAGGAGTCTTTTGTCCATATTAAACTCTGGCCTTCTCTTGATCACCTGTCCCTCTAACTTAAACTGAATAATAGCAATGGCTTTATGCATCTTCATATTGAGAGATACTTCTCTTAAATCAGAGTCTTCCTGTGCATGAACCCGGAAGCACTGACAAGGATCATTCGCATATGTTTCAATCGCAAAACTTGCGAGTGGGACAAGATTAATTCCATATCCGTCTTCTAATACATTAAGATTATTATATCTTGCTGAAAGGCGAATGACATTGGCAATACAGGCTTTTTGACCAGAAGCCGCTCCCATCCATACCACATCATGGTTTCCCCACTGGAAGTCCACATTACTGTGTTCCATCAGGTGATCCATAATGATATGCGGGCCTGGGCCTCGGTCAAAAATATCTCCGATAACATGAAGCCGTGTGACAACTAACTTCTGAATAACCCCGGCAATGGCAACAATAAATTCTTTCGCTCTGTTTAAGCGGATAATCGTATCAAAGATTTCATTATAATATTCTTCTTTTTCTACAACACGGTTATTTTCACTCAAAAGCTCTTCAAGAATATAAGAAAAATCAGCCGGCAGACTCTTTCTAAGTTTTGATCTTGTATACTTGGCAGAGCTTTCCTTACATACCGCAATCAGGCGATGCAGGGATACCTTATACCAATCCTGAAAATCTTCTTCAGATAACTCTAACCGCATCCGCTCTACTTTCTGCTCTGGATAATAAATCAGAGCTGCCAAACTCTTTTTATCTCTGGCGCAGAGTGTATTACCAAAAACATCTTCTATCTTATTGCGAATGGCTCCTGAGCCAGTTTTTAAGATATGTAGAAATTGCTCGTACTCCCCATGTACATCAGAAACAAAATGTTCTGTCTCCTTTGGCAGATTTAGAATTGCCTGCAGATTGATAATCTCTGTACAGGCCTTTGCCACGCTTGGATACTGTGTTGCCAGACTCTGCAAAAACTTCAGGTTTAACTTTTCCATAATTAACCCCCTCTATGGAATTTTAACATTATATCGTTATTAAATATTTTTGCCTTATACTTTGTCTTTTGTATCTGTACTTCTTTACCGCATCTACCGTAAGTTGGACATACAGCTTGCAGGAATAATTTTCAAACTCACTCTAGTTTCTACTTAATTCTCTTTCTGCTCTTCCGCAGCCGCTATCTCTCTCTTCTTCTGCTCAAGCTGAAGATAAGGACGCATCTCAATAAGCGGAGCTCCATTGTTACGGATATAGTCTTCTGTGATTGTAACTCGTCCGATATTATCATCCTTTGGAATTTCATACATAATATCAAGCATGAATTTCTCGATGATCGCGCGAAGTGCTCTCGCTCCAGTATCTTTTTCCATAGCCTTCTCCGCAATGGCTGTCAAAGCTCCCTCTTCAAACTGCAAATCCACTTCATCTAATGCCAGAAGTTTCTGATACTGTTTCAATATTGCATTCTTGGGCTCTTTCAGAATATCAACCAGCATTTCCTTTGTCAAGGCATTTAATGTAAATATTATTGGTAATCTTCCAATAAATTCTGGAATCATTCCAAATTTACGGATATCTTCTACTGTAACATACTGTAACATGTTCTTTTCATGATCGTATTTGTCCTTAAGTTCTGCATGGAATCCGATAGAGGAATGCTGTGTCATTCTCTCTTTGATAATATCCTCTAATCCAGGGAATGCACCACCGCAGATAAAGAGAATATTTCTTGTATTCATTACAGCAGTCGGAACCATCGCATTTTTAGAGCTTGCACCTACCGGCACTTCTACCTCGCTGCCTTCTAACAGTTTTAAGAGTGCCTGCTGTACAGATTCTCCGCTTACATCACGGCTTGTCGTATTTTTCTTCTTTGCGATTTTATCAATCTCATCGATGAAAATAATTCCAGTCTCTGCTTTTTCTACATCATTATCGGCATTGGCAAGTAATTTAGAAAGCACACTTTCTACGTCATCACCGATATAACCTGCCTCTGTAAGAGAAGTTGCATCACAGATTGCCAGAGGTACATTTAACAGTCTTGCTAATGTTTTTACAAGATGGGTCTTACCAGAACCTGTCGGTCCGATCATAAGCATATTAGACTTATCAATCTCGATTTCATCCATCGTATTTGTAATGACACGTTTATAATGGTTATATACGGCAACGGACATTACCTTTTTCGCATAATCCTGTCCGATAACATACTCGTCAAGCTGTGCCTTAATCTGATGTGGCGCAGGAATATTCTTTAAAGTAAGCTTTGGTTCTTCCTTCTTATTTTTCTTCTTTTTCTTTTTTGCCTTTTTTGTCTTTGGCTTCTGGTTAGACATCGTTCCTGATAACAGATCTCCAAGATTCATATCTTTTAAATTGTTAAAGTCCATGTTGGACAGGTCAAGGAACTGGATGCCATTTCCACCACCAAATCCAGAATTAAAGGAATCAAAAGACTTCTGCATACAGTCAGAACAGATGCTTAAACCTGTCGGCATATGGATGAGCTTTGCACCTTGTTCTTCTGTACGATGGCAGACACAGCAGGACTCAAACTTGTTTTTCGGAGTATCGTCTTCCTCGTCTCCGTCATCTTCAATCTCATAATCCTCTTCGTCAATTTCTTCTGCATCGTCTTCTACAATATCGTCCGGCTCCTTTTTTTCATTAAAAATAACCTGTGCAGGAGGTTCTGCAAATACCATTTCTTCCTGTTCCTGATTTATCGTATTTTCCTTTTTCATGTTTGTATCTCCTGTCATTACCTCTCCGTACTCCTGCCTTTTAAGATTGCCTCGCCAAGCAGCATATCTTCCGGAGTTGTAATTTTCATGTTTTCGTAACTTCCCTTTATCATGCGGACGCCACGGATTCCGTAAGTTTCCATCACCATTCCGTCATCGGTTACAGAATCATCACCCGCTTCCATCATTTTCTGGTAAGCTTCTCTGATTTCTGCTGTCACAAAACACTGTGGTGTCTGAATCTGCCACATGGTGCTTCTCGGTGGGGTAGAAACTGCATAGCGATCCTCATCAACAATTTTTATCGTATCTTTTACCGGCATTCCCATAACACAGGACTTGTCTTTTTTCACCTGCTCAATGCAAAATTCAATCAATTCCGGCGTGATAAAAGCTCTAGCGCCATCATGAATTAAAACATATCCCTCTTCTGGCATGGAACACAATGCCTTATATACAGAGTCATAGCGTTCTGCACCCCCGGTAATGATGCCGCTGACTTTTTTATAATCATACCTATCTAAAATGTTTTCCTGCGCATATTCTATTTCTCCCGGAGCAACTACAAGAATAATCTCATCTACAGAACTTTTCTCAAATGCTTCTAAAGCGTAGGTGATAACCGGCCGGTCTAAGAGAGTCATATATTGCTTTTGTATTTCTGAATGCATTCGGCTTCCTTTTCCTGCCGCAAGAACAATCGCTGTTACTTTTTCTTTCATGTACTCCCTCCTGTTTTTCAAATCTTTACCGTTACCGTTCTCCAATTTTTAAATTCGGCTTTGCATTTAAGTCCCAGCCATCACGAATACCTTTGATATACTCATAATATCCTGCCACACCGATCATCGCCGCATTATCTGTACAAAAAATTGGTGATGGATGATAGAATTCTATTCCATTTTTACGGCAGGCTTCTTCCATCTGCGCGCGAAGAGAAGAGTTTGAAGCAACGCCGCCTGCGATTGCTACCTTATTAATGCCAAGACGCTTTGCCGCTCCTACTGTATGTTCAGTAAGCACATCGGTAACGGACTGCTGGAAAGAAGCTGCCACATCGGCACGATTGACTTCCTCACCTTTCATCTGGCACTGATTTAAGTAATTTAATACGGCGGACTTTAAGCCACTGAAACTGAAATCATCCGGTGCATCAGTAATCTTTGCTCTTGGGAATGCAATTGCTTTTTTATTGCCTTCTTTGGCAAGCTTATCAATCTTTGGACCACCTGGATAACCAAGCCCGATTGCTCTTGCGACCTTATCAAATGCCTCTCCTGCCGCATCGTCTCTTGTTCTTCCGATAATCTCATATTCCCCGTAGCCTTTTACAAGTACAAGGTGAGAATGCCCGCCGGAAGCAACCATACATAAAAATGGCGGCTCTAATTCTTTATGTTCAATGTAGTTCGCACTGATATGTCCCTCGATATGATGCACACCAACTAACGGCTTCTTCGCTGCATAAGCAAGTGCTTTGGCTTCTGCAACGCCGACAAGTAAGGCACCAACTAATCCCGGACCATAAGTGACCGCGATAGCATCAATGTCTTCTAATGTGACATCTGCTTCTTTTAATGCCGTCTCAATTACAATATTTATTTTTTCTATATGTTTTCTTGATGCAATTTCCGGCACAACACCACCAAACATCGTATGCAGTTTAATCTGTGTGTAAATCGTATTTGATAAAACTTCCCTGCCGTTTTTTACAACGGCTGCTGCTGTCTCATCACAGGAAGTTTCAATTGCCAGAATCAATACATCTTTTTTCCGTTCTTCCATGTTTCCTATTCCTCCTCAAATAACAGAGTCGTACTTTTTCCGTCTTTTCCGGCACTGGCAGTGGCAAATATCTTTCTTACTTCTTCCATATATGGCTCCGGTCTTACTAAAGACGGGCTGTAGTGCGTAAGCCACATTTCCTTCACACAAGCTTTCTTTGCCATTTCTGCTGCCTCATAAAATGTCATATGTTTATATTCGACTGCTTTCGCCTTCTTTTCCGGCTCGCCATACATTCCTTCGCAGATAAATAAATCGGCATCTTTTGCATGTTCCACAATGGAATCCGTTGGTCTGGTATCGGTTGTATAGGTGCATTTGATACCTTTTCTTGACGGTCCGAGAACCAGATCGCTTGTAAGTGTTCTGTCAGGCAGCTCGATTGTCTCTCCCTTTTGCAGGCGATTCCAGTACTGCATCTCTACGTTATTTTCTTTTGCCTTGTTCACATCAAACTTTCCGGCACGGTCAATCTCAATCGTATAGCCGTAGCAGGTGATATTGTGATTCACACGAAATGCAGTAATACGGCAGCCGCATACATCAAGCACTTCCTCTTTTTCCTTTAATTCATGAAAAACAATCGGAAACGGTAAGTCTGGTGCGATGACTCTTAATGAGTTTACTACACGCTCTAATCCTCTTGGTCCTACCATTAACAGCGGCTCGGTTCTCTGTGCATTTCCCAGTGTTAAAAGAAGCCCTGGCAGGCCGCTGATATGATCGGCGTGATAATGGGTAAAGCAGATGACTTCAATCGGCTTAAAACTCCAGCCTTTTTCCTTGATCGCCACCTGTGTTCCCTCGCCACAATCTATTAAAATACTGTTTCCATTGTATCTCGCCATCAATGATGTCAGTT
>OLPU01002772.1_pt1 | contig 11265 bp, 7 predicted proteins | sample 1673111 | NCBI WGS metagenome assembly OLPU01 (sample SAMEA3136755, study PRJEB25190) | human gut metagenome | reverse complement strand
TGCACTATAAAAAATATTTCAAATAAAAAAAATGACAAATTATGTAGAAATATTTCATAAATGTGTTACAATTTTATAGAGATATTTAAAATAAAGGAGAGAAATATGTTACATACATCATGGGGGTACATTTTAGTTAGAAGTTTTCCTGAATGTGCAATATTGTTAATGTTAGGATGCAATTTTTTAAATTTAAAAATATCATCTAAAACTATATTAAAAAAAACTTTAATTTTAGGTTTAATGATTTCATTTGTAAGAATGCTTCCAATTAGTTTTGGAATACATACGATTATAGGAATGGCCCTTTTACTATTTATGTTAATTGGCTTATCAGAAAGTAATTTTATTGATTGCATAATAGCTTTATGTAAATTATTTTTATGTTTATTTGCTAGTGAACTTATCTATATAAAATTAATAACAGGAGTATTTTCTGTTCCTGAACATATATTACTTGAAAATTATAGCGTAATGGGTGCTATTTATACTTTACCATCTTTAATTATACTTGTAATATTAGCTATTGCAATGGAATTTGTTACGCAAAAATTTAAGGTAAAAAATGAGGTTAAACAAAATGGAGAATTTAACTGAAAATATTTCTAGCAAAATAGCTTTTTATTTATGTGATACTAAAGACGAATCAAGTGATGAGTTTGAAATTTTAAAATATGGTGTTTTTGCGGTTTTACATATAAGTATGGCATTCTTATTTACCATTTTATTTGGGATTTTAACTAATACATTATATGAAATAGTAACGATTACTTTGATTGGTACAATATTAAAACGATACTCCGGAGGAGTACACTGTTCCAGTCCTAATAGGTGCTTAGTAACAGGAATAATAGTTTCATATATATTTGTATTAATAGGAAAGTATATGATAAATGTTAAATGGGAATTGAATTATATCATATGTGTAATAATGTTAGTTCATTCATTTTTTATTTTATACAAAAAATGTCCTGTACCTTCAGAAAATAAGCCATTAAACAAAGAAAAAACTAGAAAAATATTAAGAAGGAAATCATTTTTTATATATTTTATATTAGTAGTAATATTTATTGTAAATATGTTATTAAATTTATTTAATATATATATGATGCTAAATTTTGGGGTATTATATATAATATTAGGTTTATATATGCAAACTTTATCATTAACACTTGTAGGAAGTGATTTTATTTTATTTTTAGATAAAGTTTTATTAAAACTTAAAATTTAAATTAAGATATTAACAAATTTATGTTGATATATATATAATTATTATAAGGGAGATATGAATAATGAGATTTTTAACAAAATTTTTTACTAGAGTTGCAAAGAATACAAGTACATGCTGTTTTGGATTTTTCTTTGAGCCAGAAGTTCCAAAATCTTTAAGAGAAGAGTAGTAGGAAAAAGAATCATAAGAATCATTCTTATGATTCTTTTACTGTGCTATATTCTTATATTAGATATATAGGGGAATGAATATGAATAAATTTGATCATGAAAGAAAATTAAAAATACTAGAAATTTTAGTAGGATTGAAATTTTTATATATTATATTAGCAAGTTTTAATATTATAAGTTACTATAATGTGACTTTGAATAAAGGTAATATTGTCTTTGTAATTATTATTGCATGTTGTATAGTACCCTTTATGGTATTTTGTTCAAAAATGATATATGGAGATATGGAAAAAAGTTTTTTTAATATGCCTATAATTTATAATATTATGGAAATGATTGTGATTTTAGGTTTATTTATTATATTAATGTCAAACACAGGAGGATCAAATAGTTCCTTCAAATATATAGGTAGCATTATTGTTTTAATTGTATCTATACAATATAAAAGAGAAGTAAGTTTTTGGATAAATATTGTAGTATGTTTGATAATATTAGGATTTAACTTAGTTGAAGTTGATTATCTAAGTTTATCTAAAAATTTTGATATAATACGTAATTTTGAAGGAGATATTATATTAGTAAGTTCCTTAATGATTACGTCATTTATATTATCTCTATATATAAATATAGAAAATGACTATAATTTAAAGTTAAAAGAACTTGCTGTAAAAGATGGATTGACAGGATTATTTAATCATAGAAGTTTTCAAGATATATTAGGTTCATATATTAAAAATTCTAAAAGAGAAAATAAAGAAGTATCTTTATTATTTATGGATATTGATAATTTTAAAAATTATAATGATGTAAATGGTCATCAAAGAGGAGACTGGCTCTTAACTAGACTAGGTGAGGTTTTGATGAATACAGTTGGAGATTTAGGTATAGTAACTCGCTATGGTGGTGAAGAATTTGCAGTAATATTATACAATCAAAGTGAAGATACAGCATTAAATTTAGGAGAATTAATTCGTCAAAATATACAAAACACTTATTTTATAGGTCAAGAACACCAACCGAATAAGCATATAACAGTTTCCATAGGTGTGTCAACATATCCAAAAGTTGCAAAAACTAAAAAAGAGTTAATAGAATTGGCAGATAATGCATTGTACAGGGCAAAATCTTTTGATAAAAATAGGGTTGAGAGATATTATAATATATTAGATGAAATTGATCCTAGTATTGATAAAAAATCTTTAGAATCAGTGGCAAATATGTTAAATAATATAAATATGAAGGATAAATATACTTATGGACACTCAGAAAGAGTAGTTATTTATGCTAAGAAATTTGCAACATATTTACAAATGAAAGATAAAGATAAAAAAGAGTTGCTTTTAGGAGCATATTTACATGATATAGGAAAACTAGAAATATCAAAAGAACTCTTAACAAAAAGAGAAAAATTATCTGAAAGCGAATTTAATATATTAAGACAACATCCAACTTTAGGTTCAGATTTAGTAAGTAGTATAAAAGAGTTTGCTTATGTAATTCCTTTGATAAAATATCATCATGAAAAATATGATGGTACAGGATATCCATCTAAATTAAAAGGTGATGATATTCCTTATCTTGCAAGAATACTAACTATAATTGATAGTTTTGATGCTATGACATCAAAGAGACCTTATAATATAAGGAAGGACTACAAACAAGCAATTGGGGAATTGGAAAAATGTGCAGGGAGTCATTTTGATCCAGAATTAGTATATAAATTTATAGAAATGTTACAAAATGACATGTTAGAAAAGAAAATGCCAAGAGAATTAGATAGTAATTTATCATTTATAGATGACATTAATAAAGATTACAAAAAAAAACTTCCTGAAATTATATAATTTTAGGAAGTTTTTTTAGAATGAATTAATAAAACTATAATATTTTGATATAATTAAAATGGGAATAAATAAAAATGTAAATTAAAAACTTTAAAATGCAAGGTTGTTTATTTCCCACACCTTGCATTTTATTATATTATACAAAAGGGTTAAACTGAAGGAGGATAAATATGGCAATGCAAAAAGGTTGTATATCAATTGATACAGAAAATATATTTCCAATAATTAAGAAATGGTTATACTCAGATAAGGATATTTTTATAAGGGAATTAATTAGTAATGGTTGTGATGCTATAAGTAAATATAAAAGATTAGTTTCTCTTGGGGAAGTTAAACAATCAGAAGATGAAAAATATAAAATTACAGTATCAGTAAGTAAAAAAAATAAAACTATAAAATTTGATGATAATGGTATAGGAATGACAGCTGAAGAAGTTGATAAATATATAAATCAAGTTGCTTTTTCAGGAGCTGAAGATTTCTTTAATAAATATAAAGATAAAATGGAAGACACTGATATTATAGGGCATTTTGGACTAGGATTTTATTCAGCATTTATGGTATCAGATAAAGTAGAAATAGATACACTATCATTTAAAGAGGGAGCTGAAGCTGTAAGATGGATTTCAGAAGGTACAACAGAATATGAAATAACACCATCTGATACTAGAACTACTAGGGGGACTACAATAACACTTTTCCTTGCGGAAGATAGTGAAGAATTTTTAGATGAATACCATGTAAGAAGTATAATAAATAAATATTGTTCTTTCTTACCTGTTGAAATATATTTGGAAGATGAAGATAAAGAAATAAAAGAAAATGAAGAAAAAGTAGAAGAGAAACCTTTAAATGATACTAATCCATTATGGTTAAAATCACCTAAAGATTGTACTGATGAGGAATATATAAAATTCTATCAACAAGTATTCAACGTTTTTGATGAACCATTATTCTGGATTCACCTAAATGTGGATTATCCATTTAACTTAAAAGGAATTTTATACTTCCCTAAACTAAAAAATGAATTTGAATTAGTTGAAGGTAAAGTTAAATTATATAACAACCAAGTATTCGTAGCAGATAATATCAAAGAAGTTATACCAGAATTCCTATTATTATTAAAAGGTGTAATCGACTGCCCAGACTTACCACTTAACGTATCAAGAAGTTTCTTACAAAATGATAGAGATGTAAGCAAAATTTCTAAACATATAGTTAAGAAAGTTGCAGATAAATTAAAATCACTTTGTAAAAATGAAAGAGAAAAATACGAAAGTTTCTGGGATGATATACAAGTATTCATCAAATACGGTTGCTTAAAAGATGAAGGCTTCTATGACAAAATAAAAGAATACATCTTATATAAAGATCTTGATGGAAAATATATAACATTAAAAGATTACTTAGAATATGCAAAAGATAAACACGAAAACAAAGTATTCTATGTTGTAGATAAAGAACAACAATCTCAATATATCAAACTATTTAAAGAATATGACTTAAATGCAGTTATATTAGATTGCACAATAGATAACAACTTTATTACATTCCTTGAATATAAAGAAAGTGGCATAAGATTCAAGAGAATAGACTCAGATTTATCAGATGTATTAAAAGATAAAGATGAAGAAAAAGATGAAAAAGCTGATGAAGAAATAGTAAACTTCTTCAAAGAAAAAATAGGCGATAGAGTTCAAAAATACTCAGTTGAAAGCTTAAAGAAAGAAGATACACCAGCAGTTATCTTAATTTCAGAAGAATCAAGAAGAATTATGGAAATGCAATCTAGATTCGCTGGATTAGACTATGGATTTGATTTAAAAGAAGAAAAAACATTAGTTATAAATGATAGGAATCCATTAATCAAAAAAGTATTATCTTTAAGAGATGACGAAACTAAGAAAGAAGCTGTAGATGTAATCTGTAATCAAATAGTAGACTTAGCATTACTTGCTAATAAAGAATTGGGAGCAGAGGAACTAGACTTGTTCATAAAGAGAAGTAACGAATTAATGAGCAAAGTTATATCATTATAGAATTCAGTTTTCCTAATTATATAAATATTAAACAAAAAAGGGACTAACTTATTGAATAATTCAATTTGCAAGTCCCTTTTAAATTGAAATTAATTTTTTAATGATTTAAATACTAAAAGTTATTTTCAGTATAATGCATATTAATCTTCATCATCTATTATAATTTTCTTCATCTCTCTTCTATGGAAGATATCGTATAAAATTGGAACGATAAATAATGTTAATAAAGTGGCATATAATAACCCACCGATTGTAACTATAGATAAACCTTGTGATAATTCAGAACCCATACCAACACCTAGGGCCATAGTTGACATAGCAAGTATTGTAGTCATTGCAGTCATAAGTATTGGTCTTATACGAGCTCGACCAGTTTCTAATAATGCAGTTCGTTTATCAACACCATCAAGGCGTAATTGGTTTACATAGTCGACAAAAACTATACCGTTGTTAACAACTATACCAGCAAGAATTAGGAAACCAAGCATAGATGTTACACTTAAGATTTGTCTTGTAACTAACAATCCTAATAAACCTCCAGTAAATGCAAGAGGGATAGTGAACATTACGATAAATGGAGATAATAGTGATTGGAATTGGGCAACCATTATTAAATAAATAAACACTATTGCAAGAAGTATCATAAGAACTAAATCCTTCATAGTACTATTTATTGTTTCATTTTCGCCAGTTAATTCAACCTCATAACCATTAGGAGTATTGTAATCATCAATTTTTGATTGAATATCACGACTTATAAGTCCTATGTTGTGATCTTCATCAACTGATGCAGATACTGTCATATAACGAGTTTGGTTTTTGTGATTTATTGATGCTGGAGTAGTGGCATTAGTTATAGTAGCTATTTTGTTTAATTTTACTTTAGCATCTTTATTATTTTTTGTACCTTTCATTTCTAATAATTTTAAATCTTTTATTGTTGTTTCAGAAGTATTATTTTTTATAACTACAGCTAAATCGTTACTATTTGAAGTTATAGTTGTAGAAGTTGTTTCAGATTTTAATTTTTCGGAAATTTGTTGATAAACTTGAGCAACTGTAAGGCCGTATTTCATAGCTTCGTCTTTATTAACAGAAACACGTTGTTCAACTTCTGAATTATCTAAACTACTTTTTATATCAATTGCACCATCAGTATTTTTTAATATATCTACCATATCTTTAGATATATCTTGAAGTTTATCCAAATTATCACCTTTAATTTGAATGTTTATTCCAGAACCGACCATACTTCCCATATCCATAGTAGATTCATTCACTGATATATCGCAGTTTAAGGAAGAAGTATCGTCTTTTATCATTTTGGCAATTTCTTTATTTGAATGTTTCATATCTTCTTTTAATACAATATAGACAGACATACTATTTGAAGAACCAGAAGAGGACATACCAATCATAGTTCCAGAACCATTCATCGCACCAACACCTTCAACATCATCGATTTTACCAACTATTTTAACGAAGTCATCACTAATTTTTTGTAAATCATCATCTGTAAGTTCTTGACCTTCTTTTGGAGAGATAGTCGCTGTCATTTGTGTCGAACTCATATCAGGCATAAATGCAGTTCCCATTCTTGTTGCGCTAAATCCAGCAAAGCATAAAAGAATTAATGCACCAATAAGAACAATTGATTTATGATTAAGTGCTTTTTCTAGTAATGTTTCATAGAAATCTACAAATTTATCGAACCATCTATGTTCTTTTTCATCAGCAGAAGTTAATAATTTTGAAGCCATGCAAGGAACTAGAGTTAAGGCTATTATTAAACTTGCGATTAATGAATATGCTATAGTAAGTCCCATATCCGTAAATATTTGTTTTGTAATACCATCAGTAAATACTATTGGTAGGAATACACATATAGTTGTTAAAGTAGAAGCAAAAATAGCTCCGGAAACTTGTTTAGCTCCATAAACTGCAGCTTTATATCTACTAACCCCGTTATTTCTCATTCTATAAATATTTTCGATAACGACTATACTGTTATCGACAAGCATACCTACACCTAGCGATAAACCAGATAGTGAAATCATATTTAGGGATATATCTGTGAAGTACATTAAAACTACTGCGAATAATAAACTCATAGGGATACTGAAAGCTATTATAACTGTAGGTTTAATACTTCTTAAAAATACTAAAAGTACGATTATTGCTAATATACCACCATAAAGTAGGTTGTCTAAAATACTGTTAATAACCATATCTATATAGATTCCTTGATCCATTAGAGAAAGGATATGTAATTTATCGTTTCCATTAGTTAAAGAATCTATAGTTTGATTTAATTTATCGCAGACTGAAGAAGTAGATGCTGTACTAGTTTTTTCAATAGATAACATTATACCTGGGTTTCCGTTTACGTTTGTATAAGATTTACTTACATTGTTTTCATACTTAATATCAGCAATGTCTTTTAAATAAATATCACCAATACCATCGATAGACATAAGAAGTAAATCCTCGACTTGGTCAATAGAAGTAAATTTATCACCGACTTTAACAGAATATTGTTTCGTATCATCAGAAACATAGCCTGCAGGCATAGAGAAGTTTTCTGCTGTAAGAACAGAGTTAATCATATCAGGAGTAATCTTGCTTGATAAATCAGCTGATTTTAATGCTTCTTCCCTAGATTTATTTAATTCTTGTTTTGCAGATTCAAGTTGAGCTTTCCCTTGAATAATCTTAATTGAAGCTTTTGTTAGCTCTTGATTTAATGTTGATTTTGCTGTTTCAAGTTGTTTCTTTTGGGATTTCAACTCTTTTTGTTGAGCTTGTAGTTGGCCAAGGGAAACTGAAGAACTATTCAATCCTTTTTCTGCATTTTCTATAGAAATTTTTATAGTTTTTATAGTTGATTCTAAAGAGGCTATATTTTCTTTTAATATAGAAGTATCAAGACCGTTTTGTTCAGCGATTTTTAATTTATTTTTAAAATCTTTTAATTTTGATTCACTGTCATTAAGGGCCTTTTTAGCATCAGAAATAGTAGGATTTAAAGAATCTCCAACCGAGTCCATCATTTGGATTTGAGCGATAGCAGATGATAATTGGGATAAACCTGATTCTAATTCAACACTAGCTTCAGATAATTTTGATATCTGTTCTTGGCTTTTTTTATCAAGTTCTTTTTCACTTTTGTCTAATTTAGAGATACCATCATCTATTTTCTTTTCGTTTTTATCTAATTCAGAATTGATATTAGCTTTGATTTTTTTATTTAGAGAATCTATTTTATCCGTGTCTAAAGTGATTTGTAACTGACTTTCTACAAGTCCAGTTGCACTTACTGATGCGATGCCTTCAATACGCTCTAAACTAGGTATGATTTCATCATTAACATATGTAGAGATTTCTTCTTGGGACATTCCATCCACATCGACGCTGACCATCATTATCGGCATCATATCTGGATTTAATTTCATAAGGGTAGTGGAACCTACAGTATCGTCAAACTTACTTTTGACTAAATCGACTTGTCCATTAAGGTCTATCATTGCAGAGTCCATATTTGTATCTTGTGAAAACTCAAGTATGACCATACTTACATTTTCATTTGATATAGAAGTAACATTTTCAACACCACTTACTGTAGAGAAAACTTCTTCTAAAGGATTCGTAACAGTATTTTCAACTTTTTCAGGACTTGCTCCAGGATATGGAGTATATGCAATTACATAAGGAAGGTTCATGCTAGGTAGCAAATCAGTTGTCATTTTTGTAAATGAAACAACACCTAAAACAAGTACTAAAATCATAGCTACGAATACTGTTAATGGTTTTTTTACACTGAATTTTGGTAACAAAAATTTCACCTCGCTTTAAATTTTATTAATATTGACTGTTTGGTCAATATTATAAGTATAGCATTTTGTGTAAAAAAATGGGATAAATTTAAGAGGATACAAAATAAAAAACTCTACAGATAGAAATTAACTATTTGTAGAGTTTTTATTTATTTGAAATTAAGCTATTTTTTTAGTCTCAGTAACATTTTGTTCTTTGTTGTGTTTTGCTATACCAACTGATGCAATTAATAAACAAGCATATGCGATTGCTGCATATATTGTTGTAATTACCCAAGATGTTAAGTATCCAAATTTATCAACACTCATACCGAAAAGAACAGTACCAAGTGCATATCCTATAGCAAAGAATACTTGAACTATACCTAATATAGTACCAAATTCTCTATCTCCAAAAAGAGCACCTGTTAAATAAGATGGTCCTATGATATATGCAAAGATAGTAGTTCCTAATAGTATAGCGAATAAGTATCCTAAAGCAGGTATAGAAGGGATGAATATTAAACATATACCGCATAATATAACCATTACACCTGATAATAAAAGTGTCTTTTTAATACCTAATTTATCAAAGAATAATCCACCACTTAGGTTTCCTAATATAGAGAATAATGCAAAGATTGAACCTATATTAGCAACGTAAGTAGCATTAAAGCCAGATTTATATAAATAAGATGTATATTGTACTGACATACCACTTACATAGAAACCAACGAATATGAATCCAACAGCTAATACCCAGAATAATTTCATTTGAGTTACTTCTTTAAGAGCATAACCCCATTTTGTTATAGAAGTTTTTGGATTATTATCTTTTTCTTTTTTTCTAGGAACATTAGCAGCTAATTCTTCTGGTCCTTTTGGTAATCTAACCATGAAAATAGAAATTAGCACTGATACTACAAGTGATATTATACCGAATATAAGATATGCTTTTGCATAACCATAGTTTGGATTACTAAGTAGTCTAGCTGCTGCTTGTTGTAAAAATATATTACCGATACCACTACCAGAGAATGCTAGTCCCATAGCTAAACCTTTGTTTTCTTTGAACCATGCATTTAATAGTAATGGAACACCTATAGCAGATACGATAGAAGTACCAACTTGAACTAAAGCCGAAATTCCATAGTAAGCCCATAGATTTCCGCCAGCTAATGAAAATAGTGCAAATCCACCACCACATAGTACTGAACCTATAAGATAAACTAATTTTATATTTGTTTTTGGATCAGATAGTATTTTACCTATATAAGGTGATGCTATTGCTGACACAATTGTACCTATTGTGAATAATAGAGAGAATTGTGTTAATGTAAAACCTTCTGCACTAGTTACGAAGTTAATAAATTGTGGTTGTACATTTGTTGCTATACCATAGGGAACAGCTTGGATAAGCATACAAGCCACGACTATTATCCAACCATAGAAGAATGGTTTTTTTGTTTTTGTATTTTCCTCTTTATTATTTTCTTCTACAATTTCTTCTTTTTCATCGTTTTCTTCAACAACTAGTTCATCTTCTATATCAACTGGTTCTTCTACTTCTTTTTTCTTTTCTACTGTATTTTCTTGAATATAGTCATTAATTTCATCCAATTTTTTCTTTTGTTCTTCTAATTGTACTTAAATTAAAGAATAATCTTCTTCGGACATTTCTGTGCACAGATACCACATCCGACACATTTTTCCTGATCAATATATGCTACATTGTCAATGACATGTACGGCATCCTTCGGACAGTTCTTCTCACAGAGATGACATCCGATACATCCTACGGAACATGCCTTCATGACATCCTTACCCTTATCCTTGGAGCTGCACTGTACAATGTGCTTTGCCTTGTAAGGAACAAGCTCGATCAGATGCTTCGGACATGCAGCAACACATTTTCCACATGCCTTACATACTTCCTTGTCAACCTGCGCAATGCCGTCCACGATATGAATCGCATCAAACGGACAAGCCTTTACACAGCTACCGTATCCAAGGCATCCGTAATTACAGGACTTCGGTCCGCCGTTCGGCACGAATGCCATGGCTGCACAGTCCTCGTTGCCGGTATACTCGTAATCGCGTCCTGCCTTCTCACAGGTTCCCGCACACTTTACAAATGCTACCTTGCGCTCGCCTTCCTCGGCTGCCACA
>OLPU01002769.1_pt1 | contig 11278 bp, 8 predicted proteins | sample 1673111 | NCBI WGS metagenome assembly OLPU01 (sample SAMEA3136755, study PRJEB25190) | human gut metagenome | reverse complement strand
CTGTGCTTTTTTGGTCTATTCATTTTATTTTATAAATTATTTGGAATTTTATTTTATAAATTAAAAAAAATTGAAGTAATTGAAGCACATAATAAAATGAAAATTAAAACATTTATTTTGATGATTGGTGTAATATTTATTGGATACTTTCTGTATTTTATTAGATTTTATCCGGCAATTATGACTCCTGATTCTTATTATGTTATTCATTATGCTAATAATTTTATATTGAGTGATTACCATACTTTTGGTCATACTTGGTTTTTTGGTATATTTTTTCATCTTGGAAAATTTTTGTTTCATAGTTTAAGTAAATCTATAGCATTTTCTACACTTGTTCAAATGCTTTGTATGTCTCTTATTTTTTCTACTTCAATTAGATATTTTTATAATAAGGGACTTAATAAAAAAATATGTATATTTTTGACTTTGTTTTTTGCATTTAATCCATTACACGCTCATTATAGCATTACATTATGGAGAGATATAATGTTTGGTGGTTCTTTTCTTCTTATATTAATTTGTTTATATGAGTTTATTTCGAGCAAAAGTAAAATTAAGATTGCATATATTATTTTATTTATAATTGGTGTACTTATTATGCTGTTCTTTAGAAACAATGGTATATATGTTTATTTATTCTGTATTCCATTTATAATTGGCTTTATGAAAAATAAAAGAATTATGATGAGTATCATCACTATTTCTATAGCTTGTTTTTACTTTGTAATTAAGGGTCCGGTCTTCGATTACTTTAATATAGAGAAAACTACTTCAGTTGAGGCATTTTCAATTCCATTACAGCAAATAGCAAGAGTAATTGCTCTAGATAAAAATATAACTGCTAAGGATGAAAAATATTTAAAAAAATTATTTATTGATTACGACAAAGTGAGTACTGAATATAAACCATATATAAGTGATCCTATTAAGAGTTTAGCTAATAATGAAATCTTATCAGACAATAAAAGGGATTTTTTAGATACTTACTTGCATTTATTTACTAAATATCCAAATATTTATTTTGAAGCATATTTTTCACAAACTTTAGGTTATTGGTATCCTGATGTTATTTATGCTTCAACTGGTGGTGAAAGCGTAGGCTTCTTCCCAGAAGAAAATATTAGAAATACTCCTTTGACACCTAAATGGTATAATAAAGTTATTGATATTAGTGTTTCGAGAAAAATACCACTTTCTAATATTATATGGAGTTTAGGATTACAATTTATTATTTTATTAATTTCCTTTGTAATGACTATGTATTTTGGAAATAAAAAATATCTTCTTTGTTATATACCTTTATTTGGTTTATGGCTATCTTTGATGGCTTCAACTCCAGTATTTTGCGAATTAAGATATATTTATGGTTTATTTACTTGTTCACCATTTTTAGTATTTTTACCATTTATAATTAAAAAGGAGAAGATAATTAATGATTAAAGTTATGACAATATTTGGAACAAGACCGGAAGCTATTAAGATGGCACCTCTTGTTAAAGAATTAGAAAAAAGAAAAGAAATTGAAAGTATAGTATGTGTTACTGCTCAGCATAGAGAAATGTTAGATCAAGTACTTGATGTGTTTGATATTAATCCTGATTATGATTTAAATATTATGAAACAAGGCCAAACTCTTAGTGAAATTACTTCTAGAGTACTTATGGGACTTGAAGATGTAATAGAAAAAGAAAAACCTAATATTGTACTTGTTCATGGTGATACTACTACAACTTTTGCTGGTGCATTAGCAGCCTTTTACAATCAAGTAGATATAGGACATGTTGAAGCTGGTCTTAGAACTTGGAATAAGTATTCACCATTTCCTGAAGAAATGAATAGGCAAATGGTAGATAGAATGTGTGATATGTATTTTGCTCCTACTGATGTAAGTAAACATAATTTGTTAGAAGAAAATATATCAGAAGATAAAATATATGTTACTGGTAATACTGCAATTGATGCTATGAAAACAACTGTAAATAAAGACTATAATAATGAAATATTTGATTGGATAGGTAATGATAGAATGATTTTACTTACTGCTCATAGAAGAGAAAATCTTGGTGAACCTATGAGAAATATATTTAAGGCAGTAAGAAGAATAGTGGGTGAATATTCTGATGTTAAAGTAGTATATCCAATACATTTAAATCCTAAAATTAGAGAAGTTGCTAATGAAATATTTAAAGATACTGATAGAGTAAGATTGATAGAACCTTTAGAAGTGTTTGACTTCCATAATTTTCAAAATAAGAGCTATATTATCCTTACTGATTCTGGTGGTATTCAAGAAGAAGCTCCTTCACTTGGCAAGCCTGTTCTTGTACTTAGAGATACTACAGAAAGACCCGAAGGTATTGCTGCAGGTACTTTGAAATTAGTAGGTACTTCAGAAGATGTTATTTATAATGAAACTAAAAAATTATTAGATGATAAGAATGAATATAATAAGATGAGTAAGGCATCTAATCCTTATGGAGATGGCTTTGCTAGTAAATATATAGTTGATGCTATTATTGATAAATATAAGTAGGAGGATATGATATTATGAAAATATTAGTTACTGGTGGTACTGGTTATATTGGCAGTCATACTGCTGTTGAACTTCTTAATAATGATTATGAAGTTGTTATTATCGATAATCTATCTAATTCTAAAAGAGAAGTAGTAGATAAAATTAAAAAAATTACAGGAAAAGATGTTATTTTTTATGAGGGTGATGTATGTGATAAAAAACTATTAGAAGAGATATTTAATGATAATAAGATTGATGCTGTAATTCATTTTGCTGGATATAAGGCTGTAGGCGAATCGGTAAAGAAACCTCTTATGTATTATAGAAATAATATTGATAGTACACTTACTTTATGTGAAGTAATGAATGAACATAATGTTAAAAATATAGTATTTTCTTCAAGTGCTACAGTATATGGTACTCCGAAGAGTTTACCTATTAAAGAAAACTTTGATGTTACTCATGCTACTAATCCTTATGGTGAAACTAAAATTATGAAAGAATATTAAATGACTTATATGTTTCTGATAATACTTGGAATATTGCTTTACTTAGATATTTTAATCCAATTGGAGCACATAAGAGTGGTTTAATAGGTGAAAATCCTAATGATATTCCTAATAATTTGATGCCTTATATAGTTAAAGTAGCTAATAAAGAATTAAAAGAATTATCTGTATTTGGTAACGATTATGATACTATAGATGGTACTGGTGTTAGAGATTATATTCATGTTGTAGATTTAGCAAAGGGACATGTAGCTTCTATAAAAAAACTTGAAGAAAATCCAGGATTACTTACATACAATTTGGGAACAGGTGAAGGATATAGCGTATTAGACTTAGTCAAAGCTTTTGAAAAAGTAAATAATATAAAAATACCTTATAAAATAATAGATAGAAGACCTGGTGATATAGATATGTGTTATGCAGATCCAACAAAAGCATTCGATGAATTAGGTTGGAAGGCTGAATTTGGTATTGAAAGAATGTGTGAAGATTCATGGACATGGCAAAGTAATAATCCTAATGGATATGAAGAATATGAATTAGATGAAGTTGCCTTATCTAAGATGTAATAAATTAGGAGGTATTAATTGGAATATTTAAAAATAATGATTTTATCAATGGTTCCAATTACAGAATTAAGAGGAGCTATACCCATAGGAATGGCATTAAAACTAAATCCTATAGGAGTCTATTTATCTAGTGTAATAGGGTCAACATTGGTAGCGATACCTTTGGTTTTAGCATATAGACATGTGGTAAAATTTTTTAAAGAAAAAAATATGTTTTTATTTTTATTAAGGCGAGTTGACAATAAAATAGAAACGAGTATGAAAAAAATGAAAGCAGCTTCTTTTATTGGCATAATATTGTTTGTAGGAATTCCATTGCCTACAACAGGTACATGGACAGCAGCAGCTATAGCTTCCATTTTAAGAATGAGACTCATAGAAGCGCTAAGTGGTATATTTATAGGAAATATTTTGTCGGGGCTTATTGTAAGTTTATTATCATATCATATTCTGTAAAAATATATAATGAAAGTAATTTTATTGTATATATTAAAATGTGCTAAAATATTACTATAGATAATTTGTATTATCATAAGAGGGGGAAAATTATGGGGAAAACAATTAAATCTATTTGCATGGTGTTATTAACAGCATTTATTATTTTTACATCTAGTATTCCTGTATCAAATGCAGCTACTAGTCAATTAATTATAATCAATTCAAAAAATAACACATTAAATTTTTATGAAAATAATACTTTAGTTAGAAAATTCAAATGTGCAACAGGAAAATCAAGTACACCGACACCTCAGAGAAAAACAACAATAGTCAATAAAATAAAAAATAGACCCTATTATAAATATGGGATACCAGGAGGAGACCCAAGAAATCCATTAGGAAAAAGATGGATGGGACTTAATATGTATGGTTATGGAACTACATATGGAATTCATGGAACTAATAATGAAAGTTCTATTGGTAAACATATAAGTAATGGATGTATAAGAATGCACAATAAGGATGTAGAATGGCTGTTTAATAAAATAAAAATAGGCGCTACTGTAATTATAAAAAACACATCTAACAGTGATGAATGGATAGCAAAACAATATAAAATTAAATTAAATAAAAAAATTGAAAAAAATACATGGTATACAAAAAATGGATATAAATATTATCGTAAGTCAAACGGTAAAAATGCTACAGGATGGAATACGATAAATGGTAAGACTTATTATTTTGATAATAAAGGAAAAATGCAAACAGGTCTTAAAACAATATCTAATAAAAAATATTATTTAGGTAAAGATGGAGTTAGAAGAACAGGTTGGCAAACTATAAATGGAAATAAGTATTATTTTGAAAAATCAGGAAATAAAAAAGGTCAAGCATTAAAAGGCAAGATAAAAATAAGTGGTAAGTATTATTATTTTGACAATGATTATAAGATGGTTAAAAACAAGCTAGTAAAAGACTATTATTATGGAAAAGATGGAGAATATGTAAAAGACAAACAAGTTAAATACAAAGATAATTATTACTATGTGGGAAGTAATGGTAAAATAATTAAAAATAAAGAGAAAAAAGGCTTCTATTATAATGAAAAAGGAAAAGCATATAAAGATTGTGTAAAAGATATTAATGGATATACTTATACCTTCGATAAAAATGGAAAAATAGTAAATAAAGTTAAAATAGCTGAAAAAGAAGAAAGTTCAGAAGAAGAATTACAAAAAAATAAAGAAATTAAACTGCAAGAAGATACACAAGATAAACAACAAGAAAATATTGATAATCAAGAGGACAATGAAGAAGACCCACTTATAGAAGAAGCTATATAGATAAAAAATCATCTTATCATAAATTGATAAGATGATTTTTTAATGACGAAATTGTAAGGAAATCTTAAGATTGTATATTTTGTATTTTTTGATTAAATGAGTTATAATTTTCAAATAGAGAAATTATCGTAACGGGGGAACCATATAATGAAAAAAGATTTAAAAGGACTTTTTAAAGTTAATAAAAAGTCGATGACAGAAGTTTTACTATGGTTAATAGGAGGAATGCTTCTATTATTTGTATCAGAATACTTATTGAGAGGTAAAGTTAGATATGTTAAATTATTACTTTTAAATAAGTCTGGTGTATTTTTAGTAAACTATTTATTATTATTACTAATTACATCTCCGATATTTATACTAAAAAGAAAAAATACCTTTTACTTTTTAATGTCATTTATAATAGTGACTATATCAGGTGTAAGTAAGTATTTATGTTTGGTAAGAGGAGTTCCTTTTACATTTTCAGACATATACTCCATAGGAGAAGGTTTAGAGATTGCAGGAAATTACGTCACAGTGCCTATGGTAGTGGGGGTTTTGATTTTTTTAATTGCAGTAATAGGAATAACTATTTTTTCATTTAAAAAAGAAAAAAATAAAAAAAGAATAAATAGTTATTTAAATCCACTTATAATATTAGTTCTTATTATTGTTTTTCCTTTAGTAACAAAAGATCAATATGCAAAAGGAAATATGGGATATATGAGATGGGATATAACTGCATCTTATAAGAAAAATGGATATGTATTTTCTACAATAGAGTCAGCTTTAAAATATGTTAGAGTAAAACCTAAAGGGTATTCTAAAGAAAAAATAGAAAAAATTAGAGCAATAGTTGATGAAAAAGAAAAAGAAGATAATAGAGTGATAAATAAAAAGAAATCGAATATGATATTTATTCAGTTAGAAGCTTTTATGGATCCTACTCTAATAAAAGAAGCAAAATTTAGTGAAGATCCAATTCCTAACTTTAGAAAAATTTGTGATGAAAATAAAGGATACATGGCAAATGTACCAACTACTGGAGGAGGAACTGTTAGGACTGAATATGAAGTTATGACAGGAAATAATATAGATTATTTAACTCCAGGCGAAATTCCATATAATACTATATTAAAAGGAAAGTATTATAATTCAGTAGCAACAACTTTAAAAGCTGAAGGTTATAGTGCTCATGCCATTCATAACTTCCAAGGTAACTTCTATACAAGAAATAATGCTTATGAAAAACTTGGATTTGATGATTTTACCTCTATTGAATATATGAATAATTATGAAAAAAATGAAAGAGGTTGGGTAAAAGACACTATATTAACAAAATATATAAAAAAAGCATTGGATAGTACTCCAGGTAGTGATTTAGTATATACAGTAGCTGTTCAAGGACATAGTGCTTATCCAAGTGATGCATTAAAGCTTTATGATTTTCCTATAAAAGTTAGTGGAAACTTAGAAGACAAGGATAAAAATCAACTTTATTACTATGTTAACCAACTAAAAGGAACAGATGATTTTATAGGAGATATAATGGATATGGTGGATAATAGTAAAGAAGATACATTAGTAGTCTTTTATTCAGACCATATGCCAGCATTAAATTTATTCCAAAATAAGAATTTTTATTTAGATGCTTACAAAGCTCCTTTTACCTTTTATAGCAACTTTGAAATGAATAATTTTGATTTTGATAATACGGAATCTTATAATATAAGTTCTTTGGCGATGAAGCTAGCAGGAGTAAAATATGGACCTATGGAAAAATTTCATGCATATATGAAAGATGATGAAAATTATCAAAAATATGAAGAATTGTTAGAATATGATATATTGTTTGGCAAAAGTTATTATTTAAAAGATAATGAAAAGCCTCAAAAAAATAAAATGAAGATGGGGCTAGACAATGTTACAATTACATCTTTGGAGTATAATAGTGATTTTATTTTAGTAAAAGGGACAAATTTTACAGAAAACAGTTCAGTTTATATTGATAAGAAAAAAATAATAACCCCACAATATATAGTGGAGTTATTGCTTCAAGTATACATATAACTGAGCGATATTCGAAATTTAAGTCCCTTGAAACCTCCCACGGTTAAAACCGCAGGATTCCCGCACCTGCAAGCAGGTACTTGAAGAGGACTCGGGCTTCACTGCAGCAGGCGAACCCCTGCAGATATATCCCCGGAAACAGACGGCCAATCTTTCAGGCATGGCCTGGTTCACGGTTTTGCATGACTCTCTTCCATTTTACGGACTCAGCTTTCAGAGATGACAAGAACCCGAAGGCTCAGGCTCCCTTACTCGCAACCGAAGGAGTGGTTTCTGCCTCCTGTGTAGTTGACGGGTTACTGGGAAATCTTTGTCTGCATGTTATGTCTGCAAAAGACTCCCGGCAAGTATCGGAGTATTCCGGTGCTTGCCGGAAATCTTTTGTAGTTTGCTAGAAACCGAAGCAGGTTGGGTATGAGATGCCGGCTGCTTTCATTTCGTTTATCAGTTCATTCTGCATTTTTACAAAATTATCAAACAATTTGATGCATTTATTTCTGTCTGGCTTCTCTAAAGTATCCATACACGACTGGAGAAATGAACTATACAGGTCTCTCTGCACAGTATAGTCTCCAATTTTCTTAAAGCGTTGCGAAAGTCCAGATTTTATGTATTCATCCAATACATGGTCGTACTGACTGGCTTTATATTTCCACTTGTCAGTTTCTATATATACAAGACCATACTGGTTACATTTTTGTTTCAGTCTTGATATTACAAGACTCGGGCTTCTGTCTGATATTGATTTGCCAAACCGCTTCTTTCGTTTATACTTGTATATTACCTGCTCTGTTCCGCTTGATTTTATTACAACAGAAGCTTTATCTTGGTGGCTTGTTTCTTTTGCTCTCTTCGCCAGAGCCTTAAAATCCATTGGTTCATTAATGAATACAGAAGCATCTTTTATCATACGGTTTAAGAGATTTTCATGTCTGCATTTTGTGTATTCCGTCTTCTTACGGTAGAGTTCTCTAATTTTCGCTTTATTCCTAATGCATGTCTTAGAAAACTTCCACGCCGGCAAATCTTTGGACTTTTTCTTTGCAGTTCCGTCATCATTATATCTGCCAGGATTCATCTTCCTCATGGATTTATCAATTTTACGCTGCAGAGATGCAATCTGTTTGTTATATTTCTTGCATTCCGGTGACAGCTCTTCAAGAAAAACAGATGTTTCTGATGTCGCAGCTATTGTTGATGGCCCTTCATCAATACCAAGGGTTGATTTTCCGGGAGCCAGTTTCTTCGGCGCATTTTCCATCATGACCAGATTTACGTAATAATGCCATCCATTTTTAAACCACAGCCTGACAATTTCACAATATTTAATCTTCCCGCATGATAATGCTTCATTTATATAATTTTTATTATCCAACATATCAGATTTTGAAATATCATATCTTACAGGAATTATTAAACTATTCCATTTGATGTAACAATCGACTTGATGTTTTTCATCATTCTGATTAAAGTATATTCTAACGCCACTCATATCTTTTCCTGGTATCGTGCGGAAATCAGACTCCTTTTTGTAGTGTACGTCTTTCCCATTGCCAAATAAGACGGCTTCAACTCCCTTGTAGACATGTGCAGCTTCAGCCTGTACCTGATGGGAGGAAATATTCTTTTTGTATTGATGTTGCATAACACTTGCATATTTCTCAAGTCCGTTTTTTGTCAGACCGATACCTTCGCGTGTATCATTCATGAACTTTGATAATCGCTTCATGTCATTCTGAATTTGCTTATCGTCACTATTAAGTTTCTTAAGCCTGATATACTCATCTAATGCCTGCTGATATTGCTTATCGCCTTCAAGTCTTGAAAGCATCATTTTTGCTTTCTTGCGTATCTGATTACTGATATGTACTAAAATACGAAAACGCTTTTCAAGCACCGCTGCAGTATTATCATCAACATTTAGCTTTAATCTTAAAGTATGCATTCTGCTTCCTCCTCTCATGTATTTTTCTTTCATATTTAATATGCCGAAAAAATAAAGAGCGGGACGATTTTTTACGAAAAAAATTTAACGAAAAATAAAAAAATCTCTACACCGAAATGTAGAGAAATAAAATGTCGTAAACGATATTTTATGTACTTAAAAGGCGATAGCCGTCTAACTCACGACTATTGAAATCTGGTAACGAATTCGGCGTAGCCGATGAGTTATCAAAATTACAAGCATGCGATGGCTAATTTAGTCATCTTACTTAAGAATAATATTCCAACTCCATCTCTTCCGGGTCACAGTAGATTTCCAGCTCGTCCATATACTTCCTGCAGAAATCATACAAATCGCTTTCCGTAATGCCTTTTTCTTTTTCATTCAGCATCCACGGATACATCGGAATCCACAAAATCGCCGGCGGCGTTCCAAGGTCATTCTCGGCAGCATAAAACTTAAAGTTAATCCCTGTCTCGCGCCGCATTATTACAGCCAAGACAGCGCCAAAGCCAGTATCACCAGTTTCTTCATCTTCAAACGATTCTTCAATGTCATACATGACATCTTCCAGTTCATCCTCTTCGGCATCCTCGCTTTCAGCATGTTCTAATGCATCCAGAATCTGCATTTCCTCATCCGTCTGCCCGAATGACCCGACATGCTTTTTTAAAAATTCTTTTGCTTTTTCAAAGTCCAGCGTTACCGCATCCCCATCAGCAATTGGAAAACCATACCCACAAATCGTACAAGACATATTTTTGTCTCCTTTCTTATTTTTTTATATATCCAATATGCCGAATTTCGCCGGCAGCAAAACGCAGCGGGTAAACAAATATGCGGGGCTTCGCGCCCCGCAAACACCACAGCCAGGCTTGCAGCCTGAACTGCATTGCAAAACTACGCTTTGCTTTTCAGCCAGCACCTGCAGGTAAGACGGTCACGCCAGGCATCCGCGCCAGCCGGCAAACTCCTTTCCGGTCACAGCCGGCCAACACCTTTCCGGCTTGATTCTTTACAGAGCACCACACTTTCCGGTCGTTTACTACTTCTCTCCCGGCGCCAGCCGGTAACAGCCTTTCGCCGCATATCTTTTCATACCAACCCTCACAGCCTCACGCCAGTCAGCAACCTTCATTCCGACTTGACCGGCAAACGCATTCACTCTCTCATTCTTTTTTCATTTTTTTCTTTCTTTTTTTTCATTTCACTCTGCACAAAAAAAAGGAAACCGGCAAAGCCGATTTCCATCTCTTTTTCTTGCAATCCCAAATTTAGTCCAAATCTAGTCCAAGCATCTCCTTCGCAATCTCTTTCACTGCTTTTCTCGCCGTCCAATCAGTATATTCTTCCGCACAGGCCACGCAGTGGTCATACATGAATGCTACCAGGTCACTCGCATCCTTGATTTTAGCCTTGATTTCGGCAATTTTCTTTTCTTCCTGAAGCAGTGCATTGTCTTCTTCAAGAATTTTTCCAAGTTCAGCAAGTTTATTGTTTACCTCATTTATCTCAGTCAGATCTTTGAGCCAGTAAACATAACCGCCCCCAATCGCATGACTTCGAAGCGCCAGATTACCGTTTTGAAGCATAACAGGTGCCGCTTGTGCTTCTCTGATCATATCGTTTGAAACTGAAATGCTGCTCTCTGATTCAAAATGAAATCTACCCTCATTATCAATAATTCCGCCATGAAGTCCGAATATTTTCCACATATTCCCATAACCGTCATTTGTAGGAAAAAGTCCGGCCTGGATGAGTGCTTCCATAAATGCCGGAAATATAAAACCGATTACTTCTGTAGTTTTAAATAACCTGTGAAAAACACCATCACGGTTCACTAAAAATAAAACCACATAGATCATTCCGATTGCCAGTGGTATAATCGGCATCCAGATATTACT
>OLPU01002762.1_pt1 | contig 11303 bp, 7 predicted proteins | sample 1673111 | NCBI WGS metagenome assembly OLPU01 (sample SAMEA3136755, study PRJEB25190) | human gut metagenome | reverse complement strand
TGTTTGTGCCTTTATGCTAATAATTATTATAAATCGAAAGATTGGCGATTCTATGAGAGCCTTCGTTCTGATACTCTTACAAAACTGATTGCACTATTCTTTGTCATAAATGGTGTGTTGCTGCTTTTGACATTTAATTTAGCGGGTGTACATATTTCAATAGTAGCATCATGGGGCGGCGCATCATTATCTATTCTAATTAATAATATAGTTGCTTATTTAGATGACTTAAACAAAATGTACACAACATCGAAATATGATACGGCTATAAAATTTTTGAAATTTTGGTCAGTATTTATATTGTTTGCTATGTTTGCATATGGTTATTCAAGCATTGGCAGATATGAATATATGACTTTTAGATAAAGAAAATATTAATAAGTATTGCTTTTTACAATGTCTATTGATACAATACAATCAGAATATGTATTTTCATTGCGTAAAAAGCGTATATACAAAAAAAGACCGACTTCAAAATCAAATTTGAAATCGGTCTGTAAATTTTAAAAATATCCGAACGGAATTTGTACTATTCGATTACATCTTCGGCTATAACAGCTTCCTGTCTTTTTATAATCTGATGGTCTTCATGCAAAACAATGCAGTATGTAACAGTTGATATGAGTGCAAGAATAAGTACAACCGCAATAAGTCTTTTGATGTATTTGCCTGTCCTTATTTTCTTGACAAAATAGGGAATCCCCGTTATTGTTTATTGCCCTTGTCCTCTTTTAAAATATTTAAAATACTCTCTACACCGCTGTATGCATTATGAAAACTCTCCAAAAGGTTTTCATAATATGCCCGACCTTCGTCCTCGATATGATAATAAATTCGTGTGCGCTTTTTGCCGACAAGCTTTGAATATTCGCTGATTTTTCCTTCGTTAACAAGCTTGTAGGTTACTGCGTAAACGGTGTTCTGAGATATGGACAGGCATCCGTTTGATTTTTCTTTTATGAATTTTACAATTTCATACACATAACTGTCATGCTCACACAAAATGGCAAGAATCAGTATGTCCGTAATTCCGCTGAAAAAATAATTTTGTTTTCCCATAGATACCTCCCGATATACATTATACACACTTAATCACTAAAAATCAATCTAATACATTCAAGAAGAATTTAATATGAGCAGTTATTACAGAAAAGCCTTTTGCTGCCGACATTGTGATTTTTTCGTCAATAGTATTCGGAAGAACGAATTGCAAAAGTTGAAAAATACATAAAAATTCAGCTTTACAGCTATGTAAAATTTTTATACAGATATAATGATGAAATATAAAATATCAAAATAAGAATAAACCTCCTGCACAGAGTAAAATCCGTTGCAGGAGGTTTTGTTGTACGAAAAATTATATGGGTTTAATTATTGGCATATTTGTTGGAATCTATATGTAAAATTTACAGAACCTGAAAATATGCATTATTGTTACTTTGTCGGGACAGGACACACATCAGTCCTTGCTGTTTGCAATTGCCTGATCAATCAACTTTTGCAGCTTTTCAGACTGCTTTTCGGAGGTTATTGCACCGACAATCGGTTCTCCCACAATATTACCGTTTTTATCGACAACATAAGTTGTGGGGTAGGAGTACAATCCGGATGTAAATTCTCCGGCTTTACTTTTTGAATCAAACCAAATGTTTTTGTAGGTCACACCCTTTTTTGCCAGAATATTCTTTGCGTCAGAGATAGCCGTTTTGTCACCGTCAAGTGTAAATGAATTGATTCCGACTACTGCTCCGCCTTTTTTTGCAAGCTGTTTATTCAGAGCTTCCAGGTCGGCAAGTTCTTCCACGCAGGGATTGCAGGTGGTAAACCAGAAGTTTACTACAGTAACGGTATTTTTTGCAAAAAGCGTACTGCTCTTAACTTCGTTTCCGTCAAGATCCTTGCCGTCAAATGTCGGGAATTTCATCAGATTATCCTTTTCGATGGGCTTACCGTTTTCAGCCGGAACGCTCATATCTCCATCAGACGGTTTTTCTCCGCATCCGGGAAATTTTTGTTCCAAAACTGTCAGCTTTCCTTCAATTTCCTTAATCTCTTCGGCGCCTTTATTAAGTAGTTTCAACTCATCAGCACTGAACTGATCCTTGATACCGTCAATTGTTTTCAGAAGAAAATCGCCGTAGTTTTTGCCGTCCTCATTCATCGCCATACCTTTATCGGCTGAAGCAAATACCTTTTCCCAAAGCTTGCTGTTTTCGGAAAGAATAGCATTTTCCTGTGCCATCAGTTTTTGATGCAGGTCGGCGGCCTCGTCTTTTGTTTTCGGATTCACAGCTGTCAGCATAGCCGTTTCGCTTTTCTTATTTGCAGTAGTATTCGTCGTATTGCCTTTGGCTGTGCCACAGGCGGCAAAGCTTAACAACATCATCAGGGCAGTCAGTAAGCTTAAAATTTTAGTCGTTTTCATAGTGTTTACTCCTTTTCTGTTTCAATTTCTGTTTCAATTTTTTGTTTTGTTGTTTCCGCTTTTTCAGCGGGACAATCATTTTCTTTTCCTTTGCCAAAGCCGTAGCGAAAGCTGACCGCCTTGGTAGGACAGGCACGGATACACTTACCGCAGCGTATGCATTCGGTGTGGTCGGGAGTTTTGGTTACATCTACATCCATCTTGCATACTTTGGCACACTTTCCGCAGGAAATGCACTTGTGTTTGTCTACTTTCATTCCGAAAAGCGACACCTTGTTAAGCAATGCATAAAATGCACCGAGAGGACACAGCCACTTGCAGAACGGTCTGTAGAAAAGTACACTCAGTACGATTACCGTAATCAATATGCCCAGCTTCCACGAAAAGAGCGTACCCAGTGCGGCGCGGATTCCCGAATCGATGGCGGCAAGAGGGATTGCTCCCTCGAGTACCCCTTGAGGACAAAGATACTTACAGAAAAAAGGATCTCCCATACCCACATCGTTTGTAATGAGCATTGGCAGCAAACCTACAGCAAAAAGCAAAACTGCATATTTTATGTATGTCAGCGGCTTCAGCTTTTTAGTGGAAAGCTTTTTTGTCGGTATCTTATGTAACAGTTCCTGAAGCCATCCGAACGGACACAAAAAGCCGCAGATAAAACGCCCGAGCAGAACTCCTATCAATATGAGGAATCCTGTGATATAATATGAAAAACTGAATTTTGACGAACCCACCACAGCCTGAAACGAGCCGATTGGGCAGGCGCCAGATGCCGCAGGGCAGGAATAGCAATTCAGTCCCGGAACGCAAACAGCCTTTCCTTTGCCTTGATAAATTCTGCCCTTCAATAAATTCGGCAGATGAATATTACTCAGCAAAGTTGCTCCTGCTTGAATAAGCCATCGAAAGCGTGAGAGAAACTGCGATACACCGCCTCTTTTTTTCTTCGGTTCTTTGTTATCCAATTCCCACACACTCCAAACACAGCCGGATTGCCTTGCTTAACACGGTTTCTGCCTCTCCACGCAGAGCTCCGTAACACAGCATCGTAATTCCGCAGATAATCAGTACGATTTGAAATACGGCTTTTTTCTTTCGAGTCAATTCGGTCACTCCTTTCTTTTGTGCTCTCATTGTAGCACAGAGGATGTAAAATCCCTGTTAAGAACGAAAACTTAACAAAAACTTTATGCCTGAGCGATATAATGATATAATTAAATTATCAAAGAAATATGAAAACACAACAAGGAGAGTTTCTATGCGTATTTTAGTAATTGAAGACGAGCGTGCGCTGTGCGAGACAATTGTTCGCAGCCTTAAAAGATTGGCATACAGCGTTGATTTTTGTTATGACGGAAACAAAGCAAATGAGTTGCTCGGAATAGAAAAGTACGATCTTGTTTTACTTGATCTGAATTTACCCGGTGCAGACGGGATGACGGTACTGCGAACTCTGCGACAAACCGACAGAGATACCGGAGTGTTAATTCTTTCGGCACGCTGTGAGGTTGCCGACAAGGTGGAGGGACTGGATGCCGGAGCAAACGATTACCTGACAAAGCCTTTTCATTTGGAGGAGCTTGAGGCAAGAATACGCAGTCTGACTCGCCGGCGGTTTACACAAAACAATGTTGTTTTGAACTGTGGAAAGGTTGCTTTTGACACCAAAGCCCGTGTTGCCGTTGCTGACGGTCAGGAGCTGTCACTTACCCGAAAAGAAATCGGAATACTTGAATATTTACTTCTTAATCAAGGTCGCCCCGTCAGTCAGGAAGAACTGCTCGACCATGTTTGGGATAACAGTGTTGACAATTTCAGCAATTCAATAAGAGTACATATTTCTGCATTACGAAAGAAACTACGTGCGGCACTCGGCTATGACCCGATTCGCAATCGCATTGGTGAAGGATATGTTATGGAGGAAGAAAAAGTATGAAAAAGCTATCCTTGCAATGGCGCATAACTCTGATGACAGCACTTCTTATCGGAGCTACCTGCATTTTTATGAATGTTCTTATCGGCTATTCCGGCAGCCATTATATGGATTCCATAGGCTCTTATGTTACAGGTTACGGTGATACGGACAAAGGAGAACCTGACTTTTTCGATCCCGAACACGAAAAGCTTGATCGTGAATTGACTATTGTAATCAACGGAGCACAGGAATCCTTTATCGCTACCAATTGGTATATTACGGCGGCGGCAACATTGTTAGGCGGTGTGCTTGCGTATTTTTTAAGCGGGCATGCGCTGAAGCCTCTGCGTACTTTTACCGCTCGGGTTGAAAAGGTTCAACCTAACAATTTAACGGATATGAAGATAACCGAAGATGTTCCGCCTGAACTGAGACAGTTTGTCAAGTCGTTCAATCGGATGCTTGACCGTCTTGATGAGGGATTTACCGCTCAACGACAGTTCACGGGAAACGCCGCACACGAGTTGCGTACGCCGCTTTCGCTTATGCAGGCACAGCTTGAACTTTTTTCGGCAGAGCATCCCGAGGTATCGCCTGAAACGGCGGAGTTTCTCCGATTGTTGCGTGAGCAGACCGAACGAATGACGCAAATGACAAAAACCCTGTTGGAAATGAGCGAGCTGCGCACAGTATCGTGTGCCGACCGCATAGAGATAGGACCTATGGTAGAAGAGATTTTCACTGACCTTGCGCCCCTTGCAGAGAAAAACAATGTTACACTTGAAAGCACGGGCGATGCTGTTATGACAGGCAGTGACACGCTGATTTATCGTTTGTTATACAATCTGACCGAAAACGCTATACGCTACAACCGTTTTGACGGTACAGTGAATATTACCGTAATGCACAAAGACAATCAGCTTGTTATTACGGTTGCGGATACCGGCTACGGCATCCCCGAACAATACAGAGAAAGTATTTTTCAGCCCTTCTTTCGTGTGGATAAATCCCGAAGCAGAGAATACGGCGGAGTTGGATTGGGACTTTCTTTGGTGTGGGAAATCGTTGCACTGCACAATGGTAAAGTTCGTGTGGAAGAAAGTTCGGAAAAGGGTACTGCAATAGCGGTAAAGTTTCCGACAGATGTGATAAAAATTTAATATTTTGCGATTTTTTCTTAATTAATTGTTGAAATTGCCGTAGCTCTGTGCTATACTATAATTAATTAATCGATTAGTTATCAAAAGGAAGCGAATATTATGAGAACAACAGAGGAACAGCACAACGAGCGTAAGAGGGAAATAATGGAAAAATGCTTTGAATGCTATGCTGAAAACGGATTGACCGGTACGGGCATCAAGGCTTTGGCGGCAGCGTGTGGCTGTACAACGGGAAATCTGTATTCCTATTTCAACAGTGTTGATGAACTGATTATTGAATCAACTGCATACTGTATGGAAAAGGTCGAGGATGATTTTATGGAAAAAGCTCCCACCGACCCGAAGGATGTTGTTCGATTTGTGAAAGAGGTTCCGTATTGGACCGCAAAGAAGCACGGCAAGAAATATCGGCTGATGTATCAGGTCTATACCCATCCGAAATATATTGAGCACGGCAAGAAATTCTTTGAGGGGGTAAATGAGCGCTATACCGAGTATGCCAAGCGGCTTGAGCCGAAAATCGGCATTCCGTACACGGTGATTACACCGCTCATTTTTATATTTGTCCGTGCCTGTGTACACTATGCTATGTTTGAGGATGAATATTATTTAAAAACCCAAATGGAGGTCTTAAAACAGGGTGTTGCCCTGTTTACTGATAAATACCGTTCACAATATTTGAGAGGAGGCAATGATAAATGAAAAAACGAATATACTGTATTACTACCGCACTCTGTCTTGTGCTTTGCATCGTACTTTGCATTGCATTTGCTGCCGTATGCAGCAAGGCGGAAAACAGCAAAACCCTGTTGCCGGAGGTGCGAAACAATGGCACAGCAATCCAATGGAGAGATACCGCCGAAGAGGAATGGCACGATCTTGTAGCTCTTGACACGCTCAGAGGTGCTGTCGGAGAAAACGGCACTGACGGAAAGAACGGTCTTGACGGTAAAAACGGCATTGACGGAAAAAATGGTACTGACGGAAAAGACGGCACTGACGGAAAGAACGGTACTGACGGAAAAAACGGTCTTGACGGCAAAGACGGTACTGACGGCAAAGACGGTACTGACGGCAAAAACGGTACTGACGGTAAAAACGGTACTGACGGTAAAAACGGCATTGACGGCAAAGACGGTACTAACGGAAAAGATGGTGCTGACGGTAAAGACGGTACTGACGGAAAAAACGGCATTGACGGCAAAGACGGTACTGACGGAAAAGACGGTCTTAACGGCAAAGACGGCACTGACGGAAAGAACGGTATTGACGGTAAAAACGGCATTGACGGCAAAGACGGTACTAATGGAAAAGACGGTACTGACGGAAAAGACGGTACTGACGGCAAAAACATAGAGGTACAAAGAACAACAGAATATATACAGTGGCGCTATGAGGGAGAAGACTGGCATAACCTTGTTGCCATTTCCGATATAAAAGGACCCACAGGGCAGAACGGTAAAGACGGAGCAAACGGAAAAACACCGGAGTTCCGTGTAAATGAAAACAATCTTCAATGGCGTTATGTCAGTGACGAAATATGGTTAAATCTTTACGATCTTTCAAATTTGAAAGGTCTTGACGGAAAAGACGGAATCGACGGAAAGAACGGTGATACGCCGTTCATCGGTGAAAACGGCAACTGGTGGCTCGGAGTGACCGACATTGGCGTAAAAGCCGCAGGTGTTGACGGTGAAAAAGGCGACAAGGGAGATAAAGGAGATGCCGGAGAGAACGGTAAGGACGGAGCAAACGGAAAAACACCTGAGTTCCGTGTAAATGAAAATAACCTACAGTGGCGTTATGTCGGCGATGAAATATGGCTTAACCTTTACGATCTTTCAATTTTGAAAGGTCTTGACGGCGCAGATGGTAAGGACGGTATAAACGGCAAAGACGGTGTTGACGGTAAAGATGGTGTTGACGGTAAAGACGGTGTTGACGGCAAAGACGGTGCTGATGGTAAGGACGGAACAAACGGACAAAACGGCGCTGACGGCAAAGACGGCAACACCCCGTTCATCGGTGAAAACGGCAACTGGTGGATTGGAACGACCGATACGGGAGTGAAAGCCACAGGTGTTGACGGTGAAAAAGGAGACAAAGGAGACACCGGTGAAAAAGGCGAAAAGGGTGACAAAGGAGATAAAGGCGACAAAGGCGACGCAGGTCAGAACGGCAGCTGTTCGGGATATTTTTACGGAGAGGTGGCCTCTCCGATTAAAGTAGTACTGAAGAATAACAGTCGTGCCAATATTACTGTCTACCAAAAAATAAACAAGGGCGGCTTGATTTCATCCTACATGAATAATATTACACTCAAAAAAGGACATATTTACAATGTCTGCTTAAGCGGTTCTCTCGAAGTCGGTTCAAACGAAGCTAACAAAAGCGGCAATTACTCTATTCAGATGACGGACGGTTATGATGACGATCTGTGCAGGGAGCTTACACGAATAAAAAGGGACGGGGCAAAAATACCGTATACCAATGATCAACATTCCTTTAATTTCAACAGAATGTATGATGCGTCAAATAAAGACATTACATTGCAGTTGTGGTTTGAAAATTCGGCATACAATACTTATCTCGGTGGCTTCAGAGGTACTATTACAATAACTGCTCTTGATTAAATTTATATAACGGAGGTGGCGAAAAATGAAAAAACGAATACTTAGTATCCTGCTGACTTTATGCATGACGCTCTGCCTTACGCCGATAAGCGTATTCGCCGAGGAGGTTGGGGCAGGGGGCTCTGCTGCGATACAGCTTGGTGCAGATGCACTAAGTGTGTTAAGTAAAAATGTAAACACAGCGACCGCACCGACTGTGTATTTCGGGCAAAACCATGAAAATAATCCCGCTGCATGGCGAGTTATCGGCTATGACGGAAGCGGTGTTACAAGCTCACAGGGGGATATTACCCTGCTTGCGGCAGGCGCTATGGGAGTTATACCATTTGTCGATACCATATTAAACAACGAATACGCACCGAGTAATTTGAAAACCGCGATAGATGCGCTTGCAGCAAAGCTGACGACAGAAGAAAATGCTGCCGTAAAGAAACGGGCGCTTACAAGCGGAAGTTACGACGGAGAGAATACCGACTGTGTAGCGGGAGGGCAGGTGGATAACGCTGTATTCTGGCCACTTTCCGCAAAAGAGGCTATTGCTGTAAACAACGATCTGCGTGCCTTGGATCCTGCACATCCGAATTGGGTGACAACCGGTTGGTGGCTGCGCTCCCCCGGCTCCAATAAATATCATCTCGCCGTCGTGCGTAGTGAGGGTTCTGTCCAATACTCTGGGTACTCTGTCCTCATTTTCAATAATTATCGGACTGTTCGTCCCGCTTTTAACTTAAATATGAACTCTGTCCTTTTTGCATCTGCCGCTGTGGGCGGAAAGCCTGACGGAGGGCTGACCCCGATTCCCGAATACAGCGGAAACGAGTGGAAGCTGACGCTTTTAGATAGTAGACGCAATTTTGCCGTGACGGAAAAAACTGTCAGCGCCGCCCCCGACGATACCGTTACGCTGAATTACAAAGGGGCGACCACAGGGAAAAATGAATATATCTCTGTCATCCTGGCGGATAACAACGGCGCACAGTATTACGGCAGAGTAGCACAACCTACTGCCGAAAGCGGAACAGTTGAAATCAAAATCCCGTCTGACATTGCACCGGGCGACTATACCATGAAGGTATTCAGCGAGCAGTATAACGGTGACTGCAAGACCGACCTTGCAAGTGCTTTTGCGGATGTCACGCTGACGGTGGAAAGTCAGCCTGACGAACAGTTTACCCTCGCCCCTGGCGGCAGATACTATTTTGATCTGTCGGCGATGAACAACCCCGGAACGGTAAACAGCAATCTACCGGACAGCACCCTGCATTATGTGCCTTTTACCTATGTGGGTACGGTCAACGCTTATAGGCTCACATCGGAAACGGCAACCACCGAGGAGTATGCTCAGAAGAATAAATACGCTCACAGCCTGTTTGTGGCGGACTATGCCGTAACGCATACGGTAAGCTGGGATAACCTGAATACCGCAGGTCTGATTTTCGGCAAAAATTATGCCAGCGGCGGCGTGGACTATACCCTGCGCACACCGTCTGTGGGAAGTGACTGTACGGGTTTAGACGATTCCCAACGCGGCGTGCCCCAAAGCAACGAATGGGACAGGATACTGAACAAGGACAGCAGCTACATCAAAAACTGGAATGGCATATATTCGTGGGGGCAGGACACAACAAGATACAACTCGTCGCTCCGTGCGGTTCGCGGGTACGATTCGGGCCGACGCTGGAACGACGACGATGCTACGGACTCCCTCCCGCTCGTCGGTTTCCGCCCTGTCCTTGAAGTCCTGAACCCTGACACACTGGGTTCTGACGGACTGAAGGTCGTTACCCTTGACCTTGGCGGCGGAACGCTCGGCGGCAGCTCCGAGGATATTCAAATCATTGTGAAAAGCAGCGAGAGCTTTGCCGCGCCTGCGTCCGACGGCATGACCCGCCCGGACGGAAATACAGGCAGCTACTTCATGTGGCTCGGAAGCAACGGTAAGCTCTACGCGCCCGGTGCCAGTGTTCCGGCGGACGTTACCAAGCTCACGGCGCAGTTTGTTTTATCAGAACAGTTTTCCCTTACCCCCGGCGGCAGATACTATTTTGACCTGTCGGCGATGGATATTCCCGGCACGGCAAACAGCAATCTGCCGGACAGCACCCTGCACTATGTGCCCTTTACTTATGTGGGCACGGTGGATGCATATTCGTTGAAAAATGAAGCCGACAAGGATACCACCCCTTACGAGCACAGCTTGTTTATTGCAGATTATAACGTGAAATGTTCTTTGCAGCGGGAGACGTTGGCAGAAATGAACCTGATTTATGGCCAGACCTATACAGCGAGTAACGTGAACTATACGCTCCGCGCCCCATCTGTTGGAGACCATCACCGTAATGAAGGAGAAGGCTCTGGTCTTGCACCAATTGACAATGAATGGGATACGATCTATCAGAAGTCAGCCGATTATATCAAAAACTGGTATAAAATGCGCTCTTTCGGCCAGGATATAGGTACTGGGAATGTCGAGGGATGGTATCTATCTCGTGGTGGACACTTCGCTGCACAGGCTACATTTTGGGCAAGGCCAACCCTTCCGGAGCGGGACGCTGGTTTCCGCCCCGTCCTCGAGCTGCCGACAGATCTTGCCGCTGACAGCCTAAAGGCGGTTGAGCTGCGGACGGGTAAATTTATGCCCGGCGAGCAGCAGAACTGGATCAACATTATCGTGAAAAACGGCGAGAGCTTTACTGCACCCTCTGCCGAAGGACTGCCCCGCCCGGACGGCATTTCGGAAGACGCGCAGCTGTATTGGTCGGATGAAAATGGGAACTGCTATAAACCCGGCGATACCGTACCTGCCGATGTTTCCATGCTTTCGATCACTGGAGACTATGAGGTGATTTACCTCCCCGGCACATACGGCGCCGGCAGTGCGGTGACGGATATGAAACCCCACAACAATATTCTTACCCTGCGCGGCGCTTTGTTCACCCGCGTGGGCTACACGCAAGTAGGCTGGTCAACCGTTGACGGAGGCGAAAAGGTATATGACTTTAAAGATATTTATACCAAAAACGAGGCACTGACGCTCTATCCCGTGTGGAATACGAATAAATACACAATAACCTTTGATACCAACGGCGGAAGTGAGATTGCACCAATTACACAGGATTACGGTACAGAAATTACCGCCCCTGACAATCCTACAAGAAAAGGTTATA
>OLPU01002756.1_pt1 | contig 11316 bp, 6 predicted proteins | sample 1673111 | NCBI WGS metagenome assembly OLPU01 (sample SAMEA3136755, study PRJEB25190) | human gut metagenome | reverse complement strand
TCCGCAAAAAGCGCTTGCGCAGCAAGGCTTTCCCTGCATTCGGTGCTGGCCGCGCAATAGGCGCAAGCACCGGATGAAAAAAACTCGAAAAAGTGGTTTTTAACCACTTTTTCGAAAGCTTTAACTGTGCCGCTTGCCATGGTATAATTTACTGTAAGGTAAATTACAGCAAAGGAAAGGTAAGCGGCATGGATCTTTTTTCGGCCGGCATGAATAAGCACGCGCCGCTGGCGGACAGGATGCGCCCAAGGACGCTGGACGAATTTGTGGGCCAGCAGCATATAGTGGGCAAGGGAAAGCTTTTAAGGAGGGCCATAGAGACGGATTCCCTCCAGTCCAGCATATTCTTCGGCCCTCCGGGCTGCGGAAAGACCACCCTCGCCTCAATAGTGGCCAACACCACGGGCTCGGATTTTGTAAAGCTTAACGCCGTTACCTCCGGCGTAAAGGACGTGCGCGAGGTGATAGCGGCGGCGGAGGACAACCTCAGGCTTTACGGCAGGGAGATGTACCTCCTGCTCGATGAATGCCACCGCTGGAGCAAGGCCCAGAGCGACAGCATACTGCCCGCCCTGGAGCGCGGGATAATAAAATTCATAGGCTCCACCACGGAAAACCCCATGGTCTCCATGACGGGGGCTATCGTTTCCCGCTGCCGCGCCTTTCAGTTTTACCCGCTGACCGAGGAGGACGTAAAGAAGTGCGTCAAGGCCGCCGTGGCCGATAAGGAACGGGGCATGGGCAATTACAACGCCGAGGTGGACGAGGGTGCTTACGACCACATCGCCCGCATAGCCAACGGCGACGTGCGGACGGCTCTTAACGCCATAGAGCTGGCCATACTCACCACCGAGGCGGACGGGAACGGCGTTATACACATAACGGAGGATATCGCCGCCGAAAGCATACAGCAAAAGCTCATAAACTGCGACGATCAGCAGTTTTACGATATGCTCTCCGCCTTCTGCAAGAGCCTTCGGGGCGGGGACAGCGACGCTGCGATAGCGTGGTTCGCCCGGCTCATATACGCGGGCATAGACCCGCGGATAATATGCCGCAGACTTATAGCCCACGCATCGGAGGACGTGGGCCTCGCCAACCCCCAGGCCATGGTGCAGGCGGTGGCGGCTGCTCAGGCGCTGGAGTTCATAGGAATGCCTGAGGCAGGGCTGTCCATCACGCAGGCAATAATATTCATCTGCGAGAGCCCGAAATCCAACTCGGTAGTCATCGCAAAGGATACGGCCTTCGCCGAGGCTAAGAGCATACCCGACCAGCCGGTGCCGATACACCTCAGGGATACGAGCTACCCCGGCGCGTCAAAGCTGGGCCACGGCAGGGGCTATAAGTACCCCCACGACTATCCCGGCCACGTGGTGGCTCAGGAGTACATGCCGCCCAGCGTAAAGGGCCATAAGTACTACATACCCGGCGAGCTGGGCAGCGAAGGGAAGATACGCCAGAACCATATCAATCAGGGAAGGATAAAGGAAAAATGATAAGCAGGACATCGGCTGAAAGGGTGCTCAACGCGGCCCTGGCAACAGGGGGAGACTTCGCGGAGCTTTACATGGAGGACGGGGAGAGCCACAGCATATCCATGCTGGACGGCGTGGTGGAGAATGCCGCATACAGCCGTGCCCGGGGCGCGGGGGTGCGCATACTTTCCGGTACCCGTTCCGCCTACGCCTATACGGTGGATATATCCGAATCCGCCCTTGTGGAGACGGCGAAAAGGGCCTCGGCCATAATAAAGGGCGAGGGGGGTGGCGTGCTGCCCTTCACGGATATACGCGACGGCAACTACAGGTGCAGGATACCATTCTCGGCGGTGGATAACGCAAAGCGGGTGCACCTGTTAAAGCTTGGAACAGACGCGGCGAAGGCCGAGTCCGGCGAGATAACCAAGGTCAATGCCGCATATATGGATACGGATAAAAAGGTGCTGGTCTGCAACACCGAGGGGGTATGGGCGGAGGACAGGCGTCCGCGCCCCCGCCTCGCCTTTACCGCGGTGGCAAGCGACGGCATGGAATTCCAGACCGGGCAGGAGATACCTGCCTTCGGCATGGGCTTTGAGGCTTATGAGCTGATAGACCCCGAAAAGGATGGGCGTACCGCCGCCCGGACTGCCGTTACAATGCTTCACGGAGTGGATTGCCCGGCGGGATATATGCCGGTAGTCATAGACGGCGGCTTCGGCGGAGTCATACTCCACGAGGCCTGCGTGCATTCATTGGAGGCTACCTCCGTCGCCCGCGGCAATTCCGAATTCTGCGGAAAGCTGGGCCAGAAGATAGCCAGCGATATAGTTACCGCCATAGACGACGGCACACTCCCCGGCGAATGGGGCAGCATACGCTACGACGACGAGGGCAACCCATCCCAGTGCAACGTACTCATACAAAACGGCATGCTTAAGAGCTATCTTGTGGACAGGCTGGGCAGCCGGATAATGAACCAACCCATGACAGGCTCCGCCAGGCGGCAGAGCTACGAGTTCGCACCCACCTCCAGAATGACCAACACCTTCTTCGCCCCCGGCTACGATGACGAGGAGGAGATGATAAGGACCATGGGAGAGGGGCTTTTTGCGGCTAAGATGGGCGGAGGCTCGGTGAACCCGCTGACAGGCGAATTTAACTTCTCGGTGCTGGAAGGCTACTGGGTAAAGGACGGCAAGATACACTGCCCGGTACGGGGCGCAGCCCTCATAGGCCGGGGGGCGGAGGTGCTGATGAAAATAGACCGGGTAGGCATGAATATGTGGTTTGGCCACGGCATGTGCGGCTCGCGCTCCGGCAGTGTGCCTACAAACGTGGGACAGCCCAGGATAAGGGTGAGCGGCATAACCGTTGGCGGAAAGGGAGGCAGACTGTGATGCATAACGGGCTTGACAGGGAGCATAAGGCCGAGATAAAAGAGGACGGAAGGATAAAGGAATACGCCCACAGGCTCATGACCATCGCCATGGACAGGGGCTGCGACGGTGCGGAGGTATGCGTAAACGAGTCCGATGAGTTCTCGGTAGGTGTACTGGAGGACGAGGTGGACGACTATACCGTAAGCTCCTCCTTCGGTTTAGGCATAAGGGTGCAGAAGGACGGAAGGAACGGCTACGCCTATACCGAAGCTATGGATGACCCGGAGGGCTTTGTGGAGGAGGCCATAGATAATGCGGAGACGGTAAAGAGCGAGGATATACACCCCATGGCGGAGCCTGCGGAGTATCCCGAAATACAAAAAAAGACCGATGCCCTGAAGGACATGGATGAATCGGAAAAGATAGAGCTCTGCCGGGCGCTGGAAAGGGAGACAAAGCGGTGCGACGGCCGGGTAAAGCGGGTGGCCTGCTGCAAGGTAGTCACCGCAGGCGGCAGATTCTGTATATACAACACTCTGGGCCTCAGGGCCGAAAGGAGCGACAGGGTATCCTGCTGCTATGTGGAGCCGGTGCTGGAGGATAAGGGCCAGATGCGGGACGGCTTTGCATTCCGGGCAGACGGTGAGGCGCTGGACATAGCGGGCTGTGCACGGGAGGCCGTCGATGAGGCCATAGCCGCCATGGATCCCGCGCCCGTAGCGCCCGGTAAGTACGATATAATACTCCGCAACGACGCTATGGCAAGCATATTGGGTGCTTTTGCAGGCATGTTTTCTGCCGACGCCGCCCAGAAGGGCCTTTCGCCCCTGGCGGGCAGGGAGGGCGAGGATATGGCGGCAGAGTGCGTCACGCTGATGGACGACCCCCTTTATCCCATCAATCCAAGTCCCTTTGACGACGAGGGTACTCCTTCCGTAGCCAAGGCGGTGATAAAGGACGGAAAGCTGGAGACGCTGCTGCACAACCTCAAGACCGCCAAGAAGGCGGGGGTAAAGTCCACCTCAAACGGCGGCAGGAGCAGCGCCGGCTCGCCGGTAGGCGTGAGAATAACCAATTTTTACATAGCGCCAAAGGAAGGTACGCTGGGGCAACTCATAAGCAATCTGGGGGACGGCCTGCTCATCACCGACTTTTCCGGCCTCCACGCCGGGGTGAACCCGGTGAGCGGCAAGTTCTCGGTGCTGTGCAAAGGGCGGCTCATAAAGGACGGCAGGGACGTCCGTGCCGTAAACGAGATAACGCTGAGCGGAGATTTTACAGAGCTGCTCAGATCCATAGTAAGGGTGGGCGGCGACCTGCGCTTCTCAATGCCCGGAGGCAGCTGCGTCGGCAGCCCCTCGGTAATGGTACGGGGCGCCATGATATCAGGCCGGGGCGATGGCGGCCAATAACCGGAAAAAACAGGAAAACAGGGCATTTTGTTTGACAAGGGGCCGTAAGGAAGTGTATAGTTAATATATGATGTGGAAGGATACACCCATTTTTCGGACAGGCCTTCCGAAGCACACATGAACGGAGAACAGGAGGAAAAGGTGTTCGATGTAGGCGACAGCGTGTTTTATCCCATGCATGGGGTGGGTATCGTGGAAAGCATTGAGGAAAAGGATATGCTTGGCGAAAGGGCCAAGTATTATATCCTGCGCTTCATTACATCGAAGCTTACGGCAATGGTGCCGGTAGCCTCGGCCGACAGCGTTGGCCTGAGACCTGTGATAGACTCTTCGGAGTGCGAGAAGATCTTTGAATACCTTGACGCGGCGGCAGTGTGTGCCGAAAGCGAAAACTGGAACCAGCGCTACAGGGACAACCTGGCAAAGCTCAAGGGCGGCGACATATACGACGTTGCCGACGTTATAAAGTGTCTCAAAAGGCGGGATTCCCTCAAGGGCCTCTCCGCAGGGGACAGAAAGATGCTCATAACCGCCCGGCAGGTGCTCTCTGCCGAGCTTTCGGCTGCCAGTGGCAGGAATATAGACGAAATCCGAGATATTATCGGGTAATATCAAAATAAGGCCAAGGGCCGTTAAACGAAAGGAGTTAAGAATTGGCTAAAAAAGTCGCAAGACTATTGCTCACCCTGGCGGGAGCCGCGGTGGGTGTGGGGCTTGTAGCGCTTGCCAACAGGGTTATCACCTTCCCGGAGGGGCTTACGCTGTATCAGCGCATGCTTCCATGGGGACTGGCGCTTGTGTTTGTGGGTTCGGGTACTATTATTGCAATCATTTTTAATCTTTTATTTGCCGAACCGCTTACCGCCGCCATAAGCTATGCCGAGGCCGGTATGTCAGCAATGCCAGCGGGGCAGCTGCTCTACTGCGTTTGCGGTCTGATCGCCGGGCTCGTTGTCGCATTTTTGGCGAGCACTCTGGTGGCGCGCTTCAAGCCTGCGTGGGTAGTTCTGGTCATAGACGTAATACTGTACATCGCCTTCGGATACCTTGGGTGGAGCGCCATGAGCAGGCGGAAGGGGCAGTTCCCCATACCCGCCGCGGGCGGCCACGGCAAGGCTCACGGCTCGGCACGGCCCAAGCTTCTGGATACCTCCGTCATAATCGACGGACGCATCGCGGAAATATGTGATACCGGCATAATTGAGGGCGAAATAATAGTGCCGAGCTTTGTGCTCAGGGAGCTTCAGCATATTGCGGACAGCTCCGATGGCCTCAAGCGCAACAGGGGCAGGCGGGGGCTGGACATACTCAAGGGCATGCAGGATAAAAAGTCCGTCCCCATCACCGTAGTCAGCACTGACTATAAGGATGTGGACGAGGTGGACGCCAAACTGATACTCATGGCGTCGGAGCTTGGCGGCGTGGTCGTGACCAACGATTATAACCTTAACAAGGTGGCGGCTGTGCGCAAGGTCCCCGTGTTCAATATAAACGAGCTGGCAAACGCCCTCAAGCCCATCGCAATGCCCGGCGAGGAAATGAGCGTGTTCGTGGTCAAGGAGGGCAAGGAGGCGGGCCAGGGCATAGGCTATATGGATGACGGCACGATGATAGTAATAGAAAACGGCAGGCGCTTAGTAGGGGAGACGGTGGACGTCACGGTTACAAGCGTATTGCAGACCTCGGCAGGCAGAATGATATTCGCCAAGGTAAAGCAGGCATAGAAAAAGTTGGGCTGATCGCCCGGAAGCTGACCAAACATAAACCAAATATAAAAAATATTAAGAAAGGCCATTATTCTCGTTGACAACCTTGACACGCGGTGTTACAATAATATACTGCGTTAGCATGGTAAATTGCGGGGATTGGCCTTTTTACAGTTGATTTTTCCCACAAAAATCATGCTGGGTATCCTATGCCCACAAAATGGAAATGCTCATATGGAGTGACGCGCCGATAATATAATCCATGGTTATATGGTAATAACAAAGTATAAGGAGTGAACGCGATGGTGCATGAGGTTTACATGGGCAAGAAAAAGCGCATGAGCTTTTCCCGTATCAATGAAGTTCTTGATATGCCCGACCTGATAGAGGTTCAGAAAAATTCCTATCAGCGCTTTGTGGAGGAGGATCTCAAGGAAGTTCTTGACGACATTTCGCCCATTACAGACTATTCCGAAAAGCTCGTCCTTGAGTTTGTAGATTACTCCATAGATTTCGACCATCCGAAATACTCGGTGGAGGAGTGCAAGGAAAGGGACGTAAACTACTGCGCCCCGCTTCGCGTTACAGTTCGCCTTATAAATAAAGAGACCGGCGAGGTCAAGGAACAGCCCGTGTTCATGGGCGACTTCCCTCTTATGACCGAGCAGGGCACGTTCATCATAAACGGTGCAGAGCGGGTAATAGTCTCTCAGCTGGTCCGCTCACCCGGCGTATACTATTCCGAATCTATAGATAAAGTCGGCAAGCACCTCTTTGCCTCTCAGGTGATACCTAACCGCGGCGCGTGGCTGGAGTACGAGACCGACAGCAACGAGATAATGTACGTAAAGATCGACCGCCAGAGGAAGGTCTTTATAACTGCGCTGCTGCGTGCCCTGGGCTACAGCTCAGACGGCGAGATACTGGAGCTTTTGGGCGAAGACGAGCGCCTGAAGATAACCCTCGAGAAGGATACAACCAAAAACACCGAGGAAGGCCTGATAGAGATATACAAGCGCCAGCGCCCCGGCGAGCCTCCTACAGAGGAATCCGCGCGCAGCCTGCTGAACGCCCTGTTCTTTGACAAGCGCTACGACCTTGCCAGAGTGGGCCGCTATAAGTTTAATAAGAAACTCTCCATCGCCTCGCGCCTCCACGGCCTTACTGCGGCGGAGAACGTCATAGCTCCCGGCACCGGCGAGATACTTGCCACTGAGGGAGAAGTAATAAGCCGCGAGGCCGCCGAAGCAATCGAAAACGCCGGCGTACACGGCGTATACGTCGTAGCGCCCGACGGCGCCAGGGTAAAGATACTCGGCAACCTGTTCGTGGACGCCAGGTGCTACCTGAAGTTCGATCCCGAAGAGGCCGGTCTGAACGAGAAGGTACATTACCCCACCTTCATGAAGCTTCTGGAGGAAGCGGGAGACATGGAAGAGGAGGAGCTCAAGAAGTTCCTGAAGGCCCGGGTGTACGACCTTATACCCCGCCATATCATCACCGATGATATAACCGCCTCCATAAGCTACCTTCTCGGCATGAGCCACGGCATAGGCCGCACCGACGATATCGACCATCTGGGCAACCGCCGCATAAGAAGTGTGGGCGAATTGCTCCAGAACCAGATCCGCGTCGGCATGACTCGCCTCGAGCGCGTGGTGCGGGAGCGCATGTCCATACAGGACACCGAGACCGCCATTCCCTCCAACCTCATAAATATCCGCCCTGTGACGGCCGCCATAAAGGAGTTCTTCGGTTCATCTCAGCTGTCCCAGTTTATGGACCAGACAAACCCCCTTGCGGAGCTTACCCATAAGCGCAGGCTGTCCGCTCTGGGCCCCGGAGGCCTGAACCGTGAGCGTGCCACATTCGAGGTTCGAGACGTTCACTATTCCCATTACGGCCGCATGTGCCCCATAGAGACCCCTGAAGGCCCTAACATAGGCCTTATAAACTCCCTTTCCACCTATGCCCGCATAAACCGCTACGGCTTTATTGAGGCGCCCTACCGCAGGGTGGACGGGAAGAACAAGAGCATAAGCAACGAGATAGTTTACCTCACCGCCGACGAGGAGGACGACTACATAGTGGCTCAGGCAAACGAGCCTACCGTTACCGACGAGAACGGCAGGGTGTGGTTTGCCAAGGACAGGGTCGTTGCAAGAAGGCTGGACGAGATAATCGAAGTAAAGGCCACCGAGACCGACTACATGGACGTATCCCCCAAGCAGCTGGTGTCCGTCGCTACCGCAATGATACCATTCCTGGAGAACGACGACGCTAACCGCGCACTGATGGGCTCCAACATGCAGCGTCAGGCAGTGCCCCTCCTCAAGCCCGAGGCTCCCGTGGTGGGTACAGGCATGGAGTACAAGGCTGCACACGACTCAGGCGTCGTGGTGCTTTCCCGCCAGCACGGCACGGTAAAGCACGTTGACGCGAGCCGCATAGTGATAGCCGGCGATGACGGCAACGACAGAACCTACAACATAATCAAGTTTAAACGCTCCAACCAGGGCACCTGCATCAACCAGCGTCCCATAGTGGTAAAGGGCGAACGGGTAATACCCGGGCAGGTGATAGCGGACGGCGCCTCCACCGATCAGGGAGAGATAGCGCTGGGACGCAATATCCTCATAGGCTTTATGACCTGGGAGGGCTATAACTACGAGGACGCCGTACTGATAAGCGAAAAGCTGGTCAAGGAAGACGTCTATACCTCCATACATATCGAGGAGCACGAGACCGAAGCCCGCGATACCAAGCTGGGCGAGGAGGAGATAACCCGCGATATCCCCAACGTGGGAGAGGATGCGCTGGCCAATCTGGACGACCGCGGCATTATCCGCATCGGCGCAGAGGTGCAGAGCGGCGACATACTGGTCGGCAAGGTAACGCCCAAGGGCGAGACTGAGCTCACCGCCGAGGAGCGGCTGCTCCGCGCCATATTCGGCGAGAAGGCAAGAGAGGTCAGGGATACCTCCCTCCGCGTGCCTCATGGCGAAGGCGGAGTCATAGTAGACGTAAAGGTCTTCACGAGAGCAAACAAGGACGAGCTGCCTCCGGGAGTAAACGAGCTGGTTCGCGTATACATAGCGCAGAAGCGCAAGATATCCGTAGGCGATAAGATGGCGGGCCGCCACGGCAACAAGGGTGTTGTATCCAGGATACTTCCCGAGGAAGATATGCCCTTCCTGCCCGACGGCACTCCCCTGCAGATAGTCCTGAACCCTCTGGGCGTTCCTTCCCGAATGAATATAGGTCAGGTGCTTGAGCTGCATCTGGGCATGGCCGCCAAGACCCTTGGCTGGAACATCGCTACCCCCGTATTCGATGGCGCTACCGAGGAGGACATAAAGTCCATGCTGGTAAAGGCAGGCAAGGACTGGGACGGCAAGACGGTGCTTTATGACGGCCGCACCGGCGAGCCCTTCGAGAACAGGATATCCGTAGGCTACATGTACTACCTGAAGCTGCATCACCTGGTAGACGACAAGATACATGCCCGTTCCACCGGCCCCTACAGCCTGGTTACTCAGCAGCCTCTGGGCGGCAAGGCTCAGTTCGGCGGCCAGCGCTTCGGCGAAATGGAGGTCTGGGCACTGGAGGCCTATGGCGCCGCCAATACCCTTCAGGAAATCCTCACCGTCAAGTCCGATGACGTCGTGGGCCGCGTAAAGACCTATGAGGCCATAGTCAAGGGCGAGAATGTGCCTGAGCCGGGCGTGCCCGAATCCTTCAAGGTGCTCATAAAGGAGCTTCAGTCGCTGGGCCTCGATATAAAGGTGCTCAACGAGACAAAGGAAGAGATAAAGATCGGCGAGATGATAGACGACGAGGATGTGGCGCCTATGGACGTCAACATGGCGGGCCTTGAGGATACACCGGACCAGTATGCAAACGACAGCGACTTTGCCGAGTTTGACGAATTCGATTTTGACGATGCAGCCGACGACGGAGATGACTTCGATATTTCCGCAGACGGCGATGATACAGACGACTTGAACTAATAAGGCCGAAGGGAGATTAAGAAATTGTTTGAGCTTACCAATTTCGACGCTATACAGATTGGCCTTGCCTCACCTGAAAAGATCCGCGAATGGTCCCACGGCGAGGTAAAGAAACCCGAAACCATAAACTACCGTACCCTGAAGCCCGAGCGCGACGGCCTGTTCTGTGAGCGCATATTCGGGCCCACCAAGGACTGGGAGTGCCATTGCGGACGCTATAAGCGGGTGCGCTACAAGGGCGTTGTCTGCGACAAGTGCGGCGTAGAGGTAACGAGGGCAAAGGTGCGCCGCGAGCGCATGGGCCACATAGAGCTGGCCGCCCCCGTATCCCATATATGGTATTTTAAGGGCATTCCCTGCCGCATGAAGATGCTGCTGGATATGTCCCCCCGCTCCCTCGAAAAGGTGCTGTACTTCGCGGCCTTTGTAGTGCTGGATCCGGGCACCACCCCCCTCATGTACAAGCAGGTGCTCTCCGATAAGGAATACCGGGACGCCCAGGCCGAATACGGGCCGAAAGCCTTCCGCGCAGGTATGGGCGCAGAGGCCATAAAGGAGCTTTTGCAGGCGCTGGACCTTGAAAAGCTGGAAGAAGAGCTCCGCAGGGAGATAGACAACTCCTCCGGCCAGAAGCGCAGCAATGCCATCAAGCGCCTGGAGGTAGTGGAAGCCTTCATAAAGAGCGGCAACAAGCCCGAGTGGATAATCATGGACGCAGTGCCGGTGCTGCCCCCCGAGCTTCGCCCTATGGTACAGCTTGACGGCGGCAGGTTCGCCACCTCCGACCTGAACGACCTGTACCGCAGAGTTATAAACAGAAACAACCGCCTCAAGAGACTGTTGGAGCTGCGTGCGCCTGATATCATAGTCCGCAACGAAAAGCGTATGCTTCAGGAGGCGGTGGACGCGCTCATAGACAACGGCAGGCGCGGACGCCCCGTTACCGGCCCCGGCAACAGGCCCCTCAAGTCTCTGTCCGACATGCTGCGGGGCAAGCAGGGACGCTTCCGCCAGAACCTGCTGGGCAAGCGCGTGGACTATTCCGGCCGTTCCGTTATAGTCGTAGGCCCTGAGCTCAAGATGTATCAGTGCGGACTGCCAAAGGAGATGGCGCTGGAGCTGTTCAAGCCCTTCGTAATGAAGAAGCTTGTTGAGGACGCATACGCACACAACATAAAGAGCGCGAAGCGCATGGTAGAGCGTGTAAAGCCCGAGGTCTGGGACGTACTGGAGGGCGTAATAAAAGAGCACCCCGTACTCCTCAACCGCGCGCCTACGCTGCACCGCCTGGGCATACAGGCATTCGAGCCGGTGCTGGTAGAGGG
>OLPU01002753.1_pt1 | contig 11327 bp, 5 predicted proteins | sample 1673111 | NCBI WGS metagenome assembly OLPU01 (sample SAMEA3136755, study PRJEB25190) | human gut metagenome | reverse complement strand
TGGGCAAATATTGCGAACGAATATGCAACCAAGAGATATCGTTCGAACCTGATCAACTGGGGTATGCTTCCATTTATCACGGAGGAAGATCACGAGAACTTAAGCTTCCGTAACGGCGACTATATCTTTGTGCCGGAGATTAGAAAAGCAGTGGAAGATAAGAATGCCGAGATCAAGGCTTATGTGGTTGGAGATTCTCTGAAAGAGATCACGCTGAAGCTTGGTGATATGACCGATGCAGAAAGAGAGATCATCCTGAAAGGATGTCTGATCAATTATTACAGAGGATAATATGTTTTATTTTTAGTACCGTTTTGTTTTGGAAAATTTTGATCTGACATTCGGACTTATGTATACAGCAGGAAATCACGGATTTCCTGCTGTTTTTCCTTATACGGAGATGTAGACACTGCCGAAATAAGGAAAGTTCTTGTATAATATGATAAAATACCTGCAACAATGTGAGCGGGAAAAGACTCTTATCTATATAGGATTTATAATAATTACCGGAAGATTAAAAACAGTGATAAAAGATTCATATCTGAGGGAGGTTACGATATGATATGCAGTGTAAAAAGGTTCTCGGAAATGTATGAAACAGTTTACCGTGATCTGTACCATTACGCACTGTGCCTGATGAAGAATCCGCAGGAAGCTGAAGATGCGGTGAGTGAGGCGGTTATCACAGCATACGAGAACATACATAAATTAAAAAAAGAAGAAGCATTCAAAAGCTGGATATTTACAATTCTTACGAATAAATGTAAGAAGAGATTGAAGAAAGCGTTAAAAGAAACACCGGGAAGAGAAGAAGAACTTCCGGAACAAGCGACAGCACCGGATTATGATCTTGCAATCGATGTTAAGAAAGCATTCTTTGTGCTGTCGGAAGAGGAACAGATATTAGTCGGATTATCCGTATTTGGCGGGTATTGCAGTCAGGAGATCGGTGAGATGATGAGGCTGAATCCGAACACGGTACGGTCGAAGCGGAGCCGGGCACTTAAGAAGATGGAATGTGTGCTGGGCAGTTACGGCGAAGATGAGAAGGAAAGAAGGGAGTGAGAAGGTATGAAGCGCGAGAATGAACATAAAGAATATTGTGAACAGGACATCGTAGATCAGATTTCAAGAATGTCAGAAGATACAGAAGTCCCGGATAGTCTGAGATCGGAGAATATAGATAAATTATTGGAAAAGAAAAAACAGAAGAAACATTTCCGTCCGTATCAAATCGGGCTTGTAGCGGCGGCCTGCGTGGCAGTTGTGGCGGGAACTGTAGTGTGGCAGTATGGAAGGATGCATGAAGGAGCGATAAATTCTCCAGATGTGTCAGGTGGCAATGCAGGCAGCAGTGCAGGAAATAGTAATACAGTAAAGAAGATCAGCGACAGTAAGAAGATCAGGACAGCCCAAAGTTATGACGAAATCTATAAATATATCAAACGTTCACAAGATAACTCCGGCATTGCAATGTATGCAAGAAGTGTAAATGAAACAGCAGCCGTAGAGGATTCGGCTTCAACAGGAAGATCAACGGCGTCTTCAACGGAAACAGCCTCGGCAGATACCGGTGTGGCAACAGCAGATGGTAGTTATTCACAGACCAATGTACGACAGTCCGGTGTAGATGAAGGGGATATTGCCAAAACAGACGGGACTTATTTATATGTGCGGGAAGATAATGGCCGGACCATCGATATTGTAGACGTAGGAAACAGCGGAACGAATATAGAAAAATACAGCGAGATTACGCTTGGAAAAGAATACACAATACAGGAGTTTTATGTAAATACAGATCAAAAGAAACTGGTGGCTGTATGTCAGAAAGAATGTGCAGATAAAAGTAACAAAAAGCAGACGAACACAGATACCTGGAATCAGACTAAAACAGCGGCGGTCACTTATGACATCCGTGATATTAAAAAGCCGGTAAAAGAAGGCGAGGTAACACAGAGTGGTACTTACAATTCGTCTCGTATGGCAGACGGATATCTGTATCTGTTCAGTGAATACTATACAGGTGGCGACGTGGTCAAAGATAAACCGGTCACCTATGTGCCTCTGGTGAATGGCAAAGAGATGAGCCAGACCAGTATCTGTCTGCCGCCGGTGAATTGTGGAACAATGTATGAAGTGATCAGTTCCGTGGACATCAGCAAACCGGATAAAACAGTGGATAATAAGGCAATTCTCTCCGAAGGCGGTCAAATGTATGTAAGTGGAAAAAATATCTACTATTATGAATCAGAATGGCAGCAGGATAATCAGACTGTGACGACACTTCGCAAGATTTTTTATAGAAAGGGCAAGCTAAAGGCCGTAGCTCAGGGAAAAGTAAAAGGATATCTGAATGATACATTTTCACTGGATGAATATAAAGGGAACTTAAGATTATTTACAACCAATGATGATGAAAATCTGGTAACAATCTTAGATAAGAAATTGGATAAGATCAGTTCTATCGAGAATCTGGCAAAAGGGGAATCCATCTATTCTGCAAGATTCATGAAAGAGGCAGGATATTTCGTGACATATGAGCAGGTAGACCCGTTGTTCAGCGTGGATCTGTCCAATCCGGAGAAACCAAAGATCCTCGGCAAATTAAAAATCCCGGGATTTTCAGAATATCTGCATTTCTATGGAGAAGATAAATTACTTGGAATCGGCATGTCAACCGATGAAGAATCAGGGGTGTCGGAAGGTGTAAAAATCACCATGTTCGATATTACAGACAGAACGGATGTAAAAGAAGAATCAACCCTTGTATTGGATGATCTGTATGGAACAAATGCAGTATACAATTACAAATCCGTTCTGGTCGATCAGCAGAAAAATAGGATCGGGTTCTCCGGCTACAGCCAGAATGGGGAAACGTACTGCCTGCTGACTTATAATGGAAAAGAGAAAAAGTTTGAAACAATCCTGAAAGAAGAGATTAATGGAAATACTTCGCAAGGTATCCGGGGGATTTATATAGAAGATACATTATACGTGATCAGTGGAAATATTATCGAGGCTTATGATATGGATACCGGCAAGAAAACGGGAGATATTATATTGTAAAACCGAAAGTTTTATAGTCGAGATTCCAGAAGGGAAAATAAAACACACAATACCGAAACAGAAGGAATCATATAATCGGTATTGTGTGTTTTTTAGATACCAAAGTATGCAAGAGAAACTGCCAGTGGCAAGTTCTGTAGATGTAACTGTTACTGCATATGACTCAGACGGCTGCGAAGCACAGGTCCGACAATGATCGCAATGATAATCTTCACTGCGTCACCGGCAAGATAAGGGATAACTCCGACAGAAAGTGCTGCAACAAAGGACATTTTTAACTGAATTGCAAGCCACTCTGTACCGAAGATATAAGTGATCGCCATACCGATGAGCATACCGACAACGGCCAGGATTCTGCTCTTTGGAAATTTGTCAACGAACAGTCCTGCAATCAGTGCGAGGAAGATAAAACCAATCAGATATCCGCCGGTAGGACCTGCAAGCTTACCTAATCCGCCGGTGAAACCAGAGAATACAGGAAGACCGACAAGGCCAAGTAACAGATATACGATATAGCTGATCGTTGCATCTTTAAATCCAAGTACATAGATACTGATCATGATCACCAGGTTGGTAAGACTGATCGGTACCGGACTGACAGGGATCGGAATCGCCATAGGAGCGAAGATACAGGTGATCGCAGTCATCAGGGCGATCAGAACCAGTTTACGGGTGGAGAGTCTTTTCGTTGTTGTGCTGTTTGCTGTGTTATTCATAGTAGTAATTGTCTGCCGGCTGGCAGAACTCCTTTCCTTTAGATTCATATCAAAATATAAAAGCAGTATAAAATGAAATGTGCAAAATGTCAACTATGTATTTGTTACGGTTAACAATTGAAAGGTGATATGTTGACAAATATGGTTACAGAGAAACTGTATAGTATTGTGCAAACATTAAAACAAATATATAAAAATCAGACAATTTAATGCAAAAAATAAAATAATGAAAAATAAAAGAAAATAATCGCAAAAAGTATTGACAAAATAAAATGCGGATGATATTATGTAATCAATCCAAAGGAAATCCGAAATAAACAAAAAGGACTCCTGACGAGAAAGGGAATCTTGAAAATTCTATAGCATATATTTTATAAGAGAATTTTTATTATCAGAGTTTCGATTCATTTAGAAATCTAAAATGCATGTATAGGTATAAAGTATTTGGTAATGCATCGAATATTAGATATCGTAAAGTATATTGTAAAGATAGAGAATGGATGAAGTAAGATTATAAAATGATATCACGGGGATATAGGAATAATCTTAATGAAAGAGACAAGGTAATAAATATCATTTATATCTTATGTGTATAAAGAATGAAAAAAGTTTATAAGGATAAAAAATATTTCATATGTCGGTGAGATATGTTGATTGGAAATTTATGAAAAGGAGGCTTAATCCAATGGACACAGTAGAATCATCGAATCAATATGTTAGTGGTATGACAGTTAAAAATTCCCATAGAGTAAGCCTTTATAATAATAGATAAAAAGGCCGGTAGAGGAGATTCAGATAATAATAAAAATAAACGGAGAAAATAAAACCGGATAATAAAAATAAAAAAACTGTAAACATATTGAACATAATACCATATATTTAAATATATTATTAAAATGTGTAAAGAAACATGAATAGTAGATTTGAATGAACATGTAGGACAATGAGTAAAAGATCATTGAAATACATAAAAAGGCGTCAGGGAATAAAATAATAATTAATTCTCCGAAACAAATGAAAAGTATATGATAAAATTGAATATGTAACAGCCATCATAATAAAAAGAATTATGATGGCTGTTTTTTTATCGCCATGCGTTCGTAAGGAGCTGCCAGTGGCAGGTTTTCGGCATTGCCATGCATTCGGAAGAAGCTGCCGACAATAAATTATAAACTTTTGTAACTTTTGTAATATTTTTTTAACATATTTAACCGGATATTTTGACAATAGACAGGTCATATGATAAACTTATATAAGTAAAATTGTAGGGAAATACGCTTTTTTAAAATAAATATTTGAGGTGAGAAATATTGGATAAATATGAATATAGGGTAAAGACCGAGCAGATGCTTGATCATCTGGAAAAAAAGGAATACCAGAAAGCAATGGATATTGCTGAAAGTATAGACTGGCGAAGAGTAAAGAACGCTTCTATGCTTAATACGGTAAGTGAGATTTATGAATATAACGGAGAATTTAAGAAAGGGAGAGATATCTTATTCCTGGCATTTGACAGAGCACCGGGAAGCCGTAAAATCGTATATCGATTAGGTACATTGGCATTAAAGATTAAGGATATCAGAGAAGCGACAGACTGTTATGAAGAGTTTGTTAAGCTGGCGCCAAAAGACCCGAATCAATATATCCTGAAGTATAAGATCCTGAGAACTCAGGGAGCAGCACTTTCGGATCAGATTGCGGCGTTGGAAGAATTTAAAAAAGCGGAATATATTGAAAAATGGGCATATGAACTTGCCAAGTTATATGATGAGGCGGGAATGACTGCGGAATGTCTGGAAGAATGTGATGACCTGATTCTTTGGTTCAGCGAAGGAAAGTATGTATACCTGGCGATGGAACTTAAGATGAAGTATAAGCCACTGACGCCGCTTCAGCAGGAAAAATATGACAGCCGTCCGGGAGCAGTAAAGAAGCAGCCGCAACCTGTAAAACAGACGGAGTCAACATTGGAAGAAGTTGACGATGAGAATGAATATGATGAAGGTTCTGAGGAAGAGGTACAGGAAAGTACGGTGCAGAGAATAGATGATGCACAAGTACAGGAGATTCCGCCGGAGCCGGTTCCGATGCAGGAAGAGTTTGAAATACCGGAGGAAGCCGCACAGGCAGATGTCGTACCGGAGGAAGTTGTACCGGAAGCAACTGCAGCAGTGGAAGAGACTCCGATGTACAGGGAAGAAGAACCGGAAGCATCTGTTGAGACACCTGAAGAGCATGCATCAGCAATCAAACAGGTAGTTACGGGGGCCACATTAGAAGAAGCTCTGGCACAGGGTGTTGCTGTTGCAAGCGGTATTAATATTGAAGAAGAAGCAATGAAAGAGCGCGAGGATGAAATCCTGGCAAACGGTCAGATGATGATCGATGATATCCTTCAGAAATGGGAAGCAAAACAGAAAGATCATGAAGAGGCGATTGCAAAGCAGAAAGCCAAAGATGAGGAGCGTCTCCAGAAGGAAAGAGAACAGGCAAGAATCCGTCAGGAAGAAGAGCGCAAAGAAGTAGAAAGAAAAGCAGCTGAAGCAGAGGCCAGAAGAAAAGCTGAAGAAGAGGCCAGAAGAAAAGCTGAAGAAGAGGCAGCAAGAAAAGCAGCTGAGGAAGAGGCAGCAAGAAAAGCAGCCGAAGAAGAGGCCAGAAGAAAAGCTGAAGAAGAGGCAGCAAGAAAAGCAGCCGAAGAAGAGGCCAGAAGAAAGGCTGAAGAAGAAGCCAGAAGAAAAGCCGAGGAAGAGGCAGCAAGAAAAGCAGCCGAAGAAGAGGCCAGAAGAAAGGCCGAGGAAGAGGCAGCAAGAAAAGCTGAGGAAGAGGCAGCCGACGAGGAAAAATCTGAAAGAAATACACAGAGAATACCGGATGACATTGTCCGTCTGATGGAAGAGATGGAGAGTGAAAATGAAGATTCCGAAGATGAGATTTATGAGGAAGAACTTGAAGACGGTCCGGGAATGGATGAAGATTTCATAGAAGGAATCGAAGATGAGCTTGCCGGACTGGATATGAACGGAAGCAGTTTCGAGGAAGGTGATTTTGACGAAGCCGACTTTGAGGAAGAGGATCTTGAAGGGGAAGACTTTGACGAAGGCGACTTTGAGGAAGAAGATCTTGAAGGAGAAGACTTTGACGAAGGCGACTTTGAGGAAGAAGATTTCGACGAGGAAGACTTTGACGAAGCTGACTTTGAGGAAGAAGATCTTGACGAGGAAGAACTTGAAGAGGCCGATTTTGACGAAGACGATGACGAAGACGACTTTGAAGACATAGATGATGAAGAAACCGATTTTGACGAAGGCGACTTTGAAGAAGATATGGACGAAGAGGATTTCGACGAAGAAGAGATCGACGATGACGAAGAGCTTGATTTTGGCGAAGACCTTGAAGGGGAAGATTTTAACGAAGCTGACTTTGAGGAAGAGGATCTTGATGAAGGAGACTTTGAGGAAGAAGATTTTGACGAAGAAGAGATCGAAGATGAGGATGACACAGAAGAATTAGAGATTGAAGAGCCATCCGAAGAAGAGATCCAGGCAAGAATTAAAAAGTCAAAAGGTGGAGTTCCATTTGATACCGGATTCGTTGTAACAGGAAGATATGATCTGAGTGCAACGAGTGAAATCGGATTAAAGGCAGGACTTACGGAAGAACAGAAGAAGTTATTCTCATATTTCGTTCCGGTAAGAGGAATGAGTGAACAGATCGTAGAGGTTCTTGATAATGACAGACGTGCCCAGAGAGAGGGTACTTCCAAGACAGGAAACCTTCTGGTAATCGGAAGAAAAGGATCTGGTAAAACAGTTCTTGCGGTTGATATCGTAAAAGCAATCCAGAAACAGAGAAATCTGAAACAGGGTAAAGTAGCGATCGTTACAGGTGAGTCTTTGAATAAGAAAGAACTTACGAATATCATCCAGAAGCTTCGTGGAGGAGCAATCATCATTGAACATGCTGGCAAGCTGAATTCAAGAACGGTAAAAGAACTTAATTATCTGATGGAAAAGAAGACAGGTGAATTACTTTTCGTACTGGAAGATCAGAGAAAACCTCTGGAGCGTCTGATGACAGCTAATCCGGAATTCAAGAAGAAATTCAGTTCGAAACTGGAACTTCCGGTATTCATTAATGATGAGCTGGTAACATTCGGTCAGACATATGCGAAAGAGAATGGATATAAACTGGATGAGATGGGAATCCTTGCACTGTACAGCCGTATCGATGTAATGCAAAGAGAAGACCATGCAGTATCTGTTGCAGAAGTTAAAGAGATCATGGATGAAGCAATTGCTCATTCACAGAAAGCAAATGTAAAACACCTTGCACGAAGAGTATTTGGTAAGGGAACAGATGATTCTGACAGAATTATTCTGAAAGAAGAAGATTTTAAAATTTAAGTCAGATTTTGGAAGAGTTTTGACAAACTAAACTGTCAAAACTCTTTCTTTTTGCCCTTTTGTAAAGTATAATGTTGTTATAAATATGCAACAGAATGCGAGGGGTAATTATGGCTGAAAAAAAGAAGAAACCGTATGAAATAGGCGAGCTGGATCAATACCTTTTCGGACAGGGCAATCATTACGAGATTTATAAGAAGCTGGGGGCACATCTGGTACAGGACGGAAAACAAAAAGGTGTGTATTTTGCGGTATGGGCACCGCATGCACAGGCAGTTTCGGTAGTCGGAGAGTTCAATGAATGGGATACAGAGGCGAACCCGATGAAGAGAGAAGAACCTCTGGGAATCTATACCTGTTTTATACCTGGTGTGAAGAAAAATCAGATGTATAAGTATTGTATTGAGACTTATTCAGGAGAACAGATATTTAAGGCAGATCCATATGCCAATTATGCGGAATTAAGACCTGGAACAGCATCCAGAGTTACAGATATCGAGAATATAAAATGGACGGATACAGAATGGATGACCCACAGAAAGACCTGGAATCATAAGCATAAGCCGATGTCTGTCTATGAGGCACATATTGGTTCCTGGATGCGCCATCCGGGACGAGAAGATGAAGGTTTCTATACATATAGAGAGTTTGCCAGAGCAATTACCAAATATATTAAAGAAATGGGTTATACACATGTGGAGCTGATGGGGATCGCGGAGCATCCGTTTGACGGTTCCTGGGGATATCAGGTGACTGGTTATTATGCACCGACATCCCGGTATGGAACACCGGAAGATTTCGCATGGATGATCAATTATCTGCATAGAAATAAGATCGGTATCATTCTGGACTGGGTACCGGCCCATTTCCCGAAGGATGCACATGGACTTGCTGATTTTGACGGAACTGCGACGTATGAATATGCAGATCCAAGACTTGGAGAACATCCGGACTGGGGAACAAAAGTGTTTGACTTTGGAAAAAATGAAGTCCGCAATTTCCTGATTTCCAATGCATTGTTCTGGATTGAAAAATTCCATATAGACGGACTTCGTGTAGATGCTGTTGCGTCTATGTTATATCTGGATTATGGACGGAAAGATGGCGAATGGGTAGCGAATAAGTATGGTGAGAATAAGAACCTTGAAGTGATTGATTTCTTCAAACATTTGAACTCTGTTGTTCTTGGAAGAAATCCGGGAGCACTCATGATCGCAGAAGAATCTACAGCATGGCCGAAGGTTACCGGTGATGTGGAAGAAGGCGGTTTAGGTTTCAGCCTGAAGTGGAATATGGGATGGATGCACGATTTCACGGAATATATGAAGCTGGATCCATATTTCCGTAAGGATAATCATCATCTGATGACATTTGCCATGAGTTATGCATACAGTGAGAATTATATCTTGGTATTGTCGCATGATGAAGTGGTACATCTTAAGTGTTCGATGCTTAATAAGATGCCGGGACTGGGATTTGATAAATATGCTAACCTTAAAGCTGGTTATGCATTCATGATGGGACACGCCGGTAAGAAGCTTCTTTTCATGGGGCAGGAATTCGCACAGCTTCGTGAATGGAGCGAGGAAAGAGAACTTGACTGGTTCCTGTTGGCTGAGCCGGAGCATCAGCAGATGAAAGAGTGGGTAAAAGCGTTGCTTCATCTGTATAAGAGTCATAAGGCGATGTATGAGATGGATCAGAGCTGGGAAGGATTTGAATGGATCAATGCGGATGATGGATACAGAAGTATCTATAGTTTCATGAGACATTCCAAAGGTGCAAAGAAGAATCTGTTGTTCGTCTGCAACTTTACGCCGATGGCAAGAGATGATTACAGAGTCGGAGTGCCGAGAAAGAAACAGTATAAACTGATCCTGAACAGTGATGAGGAGAAATACGGCGGAACCGGAGCAGATCGTAAGAAGATATACAAAGCGGAGAAGAAAGAATGTGATGGAAGACCGTATTCATTCGCATACAAATTGCCGCCTTACGGAGTTGCTGTATTCGAGTTTTAATTATATGAAGTCAGTGGCAAAAAACTTTGATGCCTGCGGATAAAAATGCCGGGAAGTGTTGAAACTTCCCGGCATTTTTCGTTTTACTAGACATCTTTATTAATGACTGTATTTAGTTGGAAGAACTGTCGGCTGAGGAATCAGAAGTATCGGAATCAGAAGTATCGGAACCAGAGGCATCGGATTCACTGCTGTTTTGTGTGTTGCTCTGGTTATCAGACTGGTTATCTGTACTGTCATTCAATGAAGAATTATCAGCAGAGTTGTCTGTTGTGCCGTCATCTGAAGAATCAGCATCGTTGTTCAGAGAATCGTTCTGTGTGTCGCCAGACGGCTCATCAGTGTTATCAGAGTTATCTTCTGTAATGGCATCATCGTTACTCTTGTCTGTGTCGTCTTTCTTAGAATTGCTTCCACCGAACAGATCTTTGAAGAACTTCTTGATCTTGCCCCAGAATCCGCTGTCATCACTGTTGTCATCCGAAGTATCATCCGAAGCGGCATCTGAACTGTCTGTGCTGTTGGAAGAATTGTCGGAAGAATCCAGTGTACTGTTAGTTACGACATCATCACCGAGTGCGCTGTCATCCGTGCCGTTAATGATTCCGCCATCGGAACTGTCATCGCCGCCGAAGATACCTTTGATAGAACTCCAGAGGTTGGAGAAGAATCCGCCACTCTTTCCGTCAATGTTATCTAATGTATTCTTCAGAGCTTTGACATCATAGTCATACTGGGAAATGTTTTTCATCAGATCGGAGATCTTGTCGATCTGTTCCTGTGTCAGCGTGACGTTGTTATCCTTGGCAGCGTTTTCAACTGCATTCTGAATGTCATCTGCATCCGTTAATCCGCCCTCGATCACATCTTTTTTTACATCGTTCATGACACTTTCCGCTTTGTCCTGGCCGATGTCATTGGCCAGGTCTCCTGTGGTGACAAGTTCATCGGTCGCAGCTGCTTTCTGATCGTCATTCAGAGTTGTTCCGGTGGCTTTCTCATAAGCCATCATGATACCTGTCAGTGCACCGGTTCCGGATACTTCGATCGGAGAAGCGGCAACGACATTACAGTTTTCAACACCGGATGTCAGAAGCGTACTGGAGATCATAGAGCTTGTA
>OLPU01002745.1_pt1 | contig 11357 bp, 14 predicted proteins | sample 1673111 | NCBI WGS metagenome assembly OLPU01 (sample SAMEA3136755, study PRJEB25190) | human gut metagenome | reverse complement strand
CGGCGAAACACTTCATTTCGCCAACGATATATCTTTCCTACCGCAACGGATAAATCCGTTGCTCAAAAATATTATTATATATATTACTTTATGGGTATTCTTATATAATGCATATTTATGGTATAATAAATTTTTGATGAAAGTTAAAAATAAATAATATACACTTGAGGAGGTCATAAGGTTGGCAAATACTTTTTACATAGTAAGACATGGACAAACGAATTGGAATATATTAGGCAAAACTCAAGGTCATGGAAATTCAGATTTAACTCAAAAAGGAGAAGAACAAGCTTTTGAGTTAGCAAAAGCCATAAAAGAATATCCTATAGACTATATATATAGTAGTGATTTAGGTAGAGCAGTTCAAACAGCTGAAATTGTTGGTGATCAAATAGGTGTTAAGGTTAATCAAACTAAATCTCTAAGAGAAATGGGATTTGGAGACTGGGAAGGTCTTTTAATAGATGAAATAAAGAAAAATCATGCAAAAACATATGAAACTTGGAGAAATCAACCTCACTTAGCAGATATACCTAATGGTGAAACTCTTCATATTATAAAAGATAGAGTAGATGCCTTTATAAAAGAATTAAATGAAAAATATGATAATAAACATATTTTACTAGTTAGCCACTCAGTTACAGTGAGAGTTATGTTACTTTCATTCTTAAACTCTGGAATGGAAAATATATATAGAATAAAACAAGATAATACAGCTCTTAATATAGTAGAGTGTAGAAATTATGGCCCAGTAATAATAAAGATGAATGATACTAGTCATATAAAAAATAATGAGAAATTAAATAACTCAGCATTAGAATAGGAGTAAATAAATGTCTAAAATTATAGTAGTTGGAGGTGGCCCATCTGGAATGATGGCTGCTCTTAATGCATCAAAGTCTAATCATGAAGTTATATTATTAGAACGAAATGGAGAGTTAGGAAGAAAGCTTTTACTTACTGGTGGTGGAAGATGTAATATAACTAACAACAGAGATATTGAAGATTTTTTTGATAAAGTTGTAAATAATAAAAAGTTTTTATATAGTAGTTTTTATAGCTTTACTAACAAAGATTTATTATCATACTTCGAAGAAAATAATTTAGAATATAAACACATTTTATATAGGAGGAAAAATGAAAGGTAAATTAATTGTTATCGAAGGAACAGATTGTTCGGGAAAAGAAACTCAAACAAAACTACTTGTAAAGTATTTAAAAGAAAATAATACAAAGGTATTTACTATGTCGTTTCCAAATTATGATAGCCCAACAGGTAAAATTATTGGTGGTCCATTTTTAGGTAAAAGTTATATTTCTGAAGGTTATTTCCCTGAGGGAGCACCAAATGTAGATCCAAAAGTATCCTCACTTTACTATGCGGCAGATAGACTTTATAACCTTCCTATTATTCAAAAAAAATTAAATGAAGGCTATACAGTAATACTAGATAGATATGTATATTCAAATATGGCTCATCAAGCAGGTAAAGAGGATGATAAAGAAAAAAGACTTGCACTTTACAATTTTAATGCAACTTTGGAGTTTGATCTTTTAGGTCTTCCTAAAGCAGATAAAGTAATATTTTTATATATGCCAGTCGAGGGTGCAAGAGCACTTAGAGCAAATAGACCTGAGGCCCTTGATCAAAATGAAATGGATGAAGAATACTTAAAGAAAAGTCAAAGAGCTTACCTTGAACTTGCAAAAATATTTAATTATATTCAGATTGATTGCTTTGAAGACGGTAAAGTTCGCTCTATCGAAGATATTTCTAAAGATGTCATAAGGGCATATAAAAAGAAATAGATTTACACAAATTTGACAGTTATAAAAAAATATGCTATAATTATAGCACTTAGGGGGAAATTTAAATGAAAATTGATAACAAAACACAAAAAGAAATAACATTTGGTGTTATGGCGGCTACATTAGCAATGACTTTAGGGGTAACACTTTATTCTCATTCAAACAGTAATCATTTAACTAGTAAGTGTCCATTTGCATTTATCTATGGGGATAAAGTTATTGAACATAGTATTAATGAAGTTGAAAAACATACTAAACAACAAAATGTTAGAATTATTCCTGATGGCTATAAATATGATCCTAATACTTGTTTATGGTATACAGTTGAAAATGGCCAAACAGTAGCTACTTCTGGAGAAAATTATAATTTTTGTACAATTTATGGTAATCAAGCAGAAAATTATGGAATAGATTCTCATACATTTGATAGCACAACAGTTAATGATCAAATTGAAGAACAAGTTAAAAGTTTATACAGATAAAAGTGATTTAATTCACTTTTTTTGAATTTTAAAGGAGTAAAATGAAAGATATAATTGAAATTGATGGTAAAAAATATTTTATACTTTTTACCTATGTTGATGATGATTACAAGTATATTTTTTATACAGATAATACTTATAATGAGTATAAAATGTTAAATGTTATATTTGGAACTTATGAAGTAATAAATGATAATTATATTGTTAAAGAAATAACCGAAGAACTTAGAAAGAAAAAAGCAGTAGCAATATTTCAAGAAGTTATGAAAGGTCTAAAAAAGTAAGTTTTAGTATTTAAAAAAAACAAACAATATGGTAAGATATAATTGCATTTAAGAAAATGTTTAGAAAATGTTAACCGCTTTTGGATGGTGCGGGATATAAATTATTCCATTCGCGAAATGTTAACCGCTCTCGGATGGTGCGGGATATAAATTATTCCGATTGTAAATGAATGGAAACCTTTTTAACATTGGGTTTCTTTTTTATAGGCTAAAAAACTAATGCAATTTTCCTAAGTTACATAATTTATGTATGAAGGGAGAAAAGAAATGTTATTTGATAGTGATAGCTATTTTAATGGCTATAATGATATGCTTTATAATTTTCCTGGTTTAGATTTTAGTAAAAAATATGAAGAAAAAGATGAAGGTTTCTTAAAGGGAAATATGTTTCCAAATGAATATAAATCTTATAAAAATTATACTTATTTAATACCAAAACTTAAAACAGAAAAAGATAAAGATTTATTTAAAGTAATGGAGGCATCTTTTGCGGTAAATGATTATGTTTTATCACTTGATTTAAATCCAAATGATGAAAATTTATTTGCAAAATATAAAATGTGGTGTGAAAAACTTGAAAAATGCTCTAAAGAATATGAATCAAAATATGGACCACTTTGTTATACCAAAGGAAATAATTATAATTCATTTAAATGGGTAAATGGTTCATGGCCTTGGGAAAGTGAGGATGGAAAATATGTTTAAATATGATAAAAAACTTGCTTATCCAATAAATATTACCAAAAAAGATTTAAAAATGGCAAAATATTTAATTACTCAATTTGGAGGTCCTAATGGTGAACTTAGTGCAGCAATGAGATATTTTTCACAAAAGTTTACAATGCCTGATGATAAGGGAAGAGCACTTTTAAATGATATTGCCACTGAGGAACTTGGTCATGTTGAAATGATATGTACAATGGTCCATCAGCTTACAAAAAATGCTACAATTGATGAACTTGAAAAAGCAGGACTTGGAAGTTATTATACAGAACATGGAGTAGGTATATTCCCAGTTGATGCTACAGGAAATCCATTTACATGTGCATACTTTGCAGTAACTGGCGATATTCTTGCCAATATATCCGAAGATATGGCCGCAGAGGAAAAAGCAAGAGCAACTTATGAAGGATTAATAAATCAAACAAATGATGAAGATATTATTGGACCACTACTTTTTTTAAGACAAAGAGAGGTAGTTCACTTTAATAGATTTAAACAGTTATACGATTATTATAAAAATAAAGGTTATTAAATAAAAAAAGATCAAATTTCACGCATTTGATCTTTTCCTTTGAATGGATCTTTTTTATCAATTTTATCTACGAATAAAATACCATTTAAATGGTCTATTTCATGTTGAAAGGCAACCGCAATATCTTCGCGAACTCTAATAGTTTGTTTATTACCTTTTATATCTTGATATTCAACATTTACTCTTGCATGTCTTGGAACAATTCCTGTTGTAGGTCTATTTATAGATAAACAACCTTCGCCTTCACCAACATATACAAGTTCTTCGGAAGCTGATTTAATAACTGGATTAATAACAATATGTTCTTCGAAAGAATCATCTTCATTTTTATTAGCAATAACAAATATTCTTTTTGGAACTCCAAGTTGAACAAAAGCAAGTCCCATCCCGGCTCTTAAATCGTATTTTTCTGCGATTTTATCATCTTGAGATAACTCTAAATATTTAATTGCATCAAATATTAATTTTTCATCTTCGCTTGAAAGAGGGAAGACTACTTCTTTAGAAACAGTTCTTAAAATTTTATTTTTTTCATCTATAATATCATCTTCCAATTTAAGAACAGAAAGATAGTAATTTATAAATGCACAATATTCTATTACATTATTAGAAATACTCGTGTTTATTTTTTTGAATGGATTTGTTGGACATTTAAAAGATAGGGGTGTCATTTCTGTTTCAAAATTTTCGAGTACTAATGCTAAGAAAACCATGTCATAACTTAAAATTAAACGATAAACTATACCATATTTTTTTCCTATTCCTTGACATAGTGCACAATATTGTTGTTTGTATAGGCAAAAATCGCATATTCTTAAATCATCTCTTTGTGTTTTAATATACCCTAACATAATTCACGACCTTAACATAGACAATGAGAAATACATTTGCCAGCATTCATATAAGTGTCACTATCACAACAACATGCAGAACAGCCAGATAAACATAAACATGAACATAATAAACTGCAACAATCATCGTCATCGCTATTCAGATTACAGCTATCGTCATAATCATGCCAGTTTCCATCGCAACCTTTATAATATCCAGTAAGAAATATATTATCACGGATTCATAATATCTTTATTTTTGTCCTGTGACAAGACAAAAATAAAGGAGATAAAAATGGCAAGAATAATTGATAGTAATGAAAAAAATTTAATTGGAAGCAATCTGAAAATATTAAGGAAACAAAAAAAGATGAGTCAACAAGAACTTTCAGATAAATTAGAAACATTAGCAATATATATTTGCAGAGGATCTATTTCACGAATTGAGGATAAAAGTAGAACGGTAACAGATATAGAATTATATGGGTTATCTAAAGTATTGGGAGTTTCTATAGATTCGCTTTTTGAATATCCTATAGAATAAGTATTTCGAGATATAGAAATATGAAAAGACAGTTTCGTGTCATATCTTTTTTTGATAAAATGTAAAGTGATAAAATGATTTTTAGTTTATCAAATATATAACAATAAGAAGATAAAAACAAAAAAGGGGTAACAAATGAACATGAATAAATACGTCAAAAGCTTGATCAAAAAATATAAAAATCCATCAATTATTGGTGAGAAAAGCATAGAAGAAGTGATTGATTATTTAAAGCAAAAATTTATCATAAAAGATATTACGCAAAATATATCAGATATTGAAATGAAAATATGCAGGTTCAATATCATGCATTCACTCGATGGAGAGAATATTTCATCGGAAGATATAAAATTCCATGCATATCGTGTTGAAGATTCAACGGCAAGCAAGGAATATTATCAAGAAATGGATGATGAAGAGAAAATATATGTTTACATAGATGAAGCTACAGGATATATTGAATCAAATTGTAGTGGACTTTTTACAGAGTTGGCACTTTATAAAGGAATTTCACAATATGATTATGATAACAATACAGATAAACTTATAGAGTATTTAACGCATTGCAAAGATTGGGAAGAAGGGAGCAGGAGAGAGGAAATCCAATGAATGATCAGTTTATACAGGGCATTATATTTGACTGGAACAAAATAGATGATGACAGTTACCTAAAACAAATAGAAGCATTAAAAGATGTTGAAAGACTAGAATTTCAAAATTCAATCAACTTTTTTGTTGGAGAAAATGGAAGTGGAAAGTCTACATTATTAGAAGCAATTGCCATAGCTCATGGATTTAATCCAGAAGGTGGAACGAAAAACTATGTATTTTCTACGCATGATACACACTCCGAATTATGCGATGCCATCAGAGTTGTAAAAGGATATCGGAAGGAAAAATGGGGATATTTTCTTAGAGCAGAAAGTTTCTATAATGTTGCAACGAAGGAAGAAGAATATGGTGGAATAGATTCAGCCAGATATCATGAGAGATCACACGGAGAAGGTTTCTTGGCATTAGCACAAAATAATCTACAGCCCAATGGATTGTATCTTTTTGATGAGCCAGAAGCGGCATTATCACCACAAAGACAATTAACATTATTAATGGAGATATATAAATGTGCAAGAAAAGGAGCACAGTTCTTTATTGTTACGCATTCACCGATTTTACTAGGAATTCCAGACGCTGACATTTATTGTTTTGATGATGGTAGGATTCATTTATGTGAGTATGAGGAGACGGAAAGTTATCAGATTACGGAGATGTTTATAAATAATCGGGAAGTATTATTGGATAGACTTCTAAAAGAATAGATGTAGAAATTCATAATTCATGCTATACTTAAAAATAACAGATTAAATAAAAGAGGTGAGATAAAATCATGGAAAATGAAACATATATGAAACGATTAAAAGACAGACTGCAAATAGAATTTAAAAAACAGGATCGAAGCGGAGTATATGGTTTTACACAGCGGAGTATAGCGTATAATTCCAATCGAATTGAAGGAAGTACCTTAACAGAGAAACAGACAGCAAGTATGTTTGAAACAGGAACTTTATATGTGGATGATCCAGACATGATTTTTCGAACAAAAGATATAGAAGAAATGAATGGTCATTTCAAAATGTTTAATTATGTAATGAAATGTATGGAAAAACCTTTGTCAGAAGATATCATAAAAAATATGCATAAAAATTTAAAGGAAGGTGTTTTTGAAGATCGAGCAAATGGATATGCAATTGGTGGGTGGAAAAAGCGTGCAAACAGAGTCAGTGATATCCAGACAGCATTGCCACAAGAAGTTCCAGAAAAGATTCATCAGTTATTAGAAAAGTATCATAACGCAGAGAAAATTACATTATACGATATTGCTAAATTTCATGCACAGTTTGAGAATATTCATCCATTTCAGGATGGAAATGGGAGAGTCGGGCGTATGATCATTCTAAAACAATGTCTGGATCATAATATTGTTCCAGTAATCATCCGTGATATTCATAAAGCAGAATATAATCGATATCTTAATAAAGCACAGCACGAACAAGACTATAAAGGATTAGAAGCTTATTTTGAAAAAGAACAGAAATATTATCAGGAAAGCACAATCCCAATGATATTTGATTTTGATGAATTGTAGAATAAGGGTGTAATTAATAGAGAGTGGACAAGAAAGGAGGTTGGGGTTTATGGCTAAGAAGTTTTGTACAACAGGAACATGTATCCCGGAGAAAAATTATATGGTTGATCTTAGCAACAGGATTCAGCAGATTATCAATCAATATATCGAATCAGGACAATACTTTACGATCAATCGAGCCAGACAATATGGTAAGACAACCTTGCTTTATCTTCTGGAAAAAGAATTGCGAAAACAAGATTATCTGGTTTTGAGTTTAAGTTTTGAAGCTGCCGATGAATATTTTGAATCTCTGGGAAGTCTTGCCGAAGGACTTTCACTTGATATTGAAGAGTGTTTGCGAGAGCAGAATGTAGATGAAAAAGTTTTAGAGGAATGGAATCATTCAATCTCTGAGAGATTTCCTATGAGATCATTAGGAACAAAAATCAGCAATCTATGCAGAAAATGCGGTAAAAAGGTAGTTCTAATGATCGATGAAGTAGACAAAAGTTCAGACAATCAGATTTTCTTATCTTTCCTTGGACTTCTAAGAGAGAAATATTTAAAATGTCAGCAAGGAAAAGATGTAACATTTCATTCTGTAATTCTTGCAGGTGTTTACGATATTAAAACATTAAAGTTAAAACTACATCCACAAGAAGAATCGAAATATAACAGTCTATGGAATATCGCAGATAATAATCAAATGTATATGAAGGTATCATCTGATCAAAATCAATTTATTGTATCTGGAATGTTGCAAATGCCATTGGTAATGCAAAAGTTTTATGAATATTATGAAGAAATTTATTCAGAAAAAGATCAAAAGTTTATAGAAGAAACAGGAAGGGTAAAGATTATGTATAAAATCAGCAATTTCAGTGACAACGACGACGTAAAGATCATCGACCAGTCAGGACCATTTGAAGTCATCGAATATCAGAGAGACTTAAGTGTTATGCCAGAAGATGCCCAGTTAGCATTCTTCTGCAGTCAGATGAACGTAAGAAAACGTCAGCTTAAATGCGAATTATCTAAAGGAAATGTAACAATTCAGGCAGGTGCCATGCAGTGGATGGCAGGAGATGTCTCTGCGACAACAGGAATCAAAGGAGCAGGAGATTTCTTATCCAAGACAATCCGGGGAAAAGTAACGGGAGAATCTGCGATTAAGCCAGAATATACAGGAGATGGAACTCTTGTTTTGGAACCTACATATAAACATATCATTTTATTAGATCTTGACGAATGGGGTAATTCGATCGTATTAGATGATGGTTTATTTTTAGCCTGTGAATCTACACTGAAACAAAAAGCAGTCAGAAGAAAGACGTTCTCTTCTGCATTTGCAGGTGGTGAAGGATTCTTCAACCTAGGATTAAAAGGAAGCGGAGTTGTCTGTCTGGAATCCGATTGCCCAAGAGAAGAATTAGTGGAAATCACATTAGAAGATGATGTTATAAAGATTGACGGAAACCTTGCAATTGCATGGAGTGGAAGTCTTGACTTTACGGTAGAACGAGCAGGAAGATCTTTGCTTGGTTCTGCAGTGAGTGGTGAAGGTCTGGTAAATGTATACCGTGGAACAGGAAAAGTATTATTAGCACCAGTTGTGAATCAGGCAATGAAACCACAGCAGGTGGTGGAGAAAGAGCCAGTGATCGTTAGTGATGACGACGAATAAGAATATAACATATATACAAAAGATTGCTTCATAAAAAGAAATAGCATTTGTTACAAAAAATAAGTAACTTTAGTAAGAAATGCCATTGCAACTTTTATTTTTACATTCTTAGCTTTTGCCATTGCACAGTTTGGATTATTAGCCGTTGTAAAACAGGGATATGCATACCTTGGATACGCAGCATTTATCACACTGTTTGTTCCATTTATTGTTCATGTGATCGCAACAAAAGGAAAAGAAATTTAAAGTTTGTATACAAAAACTTGAAAATTCAAACGATTTGATCTATAATAACAAAGAAATAAAAACAGGGAGCTTGTGAAACAGGCTGAGAGGAAAGTAAAACTTTCGACCTTTGAACCTGATTTGGGTAATGCCAACGTAGGAAACGAAGATGATAAGTCGCGAACATACGGAAAGTTACAAAATCAGTAGCTTTCCGTTTTTTTCGTATGATAAAGGATTCCTATTATGGAAGAATTTACAATGATACGAAACAATGCGGTCAACTGGGAGCACCACTTTTGATCGCAATAGAAAAATAATGCATAAGAGAGAAAAGGAGAGATACTTATGAGAACAGCATTATCAATCGCTGGAAGTGATTCCAGTGGAGGCGCTGGAGTTCAGGCTGACTTAAAGACTATGACAATGAATGGTGTATTTGCAATGAGCGCCATTACAGCACTGACAGCCCAGAATACAACCGGCGTAACAGGAATCTTAGAAGCAGATCCAGAGTTTTTAAAGAAACAGATCGACGCAGTCTTTGAAGACATCAGACCAGATGCAGTCAAGATTGGAATGGTTTCCTCGAGTGGACTGATCAAAATGATCGCAGAGAGATTACAGCATTATAAAGCGGAAAATATCGTTGTTGATCCAGTGATGGTAGCAACGAGTGGATCAAGATTATTAGAAGAAGATGCTGTAGATACATTAAAGAAAGAATTATTACCGATTGCAACGGTAATCACACCCAATATTCCAGAAGCAGAGATTCTTTGTGGTATGGAGATTCACACGGAAGAAGATATGGTAGCAGCGGCAAAAGCAATCTATGAAGATCTTGGATGTGCTGTCTTATTAAAAGGTGGTCATAACATCAACGATGCCAATGACTTATTATATACAAAAGAAGAAGTTTCTTGGTTTAAAGGAAAGAGGATCAACAACCCAAACACACACGGAACAGGATGTACTCTTTCTAGTGCCATCGCAGCAAATCTTGCCAAAGGTTTTGATCTTAAGACTTCTGTACAAAGAGCAAAAGATTATATTTCAAGAGCGTTAGCAGATATGTTAGATTTAGGAGCTGGAAGTGGACCAATGAATCATGCGTTTGATTTAAAAGATGAATGGAAAGAGGAGGCATAAGTGATGGGAAGCAGAAGAACATCAATCTTTGAAAACGGACTGATCTGGTTTGGAGCAGGAGTTTCATTAGCAGAAATTTTAACAGGTACAAGTTTCGCACCTTTAGGGTTTACCAAAGGATTATTAGCGATCATCATTGGACACATCATTGGATGTGGAATGATGTTTTTTGCCGGATTTATTGGTGGAAAGACAAGAAAAAGCGCAATGGAAACTGTAAAAATGAGCTTTGGATCAACAGGAGCTTTGTTATTTGCAGTATTAAATATTTTACAGTTAGTTGGATGGACAGCCATCATGATCTATGATGGATCATTAGCGGCAGCAGGAATCTTTCATGTGGCAAACTGGGTATGGCCAGTTGTGATCGGAGGACTGATCATCATCTGGATCTTAGTTGGAATTGAAAGTTTAGGAAAGATTAATACGGTTGCAATGGCAGCTTTATTTATCTTAACCGTTGTATTAAGCTTTATCATTTTTGGACATGGATCATTAAATACGGTTGCAAACGATGGATTAACGTTTGGCGCAGCTGTAGAACTTGCGGTAGCTATGCCATTATCATGGCTTCCATTGATCAGTGACTACACAAGAGAAGCAAAAGAACCAACAAAAGCAACATGGGCAAGCGTGATCGTCTATGGATTAGTCAGCTGTTGGATGTATGTGATCGGTATGGGAATCTCTATTTTCACAGGAGAATCTGATATCGCACAGATCATGGTAAAAGCCGGACTTGGAATCGCAGGATTATTAATTATCGTATTCTCAACCGTAACAACAACATTCTTAGATGCATGGTCTGCTGGAATTTCCAGTGAATCTTTATCTAAGAATATCAATGGAAAATGGATCGCAGTTGCAGCAACAGTGATCGGAATCATTGGAGCCATTGTTTATCCAATGGATGACATCACAGATTTCTTATATCTGATCGGTTCAGTCTTTGCACCAATGATCGCCG
>OLPU01002736.1_pt1 | contig 11381 bp, 8 predicted proteins | sample 1673111 | NCBI WGS metagenome assembly OLPU01 (sample SAMEA3136755, study PRJEB25190) | human gut metagenome | reverse complement strand
TTGCCAGTCTGGAATTTGTCAGAGACCTGGTGACAGCAGTGCCGACTTCTGCGAACGTGAAATATTACGCACAGATCGTGGCAGATAAGTCGTTAATGCGTAAGATGATTAAACTGAACGAATCAATTGAAAATATGTGCTATGCGGGAAAAGAGCCGGTAGAGTCGATTATGGAACAGACAGAGAAATCCATGTTTCAGTTATTACAGAGACGTACGACCGGTGATTACGTACCGATCAAACAGGTTGTTTTAAATGCATTAGATAAGATTGAGAAGGCGTCTAAGAGTAAAGGAACCGTTACGGGAATACCGACGGGATTCATTGATCTGGATTATAAACTTTCCGGATTTCAGCCGTCAGATTTTATTCTGATCGCAGCCCGTCCATCTATGGGAAAAACGGCGTTTGTATTAAACATTGCGCAGTATATGGCATTTAAGAAGAATAAAGCAGTAGCAATCTTCAGTCTGGAGATGTCAAAAGAACAGCTGGTGAACCGACTGTTTTCTCTGGAGTCCCAGGTAGATGCCCAGTCCCTGAGAACCGGTAATATGAAAGATTCCGACTGGGAGAAACTGATAGAAGGAGCTGGGATTATCGGTCAGTCGAAGCTGATCATTGATGATACTCCGGGTATCTCTATCTCAGAACTCAGATCAAAATGCAGAAAGTACAAACTGGAACACGGACTTGATATTATCATCATTGACTACCTGCAGTTGATGACCGGAAGTGTGGGAAGAAGTTCGGAGTCCAGACAGCAGGAAGTCTCAGACATTTCCCGACAGTTAAAGGGACTTGCCAGAGAGCTGAATGTGCCGGTAGTATCCCTGTCACAGTTAAGCCGTGCGGTAGAAAGCCGTCCGGATAAAAGACCGATGCTTTCGGACCTTCGTGAATCCGGAGCCATCGAGCAGGATGCGGACGTGGTAATGTTCATTTATCGAGACGAATACTACAATAAAGATTCAGAGTTCAAAAAACAGGCAGAAATAATTATCGCAAAACAAAGAAACGGCCCGGTAGGGACCGTTAATCTGGCTTGGCTTGGCGAATATACAAAGTTTGCCAACTTAAGCAGACAGGAAGATTCTTTTTAATTTCTTAACTGGACCGGTTTCGGCCGATGCTTTCCGAAAGGATTGCTGCTGGCGGATCAACTGATCCAGTTTTTTGAATTCTAATTCTTCATGGCGTTCTTTTGCATCCAGAAGAAAGGACATCTCCTGACTGAACATTGCCATGAGAACTTCGTTGTTATTCTGCAGCATGCGTTTTAACTGTAACTGTTCTCTGGTCCGTCTGATATCGGGAATCAGTGCTTTTAAATCAGAGAGAGAAACTCCCTGATCATAAAGATCCCGGATACAGGCATACAGTCTGGCATCATCTCTGGTCTCACGTTTTATCTGTTCTAAAGTATTCATATGATTTCCCATGTTAGATACCCCCTTATCTTATAATACTTGTCCCTTATGGGTAAATGTATCATAGCACAGGAAAGATCACCGAATTCGTCAGAATCCGTCGAGAGAAATAAATTTATTAAAAAAGAAATAATATACAAAATATCAAAACAAAAAAATGCACGATACAAAATGTACCGTGCATTCTTATCTTACTTATTCTGCGTTATTAACCTTCAGAAATTGCTCCTACTGGACACTGAGCAGCACAAGCGCCACAATCTACACAAGCGTCAGCATCGATCTCATAATGATCTGCTCCCTGAGCGATAGCTCCTACTGGACATTCAGCTTCGCAAGATCCGCAGCTTACACATTCATCACCAATTACGTGTGCCATAGTATGTACCCTCCTTTGAGATTAAATATTCTAGACATAATCCAATTCGTTGTCTCTGTTCCTATAATAATACAAAAAATAAAAATAAACAAGGGAATAGAATGTTTTTTTAGAAATACATAAAAGTTTAGTTATAGCTAACTTGTGTTAGAAAAAGCTATCACAATAAAGGGGAAAAAAGTATTTCTACAGAAATATAAAAGTCATAGAGGAAAATTAAGAAAAATTTCAACAATTTTTCACCGTTTTGGTGTATAGTATATGGTGCTGAAAAAATATAAGAAAAAAATATAATCAAAAGTTAGAAGTATTAAGTATAAGTAGAAATGATACCAGATATAGGAGAGAGGAAAATGAAGAAAAAAAGAATCATTGCCATGCTGCTGGGTACAGCACTGCTTGTATGTGGATGTCAGCAGACATCAAAAGCAACCGATGAAGAGAAAAAGATTGAGTCAGAAAAGAATACAACTAAGACAGAAGAAAACGCATATCAGGGGAAATTAGATCTGATCACTCCGGCGGCATATAATAATACGGACGGATTAAAGCTGAAAAAAGGCGATTATATTTCCATTATCGGAAAAGCGAACGGAACACAGTACTGGGATGAAGTGAAAAAAGGTGTAGCGCAGGCTGCGGAAGATATTAATACAAATCTTGGGTATACAGGAAAAGATAAGGTGAAAGTAGCATTTAATGCACCGGATACAGCAGATAATGTCGATGACCAGGTAAATCTTCTGGATGAAGAACTGGACAGATATCCGGTCGCAGTGGGCATTTCGATCGTAGACCTGCAGGCATGCCAGGTGCAATTCGATCTTGCAACAGACAGTGAGATTCCGATCGTAACTTTTGATTCCGGATCAGATTATCAGGGTGTGGCTGCAGATGTATCCACAGACAATGTAGCTGCAGGAAAGGAAGCGGCACAGAGACTTGCGGAAGAGATGGGCGACAGCGGAGAAGCGGTGCTGTTCATTCAGGATTCCAAATCACAGGCAGCTCTTCAGAGAGAAAAAGCTGTAACAGAAGAATTGAAAGCAAATCATTCGAATATTTCAGTGGTCAATGTATACCACATGGATGAACTGAGCAATATGCAGAAGACAGTATCCGATGAGATCAATGCCGGAACCTACCGACCAAAAGACAGTGAACTTCCGGAGGGACAGCTCACAGGAGAAGATGTTGTAACAGCAGACAGTATCACTGAAGATCAGGTAGTTGATTATATCCTTGCAAAACATCCGAATATTACAGGCTGCTTTGCTGCAAACGGGGATTCCGTAAAACTTGCAGTCGATGGTCTGGAAAGAAATAAAATGGAGAAAAAAGTGAAAGTCATCGGCTTCGACGCCAACGATGATGAGATTCAGGATCTGAAAGACGGTAAAGTTAACGGACTGATCGTACAGAACCCATTTGGCATGGGATATGCAACCGTTGTGGCTGCAGCAAGGGCTTCTCTGAATATGGGAAATGAGGCTGTGGTTAATACGGGATATACATGGGTGACGAAAAAGAATCTGAAGACGGATGAGGTGCAGAAGATTCTGTATAGTAAGTAGGAAAATTTAATGTATCATGGCGGCTTACCCCGGTTCTGAATAAAAGTATAGAAGGGATTGCTGTGCGGATTCAATCATGGGGAACATCTAAAGCAAAAAAATCGGCCTAAAAGCAGCCGGTCAAAAATCATAACTCGCTGATCGCTCAGACAAATGATTTTTAACCGGCTAACGGCCGATTTTTTTACTTAAGAAGTTCCAACCATGATTTCATATGCACAGCAATCCCTTCTATACTTTTATTCAGTTACGTTTTCGCATGCCATAATAATTAAATAGCGGAGGCGAGACCGTTATGAGGCCGGAAGTGTATCTACAGAATTTGTCGATGGTAATTTTTATATGTGGTAGCTTTTGGTGAATCCATGACAATAAAAAACGGAGAATCAAGGCGTTTGCCACAACTTTCTGGTTTTATATAAAGGTTACAGTTCCGCTGGTAAATTTATTATCATTAACCAGCAACCTTCGGAAGTGAAAAGGAGAATTCGGTTCCGACTCCTTCCGTACTCACCACGGTAATATTCTCCCCATGTGCCTGAATTGCTTCTTTCACGATCGCAAGTCCAAGTCCGGTACCTTTCTTATCTTTTCCACGGGAGAGGTCACTCTTGTAAAAGCGTTCCCAGATTTTCCCAAGCGCTGATCTTGGAATACCCATACCGTTATCTTTTACAGAGGTATATACTTTTTCTCCGCGGTCTGTCGTCTCAATCGTGACGATGGAATTCGGATCACTGAATTTAATCGCATTGTCCAGCAGGTTGTATAAGACTTGCTGGATTTTTCGTTTGTCAGCGTTGACGTTCAGGTGTTTTGTTGCGAAGACCAATTCGATGGAAATCTTCTTCTGTGTGCAGACACCTTCGAAAGATGCCGCTACATGCTTGATCATCTCGTGAATATCGAATACTTCCCGGTTGAGAAGCAGGTGATTGGTGTCAAATTCATTTAACGTCAGAAGATCCTGTGTCAGATCTGTCAGGCGTTCTGTTTCGAATAAGATGATCTTCAGGTATTTTTCATGTAATTCTGGTGGGATGGTTCCGTCTGTCATGGCTTCCACATAACCTTTGATGGAGGTAAGTGGAGAACGAAAATCATGAGACACATTTGCCACAAATTTCTTCTGATAATCTTCCATATCCCTAAGCTGAGAGGACATGTAGTTCAGTGATGCGGACAGATAACCCATCTCATCTTCAGTTGTGACAGGAATCTCATATTCCAGGTTACCGGAAGCATATTGGGTTGCTGCTTCGGTAATCTTATGAAGCGGACGGTACACAAGGAAATGGAACGCCAGCAGGATAATGAACGAAAGCAGGAAGATTACGATGAATGTAATATATACACCACGCATCAGTGTGTCTGTCATGGTATCCACAACAGAGGTATACTGGTGGATCATCAGATATCCTTTTGGAGAATACCCGTAAGTTACCGGTACAGTGACAGTGATCACATCATTGTCAAAATATCCGTGATAATCACCAGTCTGTGAACGATCGCTTCCGGATTCCGCCGGGTCGAAATCTTTAATGGAATCAGGCGCGGACGGGTAGTTCCCGGACTGTGCAGAAAGGATTACTTTTCCATCTTTTGAAACGAACCAGACTGCAGCGTCAAGCTGTGTCTCTATTCCGGATAAGATCATCTGTGCGTCAGATTCTGTTAATCCGCCGGAAAAATAACCGGGAAGATAGTCGTTGGCAACCATCGTAGCTTCCCGGTACATACTGTTACTTACGCGGTTAAAAATCGGCGTACTGACCAGGTTCTCTGTCAGTGTTGCGGCTGTAAAAAGGCTTAAGAATCCGAACACAATATAGATAAATATAAATTTTAAATATAATGTACTTTTCATGATATTAACCTGCTGTTATTTTACTTCAAATTTATAACCGATTCCCCATACAGTGCTGAGACTCCAGCCATTGTGATCCTTGATCTTCTCGCGGAGACGTTTGATGTGCACATCGACGGTACGGGTATCGCCGATATATTCATAGCCCCAGATCTGATCCAGTAACTGCTCTCTTGTGAATACCTGGTTCGGAGAGGATGCGAGGAAATAGAGAAGTTCCAGTTCCTTTGGCGGCATCTCGACCGTATGGCCGTCAACAATGACGGAGTAATTGGTAAGGTTGATCTCAATTCCCGGGTATTCGACACATTTTCCCTTATCTGCCTGAGGAGTCTCCGGTTTGGAGCCGACCTGATAGCGGCGTAAGACTGCTTTTACACGTGCAACCAGCTCTTTGGCATCAAATGGTTTCATAATGTAATCATCTGCACCGAGCTCCAGGCCAAGTACCTTGTCGAATACTTCACCCTTGGCGGACAGCATGATGATCGGAGTGTTAGATCTCGTACGGATCTCGCGACAGACCTGATATCCGTCGATACCAGGCAGCATGAGATCTAAAAGAATCAGGTTCGGTTTGTAAGTGTCAAAGGCAACCAGTGCCCGTTCGCCATCGTGGACCATCATAGTGTCAAAGCATTCTTTTGTCAGATATAATGAGACCAGTTCAGCGATATTTTCATCGTCATCGACGATCAGTATTTTCTGTTTGTTCATAGATGTATACTCCTCCCGTATATAGATGCATTTATCTATACTGATTCACTTTAAAGTTTCCCCTTATACTATCCCTTATTTTAACTTTTATTTCAGCTCAGCGATCGTTACGCCGGCGTCACCTTCGCCAAATGCGCCAAGGCGGAATGATTTGACATGTTTCTGCCGTTTCAGATATTTATGGATACCGGCTCTTAAAGCTCCGGTTCCTTTACCGTGAACGATTCTTACAGAACTGAGGTGTGCAAGCGAGGCGTCGTCCAGATATTTATCCAGCTCGGCGATCGCTTCATCGACTGTTTTACCAAGAAGGTTGATCTCAGGACTGATCGCAAGAGATTTGCCCATCTTGACTTTGCCTTTACCGGTCTGACGGGTTCTTTTGGCAAATGAATATGCCGGCGCTTCATCGATGATCTCCAGATCGGAAATATTAACTGTGGAACGTAAGATTCCCATCTGTACGGTGACATTTCCCTTGGAATCCGGAAGTGAAGTGACAGATCCGGTCAGGTTCATACTCAGTACCTTGACAGATTCTCCAAGTTTGAAATCACTTGGTTTGTAAGCCTTTTTTGGTTTCTTGGTATCTGTCTTCACGGAATTCTGTGTCGCGTTCATCTTCTTGCGGAGACGCTCACGTTCCTTTTCCATCTCGGCAACGGAGATATTGGCTTTGCCGAATTTGTGGAAATTACGCATGGTCTCATCGGCTGTTTCCTTGGCATCGGCCAGGATCTCATGAGCCTTTTCATTGGCCTCGCGGATGATACGGTCACGCTGTTCTTCTAATTTATCACGTTTCTGACGGGTCTCTTCTTCGAGACGTTCCAGCTCACGTTTGTAGTGCTCGATTTCTTCCTGTTCTTTCCGGATAGTACGCTTACTTGTCTCGAGATCGGTCAACAAGTCTTCGAAGGATTCATCCTGTTCGGTCAGGTGTGTTCTGGCATCATCGATGATGTAATCAGGAAGGCCAAGCTTTCCTGCGATGGCAAACGCATTACTCTTTCCCGGGATACCGATCAGAAGACGGTAAGTCGGACTGAGCGTCTCGACATCAAATTCACAACAGGCATTCTCAACACCTGGTGTGGAAAGAGCGAAGACTTTCAGCTCACTGTAGTGAGTAGTTGCCATGGTGCGGATCCCTCGCTGATGGAGATAGCTTAAGATGGCGATCGCAAGAGCGGCACCTTCAGTAGGGTCAGTTCCTGCGTTCAGCTCATCGAACAGCACCAGAGAATGTTCATCTACATGTTTTAAGAATGAGACGATGTTCGTCATGTGAGAGGAGAAGGTACTGAGGCTCTGCTCAATACTTTGTTCATCTCCGATATCGGCATATACATTTTCAAAAAGAGCCAGCTCCGAACGGTCCAGTGCAGGGATATGAAGTCCCGCCTGTCCCATCAGGGTAAATAATCCGACCGTTTTTAAGGAAACAGTCTTACCGCCGGTGTTTGGTCCGGTTACGATCAGAAGGTCGAAAGTGTCACCGAGAGTGACGGTGATCGGAACGACTTTCTTCTTATCTAACAGAGGATGACGTCCTTCGCGGATATGGATTTTTCCCTTTGTATTGAAGACAGGCTTACTTGCGTTCATAAGAATTGCAAGGTTCCCTCTTGCGAAAATGAAGTCCAGTTCCGTCATGATTTTATAGTCGGTGCGGATGGACTCTGTATATTCTGCGACATCGGCACTTAAGCGTGCAAGGATGATCTGTATCTCTTCCTGCTCTTTGCCGTAAAGTTCTTTCAGGTCATTATTCAGTTTTACAACAGACATTGGTTCGATGAACAGGGTAGAGCCCGTGGCAGACTGATCGTGGATCAGACCGGATACCTGGCTCCGGTATTCGGCTTTGACCGGGATACAATAGCGGTCCCCGCGCATTGTGATGATCGAATCCTGCAGATAGGTGCGGAGTGAACCATTGACCAGAGAAGATAAGGTAGAATGTACTTTATCGTTGATCTGGTTCATGGAGCGGCGGATCTGCTTCAGAGTGCTGCTGGCATCATCGCTGATCTCATCTTCGTCAATGATACATCTGCGTATCTCGGTGCTGATCAGTGTCAGCGGCTCAATCTGCTGGAAAAATATATCCAGACAATCTTCCGCATCGTCTACAGTCTCATGACGGCCGTAGGCTTTGATCTGCCCTGCATTTTCCAAAAGCTTGCAGATGCGCAGGAGTTCCCCGCTTCCAAGAGCTGCACCGACTTCCAGACGCTTTAAAGATTCCCCGACCGGGTTGCAGCTTCCGAAAGAAGGACGTCCCTTCCTGATGATACGGGTAAATGCGGCGGCAGTTTGTTCCTGTGCAGTATTGATATCCGGAAGAGATGTCATGGGTTTCAATCTCTTGCAGCGTTCTTTGCCACCGAAAGAGGTTGCCTGTTCTATTAAGATGTCAATAATTTTATGATATTCTAATTTCGTTAATGTTTTTTTATTCATGTTTTTCACCTGGATCCATTCTATGTTACTGTATGTACAGTAATTCTAGTCAGTAACTATTCTACCTTATTTACGCTATAAAGAAAAGGATAATATTGAACATTCCCATTCCATACGGTATACTATAAAAAGGATTGTAAAGGAGACGGAAGAGCTGATGGATGAGCAGAAACATCTGAAAAATGAACAGGGCGAACCTGGAAATAAAACTGAAAAATCAGAGTATTTATTTATGCAGGAAACAATCAAAGATGAGAACAGCCGCGGGAAAAAGTACCGTAAAGATCTGCTTCGGATCGCAGGACTTGGAGTGGCGTTCGGTGTGTGTGCCTGCATTAGTTTTTCTGCGCTCAGGCCATGGCTTGATGAAAAGTTTCCCGGAGATTCACAGGAAGTTGTAATACCGGAAGAAAAAGAGGAAGAAAAGTCGGATGAAACCACTGCAGATACCGGCAATGACAGTACAGTACAGACGCTTGGCATTGACAGTTACAGAGAACTTCAGAAAGCAATGAATTCAGTAGCATCCGAAGCCGCAAAATCGGTAGTTGAGGTCATCGGTATCTCGGGAGAGCAGGACTGGACGGAAGAATCTTATGATAATAAGAACAGTGTGTCCGGACTGATCATTGCGGATAATGGCCAGGAACTTCTGATATACGGAAAGACTTCTATATTAAGAGATACAAAAGAGATCCATATCAGATTCGCGGATGGGACAACGAAGCAGGCTTCTGTGAAGAAGAAGGATGAAAGTCTTGGATTTGCGATCTATGCTGTAGCCAAAAGCAGCATCGCGCAGTCAACATGGCAGCAGATCAGTATTGCAACTCTTGGCAGTTCCGGTTCGGTACAGAAAGGAGATGCTGCGGTGGTTCTCGGAAAACCGTTCGGTTATGCGGGAGCGGTTGGATTCGGAACAATTGCGAGCAGCAGAAATGAACTGGACGGTGATGACGGAAGTTATCCGCTTCTTTGTACAGACATTGGTGCGGCAGAGGACGGGACAGGTGTGATCATCAACCTGTCGGGCGAAGTGGTTGGAATTATTGACCAGGGCATATCCGGAAACAGCAGCAAAGAACTGGTGACTGGTTATGGGATCTCAGGATTGAAATCAGAGATTGAACTGTTATCCAACGGTCAGGCGGTGCCATATATCGGCATCCGTGGACTGGATGTGACGGCAGAAATCGAAGCGCAGGGAATTCCCGAAGGCGTGTATGTCCGGACCGTAGAGACGGATTCACCGGCAATGGCAGCAGGGATCCAGAGTGGAGATATCATTACGGAGGCAGCAGGGAAGAAGATAACATCACTATCAGCCTACCAGAGTGTACTGCGGGACCAGAAAAGCGGCAGTAAGATCAGACTCAAAGGACAGAGACAGGGATCCGGTGGTTATGTGGACATTTCCTTTGACGTGACAGTCGGAAGTAAGGAGTAGTCTGCCGGACTGGATGTTTTGGTGCCGGGACAGTTGTAAAATAAAGATATAGAATATAGAAAGAGGAAATAAGATGAGATATATCAATACCCTTCACGAAGGGGAAACGATCAGAAATGTATATTTGTGTAAAGGAAAGCGTTCGGCGGAGACCAGAAACGGAAGACCGTATGATAATCTGATCCTTCAGGATAAGACCGGAACACTGGACGGAAAAGTATGGGATCCGAATTCTGGTGGGATCGCAGACTATGATGAGCTGGATTTCATTGAGGTATATGGTGAGATCATCAGCTATAACAATAATCTGCAGATGAATATCAAGCAGATCAGAAAGGTGCAGGAAGGCGAATACATCGCTGCCGATTATATGCCGACAACAGAGAAAAGTACAGATGGCATGTATGAGGAACTGCTTGGATACATTAAGAAAGTAGACAACCAGTATCTGAGACAAGTACTGGATCATTATTTTATAAAAGACGAGACATTTATCCGTAATTTCAAGGGACATTCGGCCGCGAAGACGGTACATCACGGGTTTGCCGGAGGACTTCTGGAACATACACTGAGTGTAGTGAAGTTCTGTGATTACATGGTGGGGGCATATCCGATTCTGAATAAGGATCTGCTTTTCACGGCGGCAATCTGTCACGATATCGGAAAGACGAAGGAACTGTCATCTTTCCCGGAAAATGATTACACAGACGAAGGACAGCTTCTGGGACATATCGTGATCGGTGTGGAGATGATCGGAGATGCAGTCCGCAATATCCCGGATTTTCCGGAGAAACTTGCGAACGAATTAAAACACTGTATCGTTGCGCATCATGGAGAATTAGAGTATGGTTCACCGAAGAAACCTGCGCTGGCAGAGGCACTGGCACTGAATTTCGCAGATGCAACCGATGCGAAGATGCAGACACTGACGGAACTTTTCAAAGACAAGAAGAACAATGACTGGCTTGGATACAACCGGTTATTTGAATCCAATCTGAGAAAGACGATTGTGTAGGAAAATAAAATTACAAAGATGCAGCGATAAGATTCAATTTAAGTGGAGAAAGATATGCAAAAAAACAATGTTGTAACAGTTACAATTGAAGATATCGGCGTAAATGGAGAGGGCATAGGCAAAGTTGATGGCTATACCCTCTTTATTAAAGATGCCATGATCGGAGATGTGATCGAAGCGAAAGTCATGAAAGCGAAGAAGCACTATGGCTATGCGAGATTACAGAAGATCCTGACGTCGTCCGAGGCGAGAGTAAAGACACCGGCATGTCCGATGGCGAGAAAATGTGGTGGCTGTCAGATTCAGGAAATGAAATATTCGGCGCAGCTTGCATTTAAAGAGGGAAAAGTGTGCGGCAATCTGGAACGGATCGGTGGTGTGCCAGCGGAGCTTTTAGATGAGATCATGGAGCCGGTTGTTGGGATGGAACGCGGCGAAACCGTAGAAGTTGCGGCTGCTGCGGATACTGAAAAGGCAGGTGCAGCG
>OLPU01002734.1_pt1 | contig 11386 bp, 9 predicted proteins | sample 1673111 | NCBI WGS metagenome assembly OLPU01 (sample SAMEA3136755, study PRJEB25190) | human gut metagenome | reverse complement strand
TCATCCAGCTTAATATCCGTACCACGGCCAGCCATGTTAGTGGCAATGGTAACTGCCCCTGCCTGACCTGCCTGTGCTACGATCTCTGCCTCCAGTTCATGGAACTTGGCATTCAATACATTATGCTTGATTCCCTGTCTTTTCAGCATGCGGCTGAGTAATTCAGAAGTTTCAATTGTAATTGTACCAACCAGTACAGGCTGCTGTTTTGCATGAGCCTCCACAACAGCATTGACAACTGCATTGAATTTCTCTTTCTTTGTCATATAAACAGCATCTTCATGATCAACACGGATAACCGGTCTGTTAGTCGGGATCTCAACAACGTCCATTGCATAGATATCACGGAACTCTTTTTCCTCTGTAATAGCTGTACCGGTCATACCACCCTTCTTGTCATATTTATTAAAGAAGTTCTGGAATGTAATAGTTGCCAGAGTCTTACTCTCACGTTTGATCTTAACATGCTCTTTTGCTTCAATTGCCTGATGAAGTCCATCGGAATAACGACGGCCCGGCATAATACGTCCGGTAAATTCATCTACGATCAGGATCTCATCATCCTTTACTACATAATCCTGATCCTTATGCATCAGGTTATGTGCACGAAGTGCAAGAGTAATATTATGCTGGATTTCCAGATTTTCCGGATCAGCCAGGTTCTCAATATGGAAGAAATTCTCAACCTTATGAACACCCTGCTCTGTCAGATTGACGATCTTATCCTTCTCATTTACAACGAAATCACCGGTCTCGATAACCTCCTCACCCATAATGGCTGCCATCTTAGTCATCTCATGGCTGGCTTCACCACGCTCTAACTGTTGCGCAAGGATATCGCAAGCCTCGTATAACTTGGTTGACTTACCGCTCTGTCCGGAAATAATAAGAGGGGTACGTGCCTCGTCGATAAGAATGGAGTCCACCTCATCGATGATACAGTAGTGCAGATCTCTCTGAACCAGCTGTTCTTTATAAATAACCATGTTGTCACGCAGATAATCGAAGCCAAGCTCATTATTGGTGACATAAGTAATATCACAGTTATATGCAGCACGACGCTCATCCTGCTTCATATCATTCAGTACAACGCCTACTGTCAGTCCCAGGAATCTGTGGATCTGTCCCATCTCATCTGCATCACGCTTTGCCAAGTAATCATTGACAGTTACGATATGCACACCTTTACCCTCCAAGGCATTCAGGTAAGAGGGAAGAGTAGCTACCAGAGTTTTACCTTCACCGGTTCTCATCTCTGCAATACGACCCTGGTGGAGAATAATACCACCGATAAGCTGTACGCGGAAATGCTCCATGCCCAGAACACGCTTGCCGGCCTCACGAACAACTGCGAATGCCTCCGGAAGAAGATCATCCAGTGTCTCTCCCTCTTCCAGACGTTTCTTAAACTCTCTGGTCTTTCCTTTCAGTTCCTCATCACTTAACTTCTGCATCTCCGGGCGCAGACTTTCAATCTTGTCCACCAAAGGCATAATACGCTTTACCTCTCGCTGGCTGCGGCTCCCGAATACTTTTGAAAACATATTCATAAATTTAACTCCTGTTTATCTTTTTTAGAGTATACACTATCTCATTTAATACACAACAATGAATATTTTAACACTTTCCATGGCGGAACACAATAAATATTTCATGAACAAACCAAGAACAAAACCACAAACCAAAGGCTTAACTTCTGCCTGTCTTTACAATCAGACGGCCATAAGAAGCCAGTTCCTTCTCTGCCTGTACAAAATCCGGCAAATGCCATTCCCAGTTAGGGGAACCGATGGTTCCAGGTGTATTAATATGACCCTCTTTTCCAAGTCCAAGAATATCTGCCATCGGAATAATAGCATATTCTGCCTGATTACCCAGAGTATAAGCCAGCACTCTGTCCTTTACAGATCCCTGTTTTGCTCCGTTGCGCTTCAGGAATTTGCGGAATTTTCTCCTGGCTGCTGTGCTGAGCCTGCCATACCATTCCATCACTGTATCATTATCATGAGTTCCTGTATAGAAGATCATATTTTCCACATCATGGAAAATATCTCGGGCATATTTTCCACCTGTTTCAACAGAGAAAAGGAAGACCTTCATTCCCTTCAGATGGTAATGATCCTTCAGGGTAAGTACTTCCGGGCGAAGATCTCCCAGATCCTCAGCCACCAGGTTCAGTCCCGGAATCTTCTCCTGCAGAATATCGATAACCTCATAACCCGGTGCCTCAATCCACTCCCCTTCAATGGCAGTAGGACAGGAAGCAGGAATCTTCCAGTATGTGTCAAATGCACGGAAATGGTCAATACGGATAATATCAAAAAGTTTATTACTATATCCGATCCTGTCTGTCCAGAACTGATAGCCTTGCTCTTTCATATGCTCCCAATCATAGATTGGATTTCCCCATCTCTGTCCTACTGCGCTGAAATAATCCGGTGGTACCCCTGCAATAAAAATCGGACGTCCATCTGTGTCCAGAAGGAAATTATCCTTTCCGCCCCACACATCCACAGAGTCCTGTCCCACATAGAAAGGAACATCTCCCATAATCTGGATTCCTGCTTCATTGGCAGCTTTCTTTACTTTCATCCACTGGGTATAGAAAATATACTGAAGGAACATCTGGTATCTTGCTTCTGCTTCTGCCTCTGTATCCAGTACGTGTCTGTTCTCAGGCCAGGTACGGTCTTCCTCTGGCCATTCATTCCAGCAGGCTCCGTTGTTTGCTTTCTTTAATGCACGGAAAACACCATATTCATAGACCCAGGATTGAGCAGCAAACTCTTTATACTCTGGTTTCTCATAGCCCTTTTGCTCCACAAAAGCCATAAATGCCGCTCTCAGATAGGGCTCTCTGTACTGACGGACTCTTTCATAATCCACCTTTTTACACTTTTCCAGAAAAAGCATTGGTGATTTTTTGAGCAGTCCCTCTTCTGCCAGAGTATCCAGACTGATATAAATGTCATCTCCTGCACAGGAAGAATATGGCTGATAGGGAGAATTTCCATATCCTACAGGGTTCAAAGGAAGAATCTGCCAGATCCTGACATGATTTTTCTTTAACAATTCTATAAAATGAAATGCTGATTCACCAAGCTCTCCTGCACCTACACGGGATGGAAGTGCAGAAACTGGCATTAAAACTCCTGCTTCTCTCATAATGTTCTGTTCCTCTTTTCTTTTCAGGATTTTTTACAGCTGTCTTTTTTCACAGCCGCAATTTCCTTACATTTTATCATATTTTCCATACTACGTCAAAACTCACAGACAAATAAAAACAGCCAGGCCGGAACCTGGGAAATTTCCCTTTTCCAAACCTGGCTGAATTTCTATGATCTTTTAAAATTTATGAAACAATGTACTAAAATTCCGGCTCGATCAGTCCGTAAGTATTACCTTTACGTTTGTACACTACATTTACCTGATCTGTCTCTGCATTATAGAATACAAAGAAATTATGTCCCAGAAGCTCCATCTGTACACATGCATCCTCCGGATACATTGGCTTGATGCCGAATTTCTTGGTACGGATGATCTTAACTTCTTCATCTTCCTCGTAATCCTTGTCCAGATATGCTTTCTGGAAATTGGCCGCTGCCTGCTGTTTGTCTACCAGTTTATTTTTGTATTTGCGAAGCTGACGTTCAATGACCTCTTCCACAAGATCAATAGATACATACATATCATTGCTGATCTGCTCAGAACGGATGATGTTGCCTTTTACAGGAATTGTCACTTCAATTTTCTGTCTTTCTTTTTCAACACTTAAAGTTACTACAATCTCGGTGTCAGGAGTGAAATACCTTTCCAGTTTGCCGAGCTTATCCTCTACCGCCGTTCTCAGTCCCTCGGTAACTGCTATATTTTTTCCGCTGATGATAAATTTCATGCTTCCATCCCCTTTGCTGTTTGATGAACCTATTATAACACACCTTTCCGAATTTTAACATCATTTTATAAAAATTTCACATTTTTTCTGTTATTTTCCTATGTATTCTCTAATTCCTGCCGCAATTATAAAGGTCATGCAGATTCAGTATACCTTTTAGCGCAGTTCTGCAAGCTCTCTGAACGGGATTTTCCCTCCAAAAAGATCCAGTGCACTACCTACCGTAACATCCAGATTATTTTTCCCATATTTTCTCAGCAGTTCAACATCAGCCATAGAACCAACACCTCCGGCATAGGTAACCGGCCGCTTTGTATATCCGCTGAGGAGCTCCGCCAGCTCCGTCTCTACTCCATGGGCTTTTCCTTCTACATCCACTGCATGTACCAGGAACTCATCACAGTGTTCACCCAGCTCTTCCATAGTCTCCAGGGTTACCGGTACATCTGTGAATTTCTGCCAGCGGTCTGTAACTATATAATAGCTGTTTTCCTTTTTTCTGCAGCTTAGATCCAGAACCAGATGTTCCCGTCCTGCTGCCTGCTCCATTTCCTCCAGCTTTTCCCAGGAAATCCTGCCATCCCTGAATACATAAGAGGTAACGATCACATGGCTGGCTCCTGCATCCAGATAAACACCTGCATTTTGAGGATTCACCCCACCTCCAAGCTGCAGACCTCCGGGATAAGCCTTCAGCGCCAGAAATGCCTGTGCCCTGGTTGCCTCATAATATGGAGAATCCTGGCTGTTAAGAAGAATCACATGCCCGCCGCTTAAGTCAGCTTCCCTGTATAACCTGGCATAAAATGCACCGTCCTGTTCTGACACAAAATTCTCCTCTGCCTGATCCTGCACATCTGTCAGGCTCCCTCCTACTATTTGCTTTACTTTTCCATTATGTATATCAATACATGGGCGAAATCTCATATTCTTTTCTACCTCCGTATATTTTTATCTGCAGTGGCTACCACCTTACACTTTATCATGATAATACCATAAATTATCTCAATACCGCAACCTGGGACTTACAGTGCGGATTTATTGTGTTACTGTTCACTTCGTTCCCAGCAACGATCCCATCCCATAAATCCGCACTACCGTTCCAAAAAGCTTAGGGCTTACCTTCCTTCCGTGGCATTTCCCACTGCATCTCCCACATCCTCAACAGCATTTCCCACGCCTTCGCCCAGATCCTTTACACTGTTTCCAAGCTCACCGGATACAGTGCCATCATTGTTACTGTCTTCTTTCTTTTCTTCTTCCCTATTCTCATCTGTGTCCCTGTCATCTGAAGGCTTCTCATCTGTACCTTTCTCATCTTTTTCACTGCTGTCTGTATCATTCTTATCTACACTCTCATTTTCTGCCACATTTTCCTCTGTTGTCTTGTTATTCTCTTTTTCCACCTCATCCGCATTATTATTACTGCTCCCACAGGCTGTAAAAATGGCCAGAGTCAGAATCAGCACAGCGCCCACCAAAATTTTTTTTGCATTTTTTCTCATATTTTTCTCCCTTTCTCCGGGTCTCTTCCACCCTGACAGGACAGATTCTTCCGGAATTAATATTGTACGTTACCGATCACAAAGTAAACAGTAACCTTTGTATGTTTAATATGTGCAAAAAAATTTGTACTATACTGGAAAAACTTACTTTTTCGTGCTATTCTGATTATCAGTAACACATATATTCTTTATTAATTTTACAGGAGATGTCTTATGAAGAGAAAAAGCAATATTTTTTTACTGTTCCTTACTGTATTTTTTCTTATTTTCAGCAGTAATGTAACTCAGGCTGCCACCATTTCTCTTTCCCGGCCCCAACCTGCTGCTTCAGGAAAATTCGTTGCCTCCGGGAAATACTGGACCTATCAGTATGATGACAAGACAATTGCCAAAAATGAATTTCTGAAAATAGGAAAAAGAACTTATTACTTCAATAAATACGGATACCGCTGGTACGGCTGGCACACTGTCAACGGTAAAAAATACTACTTCGGCACCCGCTCCCAGGGATATCTGTTCCGCAACTCTCTGATTCACTATAAGGGAGATTATTACTATGCAGGAAAAGACGGAGCAGCAATTACCGGATGGTGCACCGATGCTTCCGGCAGAAAATTCTATTTTGGTTCTGACTACAAAGCTGTCACAGGACAGCAAAAGATCAAGAAAGTAAATTATTACTTTGACAACAGTGGAGTTCTGCATCATTCCGGATTAAATTACAATCTTTCATCTGACTGTGCACTTTTGATCAATGCAGACACCGGAAAAGTCATATACTCCAAAAACGCAGATGTCCCTCATGCAAATGCAAGTACCACAAAAATCATGACCTGTATTCTTGCTCTGGAAAACTGTAAATTAAATGAAAAGGTGAAATTCTCTCCCTACGCAGCATCTATTGAAGCTTCCAAGCTCTATGCCAATGCAGGAGAAGTTTTTTACCTGCGGGATCTTCTATATTCACTGATGCTTCCTTCCCATAATGACACTGCAGTGGCCATTGCAGAACATGTCAGCGGTTCTGCCGACAAGTTTGTAAAGCTTATGAACAAAAAGGCTGCTGAAATAGGATGCACAAATACACATTTTGCTACCCCAAATGGACTGGACGCAGGATATAACCACTACACCACAACTTCTGATCTTGCCAAAATTGCCCGATATGCACTTCGCAACCAGACCTTCCGCAACCTGATCCGGACAGGCTCTTATTCCTTCAGCAGTCTGAACACAGGACGCAGATTCTATGTGAACACCACAAATGCCCTTCTTGGAAATGTTCCGGGTGTACAGGGAATGAAAACCGGATTTACCAACAAAGCCAAATACTGTTTCATAGGCTTATCCCAATCCAGTAAAGGCCATACCTATATTTCGGTAGTTCTTGGCGGTCCGACCTCTGCAGCCAGGTGGCAGGATTCACGCACCCTGCTGAATTATGCATATCTGCATTGATTCTATTGTCCATGGTTTTCTCAATATCAGAAAAAGGAGTTACGCTCCTGACTTATAAAAAATTATAAAAAAAGAGGAAGTACATTTACAGATAACATAAATGTATTTCCTCTTTTGTATTATTTAGCGCTGATCACATCGCTCATTTCATAACGTCCTGCCGGTTTACCTGCCAGGAACTTGGCTGCTTCAACCGCTCCCTTGCCAAATACGGCCTTGGAATATGCAGTATGCTTAAACTCGATCACTTCATCGGGACCTGCAAAGATCACTTCATGCTCTCCCACGATCGTACCGCCTCGTACAGCAGAAATACCGATTTCTTTATCATCACGCATCTGACGTCTCTGGCTGCGGTCATAAATATAATGATACTGGTTATCCATAGCCTCATTCAGGCTGTCTGCCAGAGCCAGTGCTGTTCCGCTGGGTGCATCCAGTTTCAGACGATGATGTTTCTCCACGATCTCCATATCGAAACCTGCTGTAGCCAGAACTTTTGCCGCATCCTGGATCAGTTTCATTAATGTATTAATACCCAGAGACATATTGGCAGATTTCAGAACAGCTACTTTCTTCGCTGTCTCTTCCACCTTCGCAAGCTGCTCCTCGCTTAATCCCGTAGTACATAAAACTACCGGAAGCTTACGTTCTGCACAATAATCCAAAAGTGCATCTGTCGCTTTGGCAGAAGAAAAATCGATCAGAGCATCTGCTTCTACCTGACATTCTTTCATATTTGTGTAAACAGGATAGCTGTTCTTACCCTGGTCTGCTACATCAATACCAGCTACGATCTCCGCATCCGGATCCTGTGCTACAAGTCCGGAAATCACCTGCCCCATGTGGCCGTTGCAGCCATGCATAATAATCTTTACCATTTGTAATTTCCTTTCAAATTCCGTTATCCTGTTCCTTATGCCAGTTTGATACCGAAGTCCTTCATAGCCTGTGCCAGAACTGCTTTATTTGCATCATCCATTTCTGTCAGCGGCATACGAAGCGGGCCTGCTTCCTTACCCATCAGGTTCAGGGCTGCTTTTACAGGAATAGGATTTACTTCGCTGAATAATGCATGGATCAGTGGGATTGCCTTTAACTGGATCTCAGCTGCACCCTTGATATCTCCTTCCAGGAATTTCATGACCATATCATGAGTTTCCTTTGGAGCCACATTAGAAAGTACGGAAATCACTCCAAGTCCGCCAAGTGAAAGGATCGGCAGTACCTGGTCATCATTTCCGGAATACAGTTCAATGCATCCGTCAGCCATGGACATCATCGTTGCGATCTGTGACAGATCTCCGCTTGCAGCCTTGATACCAACGATGTTCTTTACGTTCTTTGCAAGAGCTACTGCTGTTGCAGGCTGAATGTTACATCCGGTACGGCTTGGTACATTATACATAATGATCGGAGTTTCCGGTACAGCTTCAGCAATGGCTGTATAATGAGCGATCAGTCCCTTCTGTGTTGCCTTATTATAATAAGGAGTTACCACCAGCAGTGCATCTGCACCATAGGAAGCTGCCTCTTTTGACATCATGATCGCAGTTTCTGTACAGTTGGAACCTGTACCTGCAATAACAGGCACTCTTTTATTTACTTTATCAATTGCAAATTTGATTGTTTTAAGATGTTCTCCATGTGTCATAGTAGATGACTCACCTGTGGTTCCACAGATAATGATGGCATCTGTACTGTTGGCGATCTGGAACTCCAGAAGCTCCTCAAGCTTGTCATAATTAACCTTACCATCCTCATACATAGGGGTTACGATTGCAACGCCCGCACCTTTAAAAATTGCCATTTGCTTTCCTCCTTATTCTTCTGTAGCTATCTTTTTTATTATCAACTTTCCGTCTCAACACCTGGCAGAATAACAGCATGTGAACAGTTAGCACTTTACTGCTTATCACAGTGCAGAAGTTCTGTTGTCAATGTGGTTACACTGTCTGCATATTTACGCAGTCCCTCCGGTAAAACTCTTCCTGTAAGAATAATATGCATACTGTCATCCTTCAGCTTCAGAATTTCCTCCAACGCCTCCTCTGTTGCAATTCCATAATCCAGCAGCCCGAGAATCTCATCCAGCAGCAGAAAATCACATTCCTGAGTAGCAATTACCTTTCTTGCAAAATTCAACGCATTCAGGATATTATTATTTTCCTCTTCTTTCTCCTGGTCATTAAGCTGCTCATAGCATTTCTCCATCTTTTCAAACCGGAAAATCTTGATATCCTGGTTCTCCAGCTCCTCCAGAAAATCCAGTTCTCGCCGCTCCTTACCTTTCAGAAACTGAATAATGATCACACTCTTACCGTTGGCAGAAGCTCTCAGGCACTGGCCAACTGCCAGAGTAGTCTTGCCTTTCCCACTTCCACAGTAAACTTCTGTAAATTCCTTTTCCATGACAGACAATTCCTCTTAATCTAATAAAATAATGTCAGAGTCAAAAGGTATCTGCCTCTGACCTGAATTGTTTTTGAATACGCTTATATTACCTCAGTTTCTGAATAATTGCAAGTAAATGTTATTTCCCGGTCACTGTTCACAGACAGCAGAATGCAGGACCTTTTATTCTATATATTCCAGTTTGCTTACAGATACCTCATAAGCCACTCTTTTCTCTGTCTCATTTTCTCCTGTCCGTTTCATATATTCCCTGCTCTGGATTCTGCCCCAGATCAGTACATGGCCACCCACTTCAAAGGCAGAAGCATATCGGGCATTTCTGCCCCAGCAGATGCAAGGTATGTAATCAGATTTTCCATAAGGTCTGTTCACAGCCAGAAGTAGATCCGCGATCTCCCGTCCCAGAGGAGTTTTCCGGTATACCGGAGGTTTACAGATATAGCCATCCAGAAAAATCTGGTTTACCGGAACTGTATCATCTTCTTCCTCTACAAATTTCAGTTCTCTGGTAAACACAGAAAGCACCAGACGGTTATGTTTCTCCTCATGCCTGTTATAGGAACGAAACTGTCCGTGAATCTCTACATACTCTCCAATATAATCCTGTGTCACATCGATCAGCCGTTCCGAAACCATTACCGGAATCCTGTCCTCTGAATCGCTGAGCCTTTTTACCATAAGCTCTGTCATATAAAAGCCTTCACCAAACACCTGATGGCTGAAGGTAAATCCTGCTGCAATCTTGCCCATCATTGATACCTGATTGTTTTCAATAATTTTATCTGCCATAATTTGTTCTCCTTCCTCTCAGGACAGACTGCAGTTTCTGTTCTCCTGCCCTGGCGTACCTTATATTGTTCTTTATAAGGTTATGTACAGGCTTTCCTGTTTAGAACCAGAATCTGTAAAAATAAAAAAAATTATTATAACACCTTGTAATCTGTGGAAAATGTGGTAAACTGGAAAATCGGGTAACTTATTGAAGAAAAAAACACATATAATAGGAATAAATACATTACCAATCATTTAGTAAAGAGGAAAGGAAATCATTTTATGAGAACAAAACGTGAAGACGTCCGTAACGTAGCCATTATCGCACACGTTGACCACGGTAAAACAACTCTGGTTGACCAGCTTCTGAAACAGAGCGGTGTATTCCGTGAGAACCAGGAAGTTCAGGAACGTGTCATGGACTCCAATGACATCGAACGTGAACGTGGCATCACTATTTTATCCAAGAATACAGCTATTCATTACAAAGATACAAAGATCAACATCATCGACACACCAGGACATGCTGATTTCGGTGGCGAGGTAGAACGTGTACTTAAGATGGTAGACGGTGTTATTCTTCTCGTTGATGCTTTCGAAGGTGCTATGCCTCAGACTAAATTCGTTCTTAAGAAAGCCCTTGAACTTGATCTCCATGTAATCGTTTGTATCAACAAGATCGACCGTCCGGAGGCTCGTCCTGACGAGGTTGTAGATGAAGTTCTGGAACTTCTTATGGATCTTGGTGCTTCTGATGAGCAGCTTGACTGTCCGTTCCTGTATGCTTCTGCAAAAGCAGGTCATGCTGTGATCGACTTAAATGATACTCCTAAGGATATGGCTCCGCTGTTTGACGCTATCCTGAAATATATCCCGGCTCCGGAGGGAGATCCTGATGCAGATACTCAGGTTCTGATCAGTACCATTGACTACAACGAATATGTTGGACGTATCGGTGTAGGTAAAGTTGAGAATGGTACAATTGCAGTGAATCAGGAGCTGACTCTGTTAAACCATCATGATCTGGACAAACGTAAGAAAGTTAAGATCAGCAAGCTTTATGAGTTTGACGGTCTGAATAAGGTTGAAGTAAAGGAAGCTACAATTGGTTCTATCGTTGCTATTTCCGGTATTGCAGACATCCATATCGGTGATACTCTCTGCGGTGGAGAAAACCCGGAGGCAATTCCTTTCCAGAAGATTTCCGAGCCTACTATCGCCATGAACTTCATCGTAAATGACAGTCCGCTGGCTGGTCAGGAAGGTAAATACATCACATCCCGTCATCTTCGTGACCGTCTCTACCGTGAGCTGAACACAGACGTCAGCCTTCGTGTAGAAG
>OLPU01002733.1_pt1 | contig 11388 bp, 9 predicted proteins | sample 1673111 | NCBI WGS metagenome assembly OLPU01 (sample SAMEA3136755, study PRJEB25190) | human gut metagenome | reverse complement strand
CGCAGCTGCCGGAGCGGTGCTTAAGCCGCAAGGCGGGAATTGTGCGGTGTTGCCACAAACTTTACTGGCGGATCATGCGGTAGCCAACGCCGATGTGGGTCTGGATATAGCGGGGGTGGCTGGGGTCTTCCTCAATTTTTTTGCGCAGCGTTGCCATAAATACGCGCAGGGACGGCGTATCCGATGCGGCCGGGCTGCCCCAGACTTCGTTCAGCAGATAGTTGTGGGTCAGCACTTTGCCGGTGTTCTTGGCCAGCACGCAGATCAGCTTGTACTCAATGGGGGTCAGGTGAATCTCCGTTCCGCCGCGGTACACACAGCCTGCGGCATAGTCAATGCGCAGTTCTCCGTTCTCGTATATGCTGGCCTGGTCACCTGCGCGGGAAGTATCGTACCGCACACGGCGCAGCGCCACGCGCAGCCGGGCCAAAAGCTCCTCTACGCTGAACGGCTTGGTCAGGTAATCATCTGCACCGGCATCCAGGGCGGATACTTTGTCGGTATCATCACTGCGGGCCGAAACTACCAGAATGGGCACGTTGCTCCACCCGCGAATCTTGCGGATCACATCAATACCGTCCATATCCGGCAGGCCAAGGTCCAGCAAAATTACATCCGGCCGTGCCGAAGCAGCTTCCAACAGGGCACCGGCTCCATTCTGTACACGGTGGTACTGATAATTGCGGGTTTCCAGTGTGGTGGAGATCAGCCGTGCAACAGCCGGGTCATCCTCCACCACAAGGATCAGCGGTTTATTCATACAGGGTCACCTCAGTTCGCGGGAGTGTAAAACGGAAGCAGGCACCGTGCGGTGCAGCGTTCTGTACATCGATCACACCGCCATGGGCGGCAACAATGGAACGGCACAAGGCCAGCCCAAGACCCAGCCCGCGGCGGCCATCGCTGCGGGTTTTGCCAAGGGTATAAAACATATCAAACAGCTTGTCCCGGCTTTCTTCCGGGATGCCGGGGCCGTCATCCGTTACGCAGATGCGGACAAATTTACCCTCCGGCGCGGCGAAAAGCTCGATGCGGGAATGTTCGGGGGTATATTTGATGGCGTTGTTGATGAGGTTCACCAGCACCTGCTCGATCAGCTGGGCGTCCATATCGGCCATCAGCAGGTCATCCGCCACGTTGGTCACAATGGTGTGGCGGGTGGCGTCATGGTCTAAATGAGCCAGTACATCGTCAAAAATGTCTTGAATCAGCTCCGGCTGAATGTGCAGGTTTACCTGGCCGTTCTCCATCCGGGTGATGGAAAGCAGATTTTCCACCAGATGGTTCAGCCAGTTGGCGTCCTCATAAATTGCGGCAGAAAGCTCCCGGCGCTTTTCCTCGGTCAGCAGGGGATTTTTCTCGGTCAAAATCAGCGCGTTGCCGGAAATGCTTGTCAGCGGGGTGCGCAGGTCATGGCTGATGCTGCGCAGCAGGTTGGCGCGCAGCTGTTCCTGGCGGGCGGCTTCCTCAATTTCACGCCGGGCGCGGTTGGAGGCTTCTTTTTCCAGCGCCAGGGAGCACACATCCAGGATGGATAATGCCAGATTGTGCTCATAGGTGCTGAACTCATGCAGCGCCGGGCAACTGCGGTAATCCGTCTGGGCGGGAGGGGGCAGAATCAGGGTTCCCGGTGCAATGTGCTCCGGTGCGGGGGCAAAGCAGACTGGGCGCTCCAACAGCTTGCCCAGCTGGGTGGCCGTTATCCGCAGAATGGTGTCAGGGTCCTCGGCCCCCAACAGGCTGCGGCTGGCTTCCAGCAGCACCTGCGAAGCATAGGCTTTGCGCTCGCTTTGGGCGGCCTGTACCTTGATACGCCCCGTCAGCGAGGAGCAGAGCAGCGAAACGCAGAGCATGACCACTGCCGTTACCATGTCGTCTGACCGGATGCGGAACTGCATAAAGGGGTCAATGAACATATAGTTGACCAGCATCACCGAGAACAGCGAAGCCACAACGCCGTACACCAACCCCGATGTAAAGACGTTGATATACATGACGCCCAGGATATAGGTCAGGATATAGTTGGAAGAAACAAAATCCAGCCGGAAAAATACCCAGCTTGTCAGCGTACACAGCGCAAGGACCAATGCGGTCAGGGCGCAGTCCCGCAGCCAAAGCAGGGCAGGTTCGCGTTGCGGCATGGGTGCAGGCTCCTTTCCACTACAGGGCAGGGAATGTAGCAAGGCGGCCCAGCACTGTATTTATCCTATGGCAACACCGCACAATTCCCGCCTTGCGGCTTAAGCACCGCTCCGGCAGCTGCGGCACGGCATCTGCGTTGCCAAAATGCTCGATAATACACAAAGTATTATCTGCGCTTTTGGCTTGGCATCTGCCGTACCTCGCTCGCCGTATCGGCACTTAGAATTATGCGGTATTGCCCTATTATAACATATTGCCGAACTCTTTGATACAAACGGAATAATCTTTATATAAATTTAATGTAGGCCTGCCCTATCCGCGGCAGCCCCGGCACTTTTTTGCACGCTGGGCGGGGCATTGGTTGAAATCAGGCCGCAAATCGGTTATACTATTTTGTAATAATTGGATTGTTCTGCCCTGCGGGCGGTATTGCCATATAAAAAGGAGTGTTTTTACAATGTCCCATACCGTTATGGTGACCGGTGCCGATGGCTTTATCGGCAGCCATCTGGCCGAAGAGCTGGTAAAAAGCGGCGAGAAAGTGCGTGCTTTCTGCCTGTATAACTCGTTTGGTTCCCTGGGCTGGATCGATACCCTGCCCCCGGAGATCCGCAATGAAATGGATATCTTTATGGGCGATGTACGTGACCCCAACGGCGTGCGTACTGCCATGCGCGGGCAGGAGCGCGTGTTCCATCTGGCTGCCCTGATTGCCATTCCGTTCAGCTACCACAGCCCGGACAGCTATGTGGATACCAACATCAAGGGCACCCTGAACGTGCTGAACGCCGCCCGCGAGCTGGGCACCCAGCGCGTGATGGTTACTTCCACCAGCGAAGTGTACGGCACCGCCCAGTATGTGCCCATTGACGAGCACCACCCGTTCCAGGGCCAGAGCCCCTACTCTGCCACCAAGATCGGCGCGGACCGCCTGGCCGAAAGCTTTTACCGCAGCTTTGACCTGCCGGTTTCCATTGTGCGCCCCTTCAACACCTATGGCCCGCGCCAGAGCGGCCGCGCCATCATCCCCACCATCATCACCCAGCTGCTGGCCGGCCAGCAGGAAATCAAGCTGGGCAGCCTGACCCCCACCCGCGACTTTAACTATGTCAAGGACACCGCCCACGGCTTTATGGCCATTGCGGACTGCGATGCTGCCATTGGCCAGGAAATCAACATTGCCACCGGCGTGGAACATTCCATCGGCGATTTGGCCAATGAGCTGATTGCCCAGATCAACCCCAGCGCCAGGATCGTCTGCGAAGCCGAGCGCCTGCGCCCCGAAAAGAGCGAGGTCAACCGCCTGCTGGGCGATGCCACCAAGCTGCGCACCCTGACCGATTGGAAACCGCAGTATACCTTTGAACAGGGCCTTGCCGAAACCATTGAGTTCCTGCGCGGCAACCTGGACCAGTACAAGGTCGGCCAGTACATTTTGTAAGGCCGGTTGTAAGGAAGTTTTATGCCAATAAAATTACAAAAGCTGCCCGCCGCTGTGCGGTGGGGGCTGGCTGTGCTGTGCGCCGCCGTGTGCGGCGTGTTGTGGGCCTATTACTGGCGGGTGTTCTTTGGGCTGGATAGCCGTGTGTCCCCCCTGGTGGTTACACTGGGGTGTGCGGCCTTTCTGGAAGTATGTCTGCTGGCCGGGTATTGTGTGCGGCGGTTTGCAAAAGGATTTGCGGCAAAAGGGGCCGTGTGCATCTTTTTGTGTGGGCTGCTGTTTGCATTTGCCAACCCGCCGCTGCAAACGCCGGACGAAGCCGACCATTACCTGCGCACCTATGCCATCTCCACCGGGCACTTTGATTTTGATGCTTCCCGCACCTACCCGGACGATGTGGCCTACCTGCTGGAAGCGTTCCCCGGTGCATGGGTGAATGCGCATACCTCTGCCGGTGTGGGCACCGACCCCGATACCGGGGCGGAAAAAGCCTATAACACCGCGGGCTATGCCCTGAAGCAATACGGCAAGGACGGCGCAGTGCAGAGCATGGCGGACAGCTTTGCCCTGTACCAGGCGCACGATGTGCGGGATTCTGTGCCGGACCCGGTCAGCGAGCCGGTCAGCTTTCTGGTCATTCCATTCCTGCCGGGTGCGGTCGGTATGGCGTTGGCACGCCTGCTGGGCTTTGGCGCACTGGGCTGCCTGTATGGCGGGCGCATCGTCAACCTGCTGGCTTACACGCTGTTGTGCGCATTGGCGCTGGCCAAAGCGGAGCGTTACCGCCCGGCCTTTGCGGCCATTATGCTGCTGCCGATGTCGCTTTTTATGGGGGCATCACTGAGCTATGATGCAACCCTGCTGGGCTGCTATTACCTGATGCTTGCCCTGCTGACCCGCAAGGAGTGGAACACCCAAACGGCGGGCATTTACACCGCCGCCTGCATCTTTGTCAATATCGCCAAACCGTACCTGAACCTTTTGTGGGTGCTGCCTATCTTTTTGGTGGCAAAGCGGGAATGGCACGCCAAGGGACGCCGCCCGCTGTGGGCGCTGGGCGGCTTTGGCGGTGCTATGGCCGTTACCCTGCTGACGGAATGGTACGGAACGGCGTTCCGCTATAACTATCCCATGATTGAGCGCCAGGGCGGCAGCACGGTAAACGGCGGTGAACAGCTGGCCTTTGTGCTGCGCAACCCTCTGCGGACCATTGCTGCGTTCTGCGGGACCCTGGGAGAGAATGATTTCTTTATTGGGCAGCTCGGCCTGTTCGGCTGGAAGGACCTGCCCATCAGCTTTTTGAACCTGACCGGCCCGCTGGTGCTGCTGTTGGCCGCCCTGCTGGCTGCTGCGCAGCCAAAACGCGCCGATGCGTTCCCCACCCGCCGCCGCGTGGGTGGGGCGGCGCTGCTGGCGCTGGTGTACGCCGCCGGTGCCATGGCAGCCATGTATATCACCTATACCCCGGTGGGCATGGTGCGCATTGTGGGGTTGCAGGCGCGGTATTTCCTCTGCGTCTGGCTGGCATTGCTGCCCGCCCTGGCCGTGCTGCTGCGCAAAACCATCCGCCCCGCCATCACGGAAGAAAAGGCCGAAGCGGTCATCACCCCGCTGTGCGCCTGCTATGCCGTTTTTGGCGCTGTGCTGCTCTTCCAGCACTACTTTGTGGGGCCGGTGTACGTCGTATACGCGTGAGCTGGCTTACGCGTATATGAGAGAATAGTTAAAAATAATGGCGGTGTGCCCGTGGCACGATCAAATCTGCGGTTTTTCGCGGCTTTTGCGTGATAGTCTTCGGGTATAGAATCAGCCTTTATATGCTTACCTTGCCCCAATTTTCTAAGCCGCCCACCGGGCGGCAATCCACCGCTAATGATTCATTGCTAATTGCTAATTACTAATTTAATTCTGATTCCGGGAGGTGCTGTACCGTGCAGATTGTATTCGGCCTGCTGTTTTTGCTGTTCTTCTCCGCATGCTGTCTGTGCGTGGCGGCATGTACCCGGTTCGATGCCGCCCTGCTGCCGCTGCCCGCCTTGTGCGGGTCGGTCGTGGTGCTGTATCTGCTTTCCCTGCTGGGGCTTTTGCAGTTCGGCCATTTTATCATCATGGCGGTCTGGCTGGCCGGCGGGGTCTACTTTGGGGTGCGTGCCGGGTGGCGGGCTATCCGGCGGGCGCTGTTCAGCCCCGGCTTTTTGCTGTTTGTGGGCGGCAGCTGTTTTTTGTGGGTGCTGTTTGCTTTGCAGCAGCCCATGTTTACCCAGTGGGATGAATTTACCGCCTGGGGCCTTGCCCCCAAGATGGTGGCGGAGCGCGCTGCGCTGTATGTGGCGGATCCCATCAACCTGACGGCGAGCTTTACCTACCCGGCAACCAGCCTGGTTTCCTATCTCTTCCAGCGCGTACCGGGCCAGTTTTATGAATGGCAGTGCCTGGCCGGGCTGGATATTTTGTTCCTGGCCTGCATTGCCCCGGCGGCAGCCATGCCGCGCAAAAACTGGGCGGGTGCTGTGTTGGTGTTTGCTGCGGGCTTTCTTCTGCCGTTCTTTTTCAGCGTGGTTCCGGCGGGCACCCCATCCACCATGTACGCCAACGCCATGGCGGATACCCCCCTGGCGCTGCTGTTTGGCGGAACCCTGTGCCTGTATGCCGCGGCGGGCGGGCGCAAAACCGGCTTTTTTGCCTGTGCCATGCCACTTGCCGTGCTGACCATGACCAAAGATATCGGTTTTGCCTATGCCTTGATCGTTACGTTCCTGATCGGGCTGGATCAGCTGTTCGGTACGCCGCACCCGGATACAAAGCCTGCCCGCATTTTCGGCGTATCGCTGGCAAAATGCAGTATTCTGGCGGCGGTGGTGCTGGCGGTGTTTATCAGCTGGAACCGCTATACCGCCGCCGTGACCCCAACCGAAACCACTGGGGCCAGCGTGGGCAGCGCGGGCCTGAGCTATGGTGCTGTGCTGACCGGCGGCATCAAGCAGCTGCTGGGCATTGGGCGCGAAGAACGCTTTGCCCAGATCATGCAGAGCATGGGCCAGGCATTTTTGTACCGCCGCGTCTGTTTGGTGGGCGCGCCCATCATGGCTGTCAGCTGCATTCTGCTGCTGTTCACGGCGGCCTTTGTGGCAGCGCCTGCCGGTGCCGCACGCCGCCGCACCGTGGTTGGCTTTGTGGGCGGGGCGTTCTGCTTTGCCGCGCTGTATCTCTTCCACCTGATTTTGTACTTCTACAATTTCTCCGAGGCCGAAGGCTCCGCCTTGAAGGACTATGAGCGTTATATCGCGCCCTACCTGCAGGGGTGGATGCTGTACGGCTTCTGTGTGCTGGGCTTTGCGGTGGGGCAGGGCAGCGGCGCGGCGCAGCGGCTGGGCCGTGCGGCGCTGGGCCTGGCCGCTGCGGCAGTGCTGGGTATTTTTGCCTGGCGCGGTGTGCCCGCAGCCGGGTTCTGGACCAACGCCGACAGCCTGTACACCCTGCGCCGCGATGTAAAGAACCGCGCTGAAGCAATGAACACCGTGCTGGACTGGCCGGACCGCGTGCTGGTCATCAGCCAGGGCGATGATGCCACCCGCTGGTACTACTACAAGTATGAGCTGACCGCCAAGGTGGTCAACGGCTATGGCGGTACCTGGTGGGGCAACGATGATTATTCCAGCCGGTGGGACTCCGACTTTATGAACCTGGTGGAAAGCCTGAACTGGACCTTGTATGACTTTGAGGCGGTCTGCACCGCAGACTCTCTGACCGCCTATATGGAAGAAAAGCAGATCGACTACCTGCTGATCGACCGCGCGGACGACTATCTGGAGCGGGAGTTCAGCAGCCGGTTCGAAGGCGGGCTGAAAGCGAATATGCCCGCAACCCTCTACCGGTTTGAAGGCCGCAGCAAGCCTATCGCCTTTACCCCGGTGGCTGTGGCAGAAAGCGGGGTGGTACAATGAAAGATAAACGCCCAACCAAGCGTTTTGCCGCCCCCGCCCGTGCGGGCCGCCCGCTGCGCCCCCAGCAGTTGCTGATATTGGCATATGCCGCCGCTGTTATTGTGTGGCTGGTGTACGTGCTGGTGGGCAGCGCTGTGATGCTGAACCATAAAGCAGATGGCACTATGGTGACCCGCACCCTGACGGCGGATGACCTGGAATTTGAAAGCTTTGTCAATTATGATGACGATGAATGGCATACCGCGCCGGTGGATGAACCCGGCTGGTATCTTTCCACCGACAACGACCCGCACATCATCTGGCGGGGCGAAGCCTGGCTGGAAACGGTGGAGCTGGACGCCGTGCACTACCTGCCGCCCGGCAGCATAGCATTGTATTACCTGCGCCCCGGCCAGACCGAGTACAGCGAGACCCAGAAAGTTTTTGCCCGCGTGAGCGGCGAAAACCAGTATACCTTTGACCTGGGCGGCCTTACCGTGACCGGGCTGCGCATTGACCCGGACAGTGTGGGCGGCGTGCCTACCCGGCTGGACGGCGTGGTGCTCAACCCGGTGCAGCCGTGGTACCTGCGCTTTGTGCCAAACGGCGGCCAATGGCTGCTGCTGTTGTTTGCCCCGGCTGTGGGGGCTGCGTTTGCCTGCCTTGCCGTTGATGTTTTCCGCAAAAAGTAAAAAAGAGCCCTGTGGGGCGGTGCGCCCATGGCTTGGGGGCACACCCGCAGGGCTTTTATGTTGTATAAAATGGTGATTCTATGGAGCTGCTTTGCATCTTTGCCGCGCTGGCGGTGCTGTTTTTGTTCTGCGCGTTCCTAACGCTCAAATGTAACCTGCATGCTGCGCTGGCCCCGCTGAGCGCGCTGGGCATTGCCGTTGCCTGGCTGACGGCTGCGGGCATGGCAAACCTGCTGCTGCCCGGCACTGTGCTGCTGTGGGCGGTGTTTGCGGGCAGCGGCGTGTGGGCGCTGGTGCCCCACAAAGGCCAGCGCCCGGCCTACCGCCGCCTGGTTACACCGGGGGCAGTGCTGTTCTGGGGCATGGCGCTGGCATTTGCGGTGTACTTTTTCATCCGCCAGCCGCTGGCAACCAAGTATGATGAACTCAGCCTGTGGGCTACCGCCGTAAAGGTGACCAAGGCGGATAACCGCCTGTATGCCCTGGCTACCCTTGGAACCCCCTGGCCCCAGACCCAGAACCCCGGCCTGCCGCTGCTCTCCTACTTCTTCCAGTTTTTGGGCCATTATGCAGACTGGAAGATCTATGTGGCGTATGATGTGCTGGCCGCCGCCGTGTTTGCCGCGGTGCTGGGCGGGCTGAACTTCCGCCAGTACCGCATTGCGGTGCCGCTGGCAGCAATCTGCTGGTTTGCCCCCTGGTTTTTGACGGTGTATAACCATACGATCTATCTGGATACCACTTATATGACCGCCTATGGCGATGTGCCCGCGGGCCTTGCACTGGGCGGCGCTGTGGCGCTGTGGCTGGCGCTGCGCAAAACCGGCGGCCCCAAGTGGGCCGTACTGCCGGTACTGGCGCTGGCGGCCAACATCAAGGCCAACACCTTTGTGCTGTCCCTGGTGGCGGCGGGGCTGATGGCTGTGGATGCCTGGCTGTTTGCGGAGCACCCCTTCAAAAAGGGCCTTGCCCGCCGCACCGGCTTTGCCATTGCCTGCTTTGCCGCGCCCATGCTAATCTATTATTTCTGGAACATCCGCTATGTGGGCATTCTGGTTGCCAAAAGTGCCAGCGAGGGCGGCACCGGCGAAACCAGCGCCCCCTTGTCCGCTGTGGTCATCAACGGCATCAAGATTTTGCTGGGCCAGCCGGTGGAGGGCTTTTACGCCGAGCGCCAGAGCCAGTTCACCCAAGCCATGGCCGATATGGGCCACCAGTTCTGGACTTCGGATGGTCGGCTGAGCATGATCGGCCAGGGCCGCAATGTTGTGGTGCTGATTCTGCTGGTGTTCTTGGTGGCGGCTATCTGCGCCAGAGGCCGCCAGCTCAAGCTGCGCATTGGCTGCATCGGGGTGCTGTCCCTTGCATGCTTTGTGGGGTATAACCTCATGCTGGCGCTCAGCTATGGCTTTATTTTCAAGCCGGATCAGGCCGTGGGGCTGGTGGATTATAACCGCTATATCTATACCTACTATATCGGCTGGTTCTTTATGGCGCTGGCCTGCTGGAGCACCGCCCTGCAAACCGCGGATGGCGAACAGAAAGCCCCGGCCCGCCGCTGGATTGCCCTGGCGGGCCAGGCCGGTGTTCTGCTGATGGCCGCTGCCATGCTGGTGCGGGTGAACGGCATGATCCTGCCGCAGCTTTCGGTGCTGGGTTTCTCGGATGGCGAATTCGCCGACCGCAAGACCGCCCGCGCCGAAGCTGACTGGCTGTGCAGCGATTACCTGAACGAAAACGACCGCGTGTTTTTTGTCAGCCAGGGGGATAACGGCGAACACTGGTTCTCTGCCGTGTTTGATTTTTACCCTGTCCTGGTGGATTACTCCGGCGTGGGGGCCACGCAGGAGGGTGGCGGCGGAACCTTCGGCCTGCCGGAGCTGGAACCGCAGGAGGAGGGCGTGGAGCAGCGCTACTACCACCCCTACACCGCTGAACGCCTGGATGAAACCGTGCGTGCCAACGGCTGTACGGTGCTTTACCTGCAAAAGATCGACGATATCTTTGTGCAGAGCTATCAGAACCTGTTTACCGACCATCTGGCCGCTGCGCAGGCGGGGCAGACCCTGCTCTACCGCGTAACGGATGCCGGGTATGAGCCGGTCACAATGCAGATGAGCAAGGAGGCGGCCCAATGAAAGAGATGACATGGAAAAGCCGCCTGAACCGACTGTTTGCCCATCGCTTTGCCTTGCCGGTGCTGTGCTGGTGCGTGGCGCTGGTGTTCTGGCTGGTGCAGGGTGCGGTGGCCTTTGCGGGGGACAGCTCCGCCAAGGCAAAAGGCACCCTGACTGAAACCTCAATCCCCATTGAAAGCTGGCAGCTGGCCGAGCTGACCTGGGGGGAGCCGGGGGAGAACAGCGCACCCCAGGGCCAGCTGATTACCACAGGCGGCGACCCGCAGATGATTTTGGAGGATGTATCCGGCCGCGTGGTGCGTACCGTGAGTTACAACGTGGAGTTTGACGGCGATTCCCGCGAAATGTGCCTGTATTACACCACAAAAACGGGGGAGCCCTACAGCCAGGACCGCCGCGTCTTCCCCAAAGTGCTGGCAGACGGCACCTATGTGTACACCCTGCCGCGCACCCAGATCGTGGCACTGCGGCTGGATCCCTGCAGCCCCGATGAAAACAAGACCGTGGGCCTGACCTTTACTCCGCAAAGTATTACCCTGAATGCCGCCAGCACCCTGCCCGGCGGGGCAGATTACTTTATCCCCACCTGGTACCAGCTGTTCGGCCTGATCGTGTACCCCGCCCTTGCCGCCGCCGCATTGGATTGGCTGTGGGTCGTGGGCAGACAGCTTGCCAAAAAGAAACAATAACCCGACAATAGCCTGATATAACAAAGCACCGTGTCGCAAGCAGGAGAACCCCCTGCATGGCGGCACGGTGTTTGTTGTTGGTATGGGGGAAATCAGCAAAAGGCATCCCCCAGCCGAGAGCAAATGTATTCCAGGAACACGGCAGATGCTGGGGCATATTGCCATCGGGTGGTGCTGTCCTGGGCATTGTTCCCGGCCATGGTGGCCACCGGCACCGACAGGATCTTCGCCAACCTGTTCTGGATGGGGGTGATGATCTGGAGGAAATGAAAAGCGGGCTAAGCAGCCAAAAAGGAATCACAATGTTGAGGCAACACCGCACAATTCCCGCCTTACGGCTTAAGCACCGCTCCGGCGGCTGCG
>OLPU01002732.1_pt1 | contig 11395 bp, 10 predicted proteins | sample 1673111 | NCBI WGS metagenome assembly OLPU01 (sample SAMEA3136755, study PRJEB25190) | human gut metagenome | reverse complement strand
CTCGATGTCGTGCTTCACCCTCAAGTCGACACGCATAAAAAGCCTCCCATTTCTCGTGTCCAAGAAATGGGAGGCAGTTCAAATCGAGGGCAAGGGGGGCCTTTCTCAAGGCTCAAGAGGGAGATCCGGTCGTTCGCGAGCGAGAGGACCGCTCTGGCGAACGGGGTGAACGGCGAGAGGTTCTACCTGCTTCAGGATGAATCGGCGCTCAGGCAGCGTGACGAGACGCACCTTTTCAGGGTCGGAATCGATGGGGATAAGCTCGCCGGCGGCCTCGACGAGGCTCTCGAGCTGCTTTCAAAGGAGTCTACCAAGGTCGACGTATACGCCGACACCTATTCACCCAATCGTTCGGAACGGGATTTTGACAGGCTAGGTGAAGACCCTTTCATGAAATGGGTTGGGATCGGGTTTTGCGTGATGATGATCTGCCTCGGAATCTCGATGCTCGTCCATTCGGCCTTTCAGATTGGCTTTTGCTCCAAGTGGTTTATCTAGTGTGGGAGCCGTTGAACGAGCAGGCTTTCATTCAATTCGCCAACTCATGGGCAAGCCGCCCGAGACTACTCACTTTGCCCACCGATGGCGAAGACCCGCGACCTGGGGTTTTGTAAACGGTGCGCGAGCCACCCGCGTTGATTCACTTACGATTGCAGCTGGCGGCTTGCAGGCTAAAGGGAGATTGAGTTTCAAAACGGGCGTTTTTGGTGCTATTGAGCTTCCAAAGGTGGTCCGCCGTGTCTTTTGGGGCAAAAACAAAAACTCGGCGCCCTGAGCTTGAAAATAGTTTTTGAAGTTGTCCCGACTTTTGTCCCCGAAGCCGATGAAACACGACATGGTGTTATTTGGCGGTACTCGGTTAGAGACGGCAACGAAAACTGGATGCAACTAGAATGATGGGGCAGCAAAACCAGAACTATCGAGTGGGAGTGATTTTCGCAGGTGAACGGGCCGTTTTGATGTACTCACATCACTTGGCACCCACTATCACCTATTAGTACCGAGTGGATTTGCCCCAGCATTTTTATTGGGGAGTATTTTTCGCGAAAATCGGCTTTCAGATGTACTCACCGAGGCTTTTTCGCAATGTCTTTCGCTGTTTACGTGCTTGACTGGGCCGGCGCCCTCATGGGAAAGGGCGTCTGGGTCCGCATGTACTGGCACGAGGCGGCGGACGCCTACCGCGACGTCGTCGACGGCGCGGGGCTGCCGATAGCCCGCAGGCGGGACGGGTGGAGCTTCCTCGTCGCGGACCCGGGCGACGTGGACGTGCTCGACAGGCTCACGCTCGACGGCGAGATGGTCCTCGAGCGGATGGCCGGCCGTCTCGTCGACGCCACCAGGATAATGCGCACGTACGACGCCGCCGAGGACCTCGGTCCCCGGACGGTCGCAGCGCATGCCCATCTCGAGGCGCTCATGGGCGACGGCGCAGAGGGCGACCCCGATGAGGCGATCTGCTCCCGAATGGGCATGGACGCCGCAACCTGGCGCGCGGTCGATGCCGCGCAGGCCGCGTCTCGGTTCCGAACGTGCGACGATTAGCCCCGTTTCCAAGGTGTTCTGGGTCGACCCAGGTGCCAAACGGGCCTTAGAATCGATTAAAGCGCCTCGTCTACCTGGGGTTTGTAATTAGCAAAGCCATGAAGGTCGATTGTTCATGAGCGGCAAACCTGAGCGTAAGGCCATCACTCATAAGAGCTGCTATGAAAAATCTAGCCACGCCAAGAGGGTCACATTTTTTTCCTCTATGCAACACCAAGGCACCACTGACCTGTTACTAAAACATAAGTAAGGAGCCTGGCCGCAGTCACTCGTGGAACCTCGAAGCCATGTTTCTGACGGTAAGTCATATCGGTCAATCTCTTGCTCACTCGGAGCAAATATGAAGTCACTCACACCATCATGGGGGACCTTCTTCAAGAGGCTCTTCTCAGCCTTTGTGAAATGGTCACTGAGCATTTCAACGATGGTTCTCTTCCGCAATGCACAACTCGCCCAATCAACGGATTCCATCTTGTCGTGATACTGAGTACGCGAATGCTTTAGAACGATTAGCACTTGGTCACTTTCGATCTTTTGGACCCTCCATGTGTACGGGCAAGGTTTCCCCCGCCAAATCCTGTTCGATCCGAGATTTATCTCATCGCCAACTTTAAGCATGGCAATAAAGCTTTTAACGCGCTTCATGTAGTCTGCCCGCGCTTTATTGTATTGTTCATTTGTCGCTTTTCTGGCCTTTTCTGTCCGCAAAACGGCCTCGCGTATTTCTGCTTCCTTCTTTTCAATCTTTTCCAGCAAGAGCTGCTTTTCCTTGCCTTTGAAAAATCCTAACCTGCTCAATTCTCGTTGCATGCCCTGCTTTTCTTTTTCTAGGCTTTTTGCCCTGTGCTCTTCGTATAGTTCTGAGCTTGGCTTTGATGGCTTCCCGCCAGCAAGCTTGATAAGCGCCTTGGATAGCATCGCAATTCTTGCAAGCTTTTCGCATTGAGTTTTCGACGATAGCGCACTCAAGGAACTGCAACTACCCTCTTTGTGTAAATAAAAGTCGTCCGCCTTTTCGAATTTTGCTATTGCCGAACGGAAGTCTTTTTCGGTTTTTGCGTTGTTCATTAGCTCGGTCGCTTCCGCAAAGAAGATGCCCTTTGAACACAAGTTGGCAAGTGATTTGCTGTCCTTGAAATCACCTAGTTTCCTGAATTCGTCCCGGGCTTTCTTATAATTGTCCTCGTACATTGCTTCCTTAGCAAACGCGTATGTGCTTACGAGCGATTCCTCGGACTGCCTTTTAGCGATTGCAGCATCGTCCAACCCGGTCTGAATCCACAATGCCGGACGTACTGCTATCGAAGAGTTTCCCTCCATAGTAGGAGAACCTAACCCTATATCATAGTAATATCCGTGAAAGTAATCGTATCTGGTTGCTATGTAGTTGCTGGCATTGCCAGCTTCGTCTACAACTCGAACATCTTTTATGTTGCCGGTGCTAAGATTGCGCATCCACCACGTGGTTGGGTTCTTTCCGCCTGCAATGGAACAGCGCCTGGCGCGCTCGTCCCCGAAGTACTCGAACACCTCATCGACGCTCAATATGAAGATTCTATCTTCGACAATTTTATCGGCATCTATGTCGCGCACTGTGGTCGTCGCAACCCTGATCCTTGCCTCTTCGGGAAGCGAACTGTAAAACTCTTCGTTAAGCCACTTTCTAAGAGAGCACTCGCTCCATGTCCCATGTCCCCACGGCCTATCACCAATGCACACTTCGGTAATCATGAGTACTCTGCCAAGATCGGCGTCGACGTCAAGAATCCTCCATGGCACGCGGTGCTCGCCGGAGCCGTTTTTCCCTTTAACCGTAATTGGCTGCATGTACTTTGACGCCTCAGATCGCATGCGGTCAATCCGTGTTTTCTCATCCCATTTGACTTTTGCTTCTGCCGCCTTAGCTTTTGCTTCTCGATAATCACCTAGTTCGCAGAATGATTTATAAGCTGATTCGTACCAGCCGTTATCGAACGCCCTGATCGCCATGTTATATTGCACAGATCGTTTTCGCTCCTCTTCTCGCTTCGCCTTTTCTTCGCGCTCCTTTGCGACCCTGCTCGTTTCGGCAATTTCAGCCGCTTTGATTTCTTCCTCGCTGAAATCGCTTGTCAACGAAGAGAGGATTTCTCCATCAAAATCAAAGTACTCGGATGCGTAGAGCAGGCCTGTGTATGCGTCTACTGAATTGAACGTAGCGCTGAAGTTGTTGCCAAAGAAAATAATCAGTTCTTGATCGCTCTCGAGCTTTGGCAAAAGAAAGAGTCCTTTGATGATCTTGCTTGAAGCAAGCGCGCCTGTTGCAAGGTCGTTAATCTTTCTTTCTAGGTTTTCCCGAAAGTCCTCATAACGCTTTTCGTCGTTAACAAACGCATCGATCAGGAAATGCCTCTGTTTGCCTTCTTCTTCGGGGCTTTTCGCATCAGCGAATTCTTTATACAGGGCATCGCAAACGGTTTCGAAGCTGCCCTCGTTGAATAATCTTTCGATGGATCCGCCATACATACTCATTACATGGTCGTTAATCCATTGATCGCGGAATAGCTGCGAAGAGAAACCGTCGCCACACACGCAGGAATACATCGATCTTCCGAAGCGAGCATCTGAGAGGTGCTTGCGAAATCGCTCGTATTTCGCTGCTTCGACGCGGCCCTCTTTATAGACGTCATCAAAGTCGGGCATTATCAATCTGATGATCCCCATTGCGATCGACTCGCCATTGGGTTCGTCATAGATTTCATAAAAGAGATCAGCGAACGATAGTTTGTGCAGGTCTTTCTCTCGCTTTATGTCTGACAATCCCATTCTCGATCTCCGATCACGATTACCTATAGCGTTTGCCGTAGTTCTTCCCATAATTCTTGTTCATCGAGTATCGCTTATCATATGGTTGTGTTCGTGGGTACTCATGACCAGGATTCTCAGAAGATGCTTGTTTGGACAAGCCTAAGCTTGCTCCTGCGGGCCTTCCCGAGAAGGATCCATAGTGCCAAGAAGACCGTCCGTAACCGACTTTGAAACCTTTGCCATAGCTTTTCTTTGATCCCCGGCCTGATTTAAAAGTCCCGTGCATCTTCCCGACCACGGCGTTGCCGATATGCTGCGAATGGGCACGAGAATAACCTTTGGCACGATATTGCCCTGAAATCTTTCCAGAAACGAAACTCTTTGTATTCGCGGAGAACTTCCCGCGATTGCCTCGGCCGCTGCGCGCCATAGCACCTCCAATTGCAACTGCAACCATTATATTCGAGGCAATGGTCAGCTCTATAATCAAACAGCATGATTGACGATGAGAAAGATTGGTACATAAGGGCTATTTCATCCCCTCTATTGCTATTCGGATAGGCTCTGGTGTCGACCCAGCACAAAAACAAACTTTGAATCGATTTCAGCACCTCGTCTATCAGGGGCTTCGCAAGCAGCTGCATAGACGGTCGTTTTCAACATTCGAAGGCTATAAGCATGGCGGAGACTGCGCAGGGAACGGAGGTGCTGCGATGATGACCGACGACGAGGCCAAGAGGCTCATGGAGTAGCACGAGATGGCCTACTTCAGGGGCGACCTCGCAATGAGCATGCCGAGCAGCTACTCCATCGACGAGATGAGGGAGATCTCCGAGGCCATGGACGCGAGCACCGCCGAGGTCGATGCCGCCATGCGCGCCGACTTCGAGTCCCTTCCGCCGGAGGCAAAGGTGAAGCTTCTCGACATGCTCGCCGAATCCGGCGTCGAGTCGCGAGAGTGGTGGGAGAAGATCCTCTGCGGTTTCGAGGTTCCCGACTCGCCGCCCGAGAACTAGCAGCTGGCACACAGAGGCCCCGCTCGTTAATGAGCGGGGCCTCTTGCATCATTCGGTTTGCGAACGCTTTTCCTAGCTATTCGGCGCCATCGTCGTCTTCCGCGTCCCAATGGCCCTTCCTGCGCATCAACGCTAGGATGGCGATGCCGCATGCTGCAGCGGCAACCAGGCATGCGAGCGGGATCCAGGGCACAGAGTCGCCCGTCTTGGGCAGGCCGCCCTTGGGGGCCGGGCTCGTGGGCGTGGCGGGCTTGTCTGCCAGGCTCACAGTCTGGCCGGGGTCGTCGATGTCGGCGTGGACCGCTACCTCGGCGCCCTCCTTGGAGACCGTCTTGAACGCCACGATGTCGTGGCCCTTGAGCGCGCTGCCGTCGAACGTGAAGCTCAGGCTCACGGAGCCGGACGACTTGTCGGGGACGAACGAGGTCGTGGCTGTCACGTCCTTTCCGCCCAACTGGACGGGTTCGCCAGTCTCCTTGTCCATGAGCGTGCCGGTGACGGTGTACTCCTCCCCGGGGTGAGGCCCTTGTAGGCCACCACGTCGCGTCACGCCGTATGGGCGGCCGAAGGAGACCGACTGGCCCTTTTGCCAAACGAGCTTATCGAGCGCGCGCGAGGTGGTCGCGTCGGCGGCGAAGCCCCGGCCTGTTCGCCAATTCATGTGCAGGCCACCCGAGAACGTTCACTTTGACCGCCGATGGCGAAAGCCAGCGACCTGGGATTTTGCGAACGGGTTGAAAGCTGCTAATGCTGACCCGCTTGCGGTTGAAGCTGGTGGCTTGCGTGCTAAAAGGCGGTTGAGTTCCAAAACGGGCGTTTTCGACGCTCCTGCCCGAAAGGGGTTCCTCATCGAAGCCCCCCTGGGCGCCGGGCGGCACTATCGAGCGTGAACGTTCTCGTAGGCCTCTCTAATCTCTGCCGGCAAACCGTCTGGAATCAGCGCCTTCACTCTATCCTCGTTGCCATCTTGGATCGCCTGCTCGTAGTACCAACACTTGAACTTCAGCATATCCAGCGCACGGTTCATGTTTGCGATCTCCGACTCCATGTGGGCCTTTCGCTCCTCGAACATGGCCTTGCGCTTGGGATAAGTGGACGGGCCCTCCGCGCACCATTCCATGAACAGTCGGATGTCCTTGATCTCCATTCCAGCCTTCTTCAGGCATTCGATGACTCGAAGCGCCTCGAGTTCCGTGTCGCCGAATCGACGAATGCCGGACGTCCGCTCCAATTCCGGAAACAATCCCTGCTTGTCGTAATAACGCAGCGTGGAAACGGGCAGACCGAATATCTCCGCCACCTGTCCGATTGTGTACATGGGCCCTCCGGATAAATCTCGAATTCATTCCTTGACCTAAAGTCAGCTTTAGGTATTACCTTCATTCTCGTCAATACAAATCGGTAGCGCAAGGGGTGGTCCGTAATGGGCAAAAAGGTATTGATTGTTTCGTCTAGCCCCCGCAAAGGCAGCAATTCCGAGATGCTGGCAGACGCTTTCGCCAACGGTGCGCGGAAGGCGGGTCACAGCGTGGAGACCGTGCGCCTGCGCGAGAAGCAGCTCGGCTTCTGCAAGGGGTGCCTTGCCTGCCTAAAGCTGGGGCGCTGCGTCATCCAAGACGATGCCGTGGAAATTGCCGCCAAGATGCACGATGCGGATGTGTTGGTGTTCGCAACGCCCGTCTACTACTACAGCGTCTGCGGCCAGCTCAAGACCATGCTGGACCGCGCCAACCCGCTCTTCGGCTCCGATTACGCATTCACCGAGGCGTATCTGCTGGCGACGGCGGCGGAGGACGGGCGCTCGACCTTCGACGGCGCGAAGAAGGCGGTGCAGGGATGGGTTGATTGCTTCCCCCACTGCACGCTTGCCGGAACGGTATTCGCCGGCGGCGTGAACGGTGTGGGCGATATCGCTGGGCACCCTGCTCTTGAGCAGGCGCGACGAATGGGCATGGGAATCTAGGTGGGCGCTTGGCCGCGCGGAGGCAGATTCGTGTCTAGAACTATCAACGGGAGGAAAAAGATCATGGCAATTAAGCAGACGGCGGGCAGAGATGCCCTGGGGGACTTTGCCCCCAAATTCGCACAGCTCAACGACGATGTGCTGTTCGGCGAGGTGTGGAGCCGAGAAGACGGGCTTTCCCTTCGAGACCGCAGCGTGGTGACGGTGGTTGCCTTGATGGCACAGGGGCTGACGGACTCTTCGTTCCAATATCATCTGATGTCCGCAAAGAACAACGGGGTGACCAGGGCTGAGATAGCGGAAATCCTTACGCACGCGGCGTTTTACGCGGGATGGCCCAAGGCGTGGGCGGCCTTTCGCATGGCGAAGGAGGTCTGGGCGGATGACGATGCCGCCGATGCAAGAGCCGAGCATCAAAACGAGATGGCCTTTCCCATCGGTGCCCCCAACGACGCATTTGCGAAGTACTTTATCGGGCAAAGCTACCTCGCGCCCCTTTCCACCGAGCAGGTCGGCGTCTACAACGTGACGTTCGAGCCCGGCTGCCGCAACAACTGGCACGTCCATCACGCCAAAAGCGGTGGCGGACAGATCCTCGTCTGCGTGGCCGGTCGAGGGTTTTACCAGGAATGGGGCAAATCGGCACAGGAGCTGCGCCCTGGCGACGTGGTCAACATCGCCCCGGGTGTGAAACATTGGCACGGAGCCGCGCCCGAGAGCTGGTTCTCCCATCTCGCGGTGGAGGTTCCGGGCGAGGAGGCTTCCAATGAGTGGTTGGAGCCCGTGATCGACGAGCAATACCTTAAAGCGACCGACAAGGAGGCTTAGGCATGGAGCAGTTGAAACTGACGCAGGAATGGGACAAGGTGTTCCCCAAAAGTGACAAGGTTGAGCACAGCAAGGCGACTTTTCACAACCGATACGGCATCACGCTGGCGGCCGACGTCTACGTGCCAAAGAACGTGGAGGGCAAGCTGCCTGCCATCGCCGTCAGCGGTCCGTTTGGCGCGGTGAAGGAGCAAACGTCCGGCCTTTATGCGCAGAAAATGGCGGAGCTGGGCTTTTTCGCGATTGCCTTCGACCCGTCCTATACCGGCGAGAGCGGCGGTGCGCCCCGCTATGTGGCATCGCCGGACATCAACACCGAGGATTTCTGCGCAGCGGTGGATTTCCTCTCTGTGCAGAATAGCGTTGACCCGGAGCGCATCGGTATCATCGGCATCTGCGGTTGGGGCGGCATGGCAATCAATGCCGCAGCCATCGACACCCGCATCAAGGCCACCGCGGCCATGACCATGTACGATATGACCCGCGTGACCGCAAACGGCTACTTTGACGCCGAGGATTCCGAGCAGGCGCGCTTCGAAAAGCGGAAAGCGCTGAACGCGCAGCGCACCGAGGACTATAAAAACGGCAGTTACGCGCTGGCAGGCGGCGTGGTCGATCCTCTGCCCGATGACGCGCCGCAGTTTGTGGCGGACTATTACGCCTACTACAAGACTCCGCGAGGCTACCATCCCCGCAGCCTGGGCTCCAATGGCGGCTGGAATGTGACGTCTTCGCTGTCGTTTTTGAATATGCCGATCTTGCAGTACGCCGGCGAGATCCGCTCCGCCGTGCTGCTGGTGCATGGCGAGAAGGCGCACTCCCGCTATTTCAGCGAAACCGCGTACAGCAAGCTGACGGGGGACAACAAGGAATTGCTCATTATCCCCGGTGCCAGTCACACCGACCTCTACGATCAGATGGACGTCATTCCGTTTGGAAAGCTGAAAGCGTTCTTTGAGGAGTATTTGAAATAAGACGCACCTTGCTTTTTACTTATTGACGGTCATGCATTTAGCGAGGACGGTTTGCGGCAAGACGCCTCGCCGCGCTACTAGTCGTCGGCCCGCGCCGCCGAGAGCAAGGCACCCAAGTCTGCCCGGATCGCCTCCACCTTGTTTCCGAGCTGCAACGGGGCCGAGTCGCCCGAGATGTTTACGCTCAGCAGGTGCGCATCCGGCAGCTTTGCGGTCATGCTCCAGAACGGGAGCGTGATGATGCCGGGGGTCATCTCGCTCACGCCGAGCTCCAGCAACAGCACGCGGCCAGCTCCGCGCTCGCGCATGAAACGCTCGTATCGTTCGAGACTCTCGCGCCATACCGTGCCCAGCAAAAACATGTCGTCTCGCACCCACGGCACAAGCTGCCAGCCGCAGTGCGGGCATCGGGGGACATCCTCGCTGCGGATCTCGAAGCCCGCACTGCCCACGTGGTTGTAATGATTGGCGTGAAGGCGGCCGTTGGAAAGAAACTCATTTCCGTGGGGAAGAATCTTCTCGGTGAGTAAAGCTCATCGGAGCGGGGATAGAGCTTTGTCTGCGAGGTACGAAATGCTGACTAGCGGTTGCGACGCCTTGTTGCGGAAATGCCAACTGCCACAACTACACCACCGGCAACACTCAGGGCGACTGCCATCGCACCGTTGTCGCCTGTCGCGGGTAGGGTGGTCCCGGCTGGTTTAACCGCCGCTACTGCCTTGGTGGAAACGGGATTTGCCGCGGGCTTTTCTGCCTTGGGCTGCGGTGTGGGCTCGGGCTTGGTTTCCGGTTCGGGTTTAACCTCTGGGTTCGGCTTAACGTCAGGGCTGGGCTCGGGATCGGTCACGTCGGTTGCAATCAAGTGCACGTCACTGTCGAAGACGTAACGGATGTAGTAATCGTGCCGCGTTTCGTGCATAATCCCCTGCCCGCTGTCGAAGTCACGGTCAACGTGTGTGCCAAGGTGGGCTGAGCTGTTGAGGTTCAGCCTGTAAGGGATTTGGTCGTCGGCGTAACTGCCTGTAAAGACTACGGTTGCTCTAACGTGATTGTCGATCATGGTCAGGGCAATAGAGACGCTGGCCTCTTTGGGGTTCTCGGTTTTTATAAGGCCTTCGGTATCGGTGTCGATCTTGAAGAGAAGGACGGTGTCGTTAAGCCCGTAGATGAAGTCTTCGGGTTTGTCGGGGAAATCGTATACAAACGCCTCATTCTGGACCAACATAAAGGCAGGAGGGAGCTCCAGGTCATAGTTATGGTCGACAACGGTGGTAGCTGTGAGGCTGCCTTCTGCGTTGGCTTCGTCGCAGGTAATGGGTGCTGCGACATCGGTTTCGGGCATTTCTGTCGCCAGTGCTGCGCAGGGTAGCAAAAGCAGTCCTGCCACAAGAATGCTTACTCCGAAGGCGGCGATTCTGGCGTCTGCATGACGCTTGACGTCGCGGATAGACAGGCCAGTCCGTTTGTTATGGGTCTGCGGTGCAACATGCTGTCCATACATAAGACGCTCCTTGTTCGTAGGCCGGTTTCCGCGGATCTATATTGCGCCTGGCCGATGCGGCTAGGCTCTTTCACGCGAACGCTTATGCGAGCAGGGAGAAAGCTCAAGCTAATTTTCTCACAGTCGATACTTTGCGAGCAACGATTTGCTGTTCAATTCTCGGAGAGAGAATCAAGGTGGCCGAGGAGTTATCAGGCAATGAGATTGTGTCTAGAGAACACGAACGAGAGATGCGATCTACAGACGACTGAATAGCTCCATCCGTTTTGGTTACAACGAAATGTATGCCGCGCGCCTGCGGCATGAAGAAGGGAGATTCTTATGAATATCGTTGTATTGAGCGGTAGCCCGCGCAAGGGCGCCAATACCGACACCATGGTCGAGGCGTTTGCTGAGACCGCGCGTGAGGGTGGCCATACGGTCGAGGTCATCCGCGTTGCCAGTAAGAAAATCGCTGGTTGTCTGGGGTGTCAGTATTGCTTCGCCCACGAGGGCACTTGCGTGCAGAAGGATGACATGGCCAACGTGATCGAGTCGCTGAAAGACGCCGACATGGTTGTCTTCGCTTCGCCTATCTACTGGTTTGATATCACTGCGCAGGAGAAAGCCACCATCGACCGCCTGTACGCCTTCGGTGCTACGGGCTTCCCATTCACCAAGACGGCCCTTTTGCTCGATAGCCACAGCGAAGGCGTCTATGATGCGGCGATCGCTATGTACAAGTCAACCTGCGCGTACTGCAAGTGGGAGGACCAGGGCATTGTCACCATCAGCGGTATGA
>OLPU01002724.1_pt1 | contig 11409 bp, 10 predicted proteins | sample 1673111 | NCBI WGS metagenome assembly OLPU01 (sample SAMEA3136755, study PRJEB25190) | human gut metagenome | reverse complement strand
GAGAGCAACTTTGAAATCACATTCGGTTGCTTCAGCAATGAGCTGTTCTATCATAGAAATCCCTCCTTTGAGGTTGTAGAATATTCTTTTTTATTATACCCAGCGGAGAAAGTTATTGCAACGATAGAAGCAAAGAGTTCAGCGAAAAAATATTTATGAGAGGAGGGCCTTCTATTATGGCAACTACAAGAATCATGCCGCTTCATGTTGGCAAGGGTCGCACAGAAAGTCGGGCAATCAGTGACATCATCGACTATGTAGCAAATCCACAGAAAACAGATAACGGCAAGTTCATTACCGGCTATGCGTGTGACAGCCGGACTGCGGATGCAGAGTTCCTTCTGGCAAAGCGGCAGTACATTGCCGCTACCGGACGAGTGCGCGGTGCAGATGACGTGATTGCCTATCATGTGCGCCAGTCCTTCCGCCCCGGCGAGATTACTCCGGAAGAAGCTAACCGGCTGGGTGTGGAATTTGCCAAGCGATTTACCAAAGGCAATCATGCCTTTGTGGTCTGCACTCACATAGACAAGTCGCACATTCATAATCACATTATCTGGTCATCGGTCAGCTTAGAATATGACCGGAAATTCCGAAACTTTTGGGGCAGTACCAAGGCGGTTCGCAGGTTAAGTGATACCATCTGCATTGAAAACGGACTGTCCATTGTAGAGAATCCGAAACTTCACGGAAAGAGCTATAACAAGTGGCTGGGCGATCAGGCAAAGCCCTCTCACCGAGAGCTGCTGCGAGTAATGATTGACCGTGCGCTGGAGCAGAATCCAGCGGACTTTGATGCGCTGCTGAAACTGCTTTCCGAAATGGGCTGCGAGGTATCCCGGCGCGGGAAAGCGATCCGGCTCAAAGCACCCGGCTGGAAGAATGTAGCCCGCATGGATGACAAGCTGGGGGCCGGGTACAGTGAAGCGGAAATTCGTGCGGTGCTGGCCGGAGAAAAACAGCATACGCCCCGTAAAAAAAACGTCGTGCAGCCGGAGCCGCCGAAGGTCAATCTACTGGTGGACATTCAGGCAAAATTGCAGGCCGGAAAAGGTGCTGGCTATGCTCGATGGGCTAAAGTTTTCAATCTGAAGCAAATGGCGCAGACCATGAATTACCTGTCAGAGAATAACCTGCTGGAGTATGCGGTTTTGGAAGAAAAGGCTGCGGCTGCCACGGCACATCACAATGAACTTTCGGCGCAGATCAAAGCGGCTGAAAAGCGCATGGCAGAGATTGCTGTTCTGCGTACTCACATCGTAAATTATGCCAAGACCCGTGAGGTCTATGTGGCATACCGCAAGGCGGGTTACTCTAAGAAATTCCGGGAGGAACATGAGGAAGAAATTCTGCTCCACCAGGCTGCTAAGAATGCCTTTGATGAGATGGGCGTCAAGAAGCTTCCCAAGGTCAAAGAGTTGCAGACGGAGTACGCGAAATTGCTGGAAGAAAAGAAAAAGACCTATGCCGAGTACCGGCGTTCCCGTGAGGAAATGCGGGAGCTTTTAACGGCAAAGGCAAATGTAGATCGAGTGCTGAAAATGGAGGTAGAACAGGATGTTGAAAAAGAAAAAGACCACGGCCAGCGGTAAGCTGGTCCTGGTCAAAAGCGTTCGCAGAACGCGCAGCCACAGAATGAAATTCTGTGTTCAAAGGGGCTTGGGGGCGCTGCCCTCAACAAGCAAGCGGAGAGGAAAATCACGGAGGGATTTTCTTCTCTGCGGGCCTGTGTGTATTAACACAGGCATTGCTTGCCTCTTTTCTCCGAAAATGAAAAGAACCAGTGAGAGAATCGTTAAATTTCACTCACTGGCTCAATTCGTTTCAAATTTTTCTGACAACTCTGTCAGTTCTTTCACCGTTTCCTGGGTGTGATGCAGCAGGGTGTCACGCATTTCTGGCGGACAGCTGGAATAAAGCATTTTCATCTGATTGACACCCTCATCCTCCAGAGAAACATCTGGATTTATAAGTGTATCTAAAGAGATGTGCAGGACCTTTGCCAATGCTCTCAAAATCAAATAGGAAGGATTCATTTTCCCTTTTTCGATATTGGCGATTTGCTTTACAGAAACATGGCTCAGATCAGAAAGTTCCTGTTGTGTCAGTTCTTTATTCTTTCGGGCTTCCCGCATTTTTTGCCCTAAAGCAGTTAAATCATCAATCGGCATAATCGTTCACCTCAAATATATTTTATCGTTCCGATTTGCACAAAGGAATAACCTTATTGTGCTTGAGAACAGGACTGATTATGCCGATTCCTTTTTGATAACATGGTTGCTCCATGATTATGGCGTTTCCGGCTACTAATTGAACTATGAGGATGAATTGCAGATTTCAGCTTTTAGTTCGTTGCCAAACGAGAATGATATTGAATGCGGTAGGGAGGCTAGCAGTTTTATCCGCTCATCTATGAGCCGTTTTTTATTCTCTGTGACATAAAAATTCATCTGGATATTCCGTTTCCGGTTCGCCATGCGCTGCCTCCATTCTTCATAAGAGTTTGAGATTATCTCAACAAACATTTTTCATTTTCGGTCAAGAGATCTGAAAATACGAAAAATCGCAAGCGGGTACTCGCTTGCTGTGCTTGTTATCAAGCCTTACCTTCTATTTTTCTCTCTACTAATACTACAATTTGGAAAGGGGAAAATGGCTATATCCGTAAAGAAAAGCAGAAAAATGCCACGACTGAAACTCCGTTGTAGAGTGATCTGTCGTGGCATTACATTGTGAATTTATTTTTGCTGAGCCATTTTCCGATATTCAATCGGCAGGAGGCCTGTACTCTTGCGAAATAATTCCGCAAACCGGCTAGAAGTAGAGTAGCCGATCATTTCCGCAATCTGTCCTATCGTGAAATCCGTATCGATCAGCAAATGCTCTGCCTGGCTCATGCGGCGCTGTTGAATGTACTCTGTGATCGTGCAGCCTTGCAGCTGCTTAAAAGATGTTTTCAGCTTAGTGGTTCCCATACAGGCGATTTTTGCAAGACGTTCTAATGGAATATCAAAAGCATAGTGGTCATTGAGATAAGCAATCACATTTTTCAGTTGCGCCACATCCTGCTCGGACAAACGTTTCTCTTTACGGGACAGAATTTTTTTCTGTTCTTCCACGACAAGAGATACGGCCTCGGCTACTTTCGCTTCATAGAATAATCCTGCGGCAATCCCATCCCCACGGTAGACCTTTACTTCATGGAGCAATTTAGCCATAGCTGGGAAATCTGTTGTCTGATCGATCTGCCGGAAAGCTGCAAGCGGGCTGATATAATCCCCTGGATATTGCTTTTGGAGATAATCCTCATAGTATGCCGGCATGACTTCGATACCGATGGAACGGATGGGGATTTTTTTGTGGATCAGCGCCTTGTATGGCTTGTAACCGCCGATAAAGGCTTTAATACATCCGGCAGACATCCGCCGATAGGGATTTAATTCCTCCCCGGAGATAGATTCATACTGGGTAATGCTTAAGGCTTCTGGCAGGTTAAATTCCATGAAGAAATCTTCGTGAAAATAGAAATCGTGGATTTTAATGTCGTACAGGTCTTTTTTCGCATAGACCCAGTAAAGGCCTTCCCCAAATTCAGGCGATAACCGCCAGCATTGTCCGGCAGAATTGAAGCGGTTATTGCTATCTACCGGGATAAAATGGTTATCTGTTAAAAGCGGCTCATAGTAATCCGCAATAATGCTATTGTTCAAATGACGGCCTCCTTTGAAACGATTGGACGGAGCTTTGCAATGAAAGGACGAAGATGCCCGGAACGTATTGCAGACCGCCCGGAAAGTTAGTATCATATAGACCGTGGTTAGCAGCAACTAATCATAATATAACAGATTTCAGGCGGTAGGTCAACCGTTCTTGAAGCAGGAGGAAAAAATATGAGTAATCAAGTAAATGCAAAGGCAGGATTGTCCGTCAAGGACTTAGTAACAACAGGGATTTTCACCGCACTTTTGTTCGTATTCATCATGGTGGGTGGCGTCTTTTTTGCTACCAACCCGATGCTGACCTTTTTCATGCCCGCCGGGAGTGCTCTGCTTGCCGGGCCGGTTTATCTGCTGATGATCGCAAAAGTACATAAGCGCTGGAGTATCACGATCATGGGCGTTATAATGGCCATCATCTGGTTTGTCACCGGTATGCACTGGGCGTTTGCGCTGGGCTATCTCATTATGGCCGTCGTAGCGGATTTTGTCGCCGGTACAAAGCAGTACAAGAGCAAGAAAATCAACAGCCTGTCCTATATCCTTTTCTCCCTGGGCGGAACAGGGTCGTACCTTGTTTTCTTCGCTGATCCCCAGGGCTGGGCACAGACCATGTTGGGAAATGGAACCGAGCAAAGTTATATCGACACCATGCAGACAACCGCAAATGCGGGAATCTTTATCGCCATGTTTGCCGCTCTCCTTGTAACAGCTTCTATCAGTGCATTTGTGGGCTGCAAAATGCTGAAGAAGCAGTTTGAAAAAGCAGGTATTACAGCATGATGGGTAACACCGTCCAGAAAGGGCTTTGGCTTGACCCGCGGGCCAAGCTCTTTCTTATTTTAATGTGCGTACTGTGTTCCATGTTCGCACCTTCCCTTTCGTATCAGTTTGCACTTGTCCTGCTGATTGCTGTATTGGGAGTGCTTTGCGGAAAGTGGAAATATTCCATAAAAGGGGTCTGCTTTTATGCCGTGGTCTGTGTACTGACGGTCTGGATCATGGCGGCCATGACGGGGACGCTACGGACCATGTTTGTTGCGTTCCTTGGACTGTACCATAAAGTTTATGCTTGTGGGATGCTGGCAGGGATTGTCCTGTCCACAACGAAAGTCAGCGAGTTTTTATCTGCCATGAACCGCATCCATGCCCCGAAAAAATTTGTCATCACATTTGCGGTCATGCTGCGCTATATTCCAACTATCCAGGAGGACTGGCATTTTGTTAAGGACGCCATGCGGATGCGGGATGTATCGCCCTCCCTGGGCGGATTCCTTTCCCATCCGGGGATGACGGTAGAGTGTATTTATGTGCCGCTGATGATGATGGCCTCCAAAGCAGCGGACGAGCTTTCCATTGCCTCTGTTACTCGCGGGATTGAGAATCCAAATCCCCGGACCTGCCTTGTCCAGATAAAATGCGGGATTGCAGATTGGATGGCGATGTTGATTGCTGTTGCTTTCTTTATTTTTGAATTATGTATGCGGGGAGGTGTGACCGGGTGATTGAATTTGAAAATGTATCATTTTCTTATGAGGGACAGGAGCATGGTGGTCTGCATGGAATCAGCCTGAAAATTGCAGACGGGGAATGTGTCTTGTTCTGTGGCCGTAGCGGGTGTGGAAAAACAACGGTCACAAGGTTGGTAAACGGCCTGATTCCACAATTTTACCAGGGAGAAATTCAAGGGCGTGTGCTGGTGGACGGACAGGAAATCAGCAACCTGCCCATGTATCAGATCGCCGCAAAGGTGGGCTCCGTCTTTCAGAATCCCCGGACGCAGTTTTTCAATGTGGATACGGACAGTGAGATTGCGTTTGGAATTGAAAATGAAGCCAGGCCGGTAAAGGAACTGGAGGAACGGGTAGAACAGACAACAAAAGATTTGCATATTGAAAAGCTACGGAACCGCAATATTTTTGAATTGTCTGGTGGGGAGAAACAGAAAATCGCGTTTGCGTCTGTCTATGCCATGAACCCGGAAATCTATCTGCTGGACGAACCATCCTCGAATCTGGACATGGCTTCCATCCAGGAATTGAAAGAACATCTGCGGCTGATAAAAAGCCAGGGGAAAACCATTTTGATTGCGGAGCACAGACTCTATTATCTGATGGAGCTGGCAGATCGCATTGTTTATCTGGAAGATGGAGAAATAGCAAGGATTTTCACGCCGGAGGAATTTCTCCGGCTGCCCGAAACCGAACGGGAACACATGGGGCTGCGGGCGGTTGATCTGGCAAGGGTGCTCCCTCCGGCCAGTCATCCGCCTATTTCCTCTCCCACATTAGCACTCCATGATGTTACTCTGCGCTATAAAAAACGGACGATTCTACACCAGATTGCTCTTTCTGCGGCAAAGGGGGAAGTCATTGGGGTGGTCGGTCATAATGGAGCCGGAAAGACCACGTTTTCTCGCGCCCTGTGTGGGCTTCATAAAGACTGTGAAGGCGCGTTCCTTTGGGACGACCAGCCGATGGAACACAAGGCGAGGTTGAAACGCTCTTATATGGTTATGCAGGATGTGAACTATGAATTGTTTGCGGAGAGTGTGGAGGCAGAATGTTCCTTCGGAATCCGAAACCCGGATCAAGATTTAGTAGAGGAAACCATGAAGGAATTGGGGCTTACAGCCTACCGGGAACGCCATCCCAACACGCTTTCCGGAGGACAGAAGCAACGTGTGGCTGTGGCAGTCAGCATGATCTGTGGAAAAGATTTGCTGGTGTTCGATGAACCCACCAGCGGCCTGGACTTTGACAGCATGGCGCAGGTGGCAGGTCTGATAAAACGGTTATCCGAACAGGGGAAAATCATTTTTATTGTCACCCACGATTTTGAATTTGTCTGCCGTACCTGCTCCCGTGTCCTGCATTTTGATGAAGGGGAAATGCCGGATGACATCCCTGTTGTGATGGATTCCCTTCAAAAGCTCCGGGAACTGTTCTCTGTTTCAGAGAGAAAGGAGATGTGAAGTGATGAAACAGAAAAAAGAAAACAGGATTGCACTGCTGCTTCAATGGGCCGGTGAGCAAAAAATCTGGCTGCTGCTGGCAATCCTGCTGGCCATGGCAAGCGGCCTGTGTATCATTGTCCCGTATATCGGGATTTATCGCCTGATGGATGCCGCTTTCCAGCATATCTGCACAAAAGAGCTTGTCGTACAGACGGTAATGATGATCTCCGTTTCTGTGGCCCTGCGCTTTGTTTTATTCGGGTGTTCCGGTGTGGCGGCCCATAAAGGTGCTTACGGTGCTTTGTTCAAGGTGCGCTGCATGGTGGCGGAACATCTGGCAAAAGTCCCCCTTGGTACATTGAATGAGCGGCGGACCGGGGATATTAAAACGGTTCTGAATGAAGATATTGAAAAGCTGGAGTTGTTTTTAGCCCATAACCTTCCAGACCTTGTGTGCTATATGGTAGGGCCGGTAGCAATTTTCATTTATTTGATGACAGTAAATATCCCATTGGCACTGGTTTCCCTGGTGCCGTTGATTTTGGCCGTTGTGGTAATGGGGGTTATGTTTCGGAATACGGACGATTTGATGGACCGGGCGAACCGATCCATTACAACGCTCAATTCCGTTATGATCGAGTATATCAGCGGTATGAAACTGATTAAAGCGTACAACATGGGGAGCAAATCGTTCCAGAAATTTTCCGGTGCGATCCAGGAAGAGAATGCCATGTGGAATGAAACCTCCCGGAGAATGGGGCCTCCTTATGCAACCTTTGTGGTTCTGATTGAATGTGGGATGCTGCTGATGGTTCCCCTGGGCGGGATGTTCTTTCTGAAAGGCTCCCTGGCGGCCAGTGCATTTTTGCTGTTCGTCTATGTCGGCTCCATGTATCTGACGGAGATCCGGCCTTTACAGGAATTGGGGACAAACTTTGCGAATGTCCTGGGCGCCATTACCAAAACGAAAGAAATATTGGACGTTCCTGTTTATGAAGGTGGAATGGACTTCCCGGAAAACCATGATATTGAGCTTAAGAATGTACGTTTTTCCTACGATGGGAAAACGGATGTCCTGCAAGGCGTCAACCTCAAGATCAGGGATGGGGAACGCATGGCACTTGTGGGACAGTCCGGCGCGGGCAAGAGTACCGTGATTGAACTGATCTCCCGGTTTTATGATGTGCAGGAGGGGGAGGTGCTGATCGGCGGGATCAACGTGAATGAACTGAACTACGATACCATCCTGAAGAATATTGCCATTGTATTTCAAAAGACATTCCTTACCCGTGACAGTGTACTGGAAAATATCCGCATGGGTTCAGACGCCAGCCTGGAGGAAGTACGGGCTGCCGCCAGGGAGGCGCAGATTGATGACTTCATCATGTCGCTGCCGGATGGTTATGACACAAAGGTAGGCAGCTTCGGCTCCCGTTTCTCCGGTGGGGAAAAACAGCGGATTGCTATTGCAAGGGCGATCTTGAAAAATGCTCCCATTCTGATTCTGGACGAAGCGACAAGCGCCTCTGATCCGGAAAATCAGATGGAAATTGATAAGGCCATTCAGAACCTCTGCAAAGGCAGGACAGTCATTGTGGTAGCGCACAGGCTGAGCGCCTTGAAAATGTGCGACCGTGTGGCGGTGGTAGAGAATCATACGATCACCAGCGTCGGTACCCATGAGGAAGTGCGGAAAGAGAACGCTTATTATCGGAAAGCATGGGAGGACTACGAAACAGCGAGGGGAATTACTTATCAACTGGAAGGAGACGGGCAGAATGAATCCGAATAACGTATGGAAGAAGAACCGGGAGTTTTATATTGGCGTTGCCGGGACTGTCCTGGAGGGGCTGCTCTCCGGTAGCCTGTTTATGCTGCTTTATTCCGTCATGCGGTTTTTATGGGACGGTCAGTTTGATATGAACCGTGTACTGGTCCTGACAGGTGTTATTGCATTTATCTTTCTGCTCCGTATTTTGATATACAGCTATGGCTATACCAAAGCACAGATCGGCGGCGCAAAAGTCAGTAAAAATATCCGCTTGTTTATGGGCGACCATCTCAAGCGTATCCCGCTTTCCCGGTTTACACAAGGGCAGACAGGCGATTATATCAACACCATTACCAGTGATGTAAATAACTATGAAAAAATTCTGACCCATAAGATCGGGGACATTGCAAAGAGCTTTGCCCTGTCGCTGATGTTGATTGTTTTTGTGATGACGATCTACTTTCCAGCCGGGCTGATCCTCCTGATTGCCGACCTGCTTTTGCTCCCCGGATTGTGGCTTTCTTTCCGGCAGGTAGCGAAGTATGGCAAAGAGAAGAACGATATTTGTGCAGAGAATGTCAGCAGCATTGTGGAGTATGTATCCGGTATCCAGACTTTCCGGGCCTATGGCGTTGGCGGTCTGAAAAACAAAACCGTGATCCATGCCATGCAGGAGTTTAGCAGGATCAGCTTTGTGTATGAAGCCAAGGTTCTCCCGATAGGTGCGGGATTTGGTATTTTGAGCTGGCTGTCCTGCCCGGTTGTGATCTGGACGGCCTATGGCCCCTGGGCAGCCGGAACTTTAGATACCGTGTCCTATCTTTTGATTTGTATGCTGCCTTTGTTCTGTGCGAAGCTGGCAAATTCCATTTTTGTAGACCTCACCAGCTATAAGAATCTGATGATCTCGAAAAATAAAATCATGGCTGTGATGAAGGAACCGGAAGAAACCGGCAGCATGGAGCCGCTACAGGCAGCCTCCCATGAGATTGTATTTGACCATGTGAACTTTTCTTATGTTCCCGGGGAACCGGTGTTAAAACAGGCTTCCTTTACTGTGCCGGATCAGAAGCTGACCGCCATTGTGGGGGATTCCGGCTCCGGCAAGTCTACCATCCTGAACCTGATTGCAAAATACTATGAAGTATCTGGCGGCACGATTTCCATAGGAGGCAGACCGATCAATCATGTAGCTGCGGAACGGGTATTAGACCAGATTTCTATGGTGGACCAGGATGTGTTCCTATTTGATGATACAGTGCGGGAGAATATCCGCCATGCCCGTCCGGATGCTACGGACGCAGAAATTGAAGTGGCCTGCCGAGAGGCAAACTGTGACGGCTTTATCCGCAAGATGGAGAGGGGTTATGATACGCCGATTGGGGAAAATGGAAATCTCCTGTCCGGCGGCGAACGCCAGCGCCTTTCCATAGCACGTGCCATTTTGAAAAACAGCCCGATCCTGCTGCTTGACGAGGCGACGGCCTCCCTAGACATTGAGAATGAATTGGCGGTAAAGCAGGCGATTGCGAACCTACTGAAAGAGAAAAAAACCGTGGTGATGATCGCACATACCCTATCCATCGTAAAAAATGCCGATCAGATTCTGGTGGTTTCCGATGGTCGGATCACCGAAGCTGGTACACACGAAGAATTGTTAGCAAAGGATGGAAAGTACGCTGCCATGTGGAACGCAGAACAGCAGCTTTCCGCCTAAAAGGAGGCTACGATGAAGATTCATGCGTCCGGGGAGGATTATCTGGAGGCTGTGCTGATACTCCAAAAGAAGCAAGGCATGGTTCGTTCTGTTGATCTTGCCCGGCACATGGGTTTTAGCAAGCCGAGTATCAGCCATGCGGTAGGCATTTTGAAGAACGGTGGTTTTCTAACTGTGGATGAAGATGGATTCCTCCATTTGACCGCCATAGGCCATGAGGTTGCTGAGAAAATATATGAGCGTCACCGATTTTTCACGGAGCAGCTTATCGCTGCTGGCGTCGATCAGGAAACAGCGGAACAAGACGCCTGCCGGATTGAACACGCCATCAGTGATACATCTTTCCGAAAGCTGAAGGAGAAAGTACAAGGAACCGATTAGCGCACATCGGCTCCGCTCTGCATAATAAGTTATCTGCCCCGTCCGGGGAAAGAAAAAAACCGTTGACTGGGGCAGATAATTTCGTGCGCTATTTTAAGGTTTAAACTCAATCGGCGGTTTTGAAGGACAATTTCAGAGCCGCCGTTTCTTTGCGTTTACACAAACTAATGACGACTTGCAGGGACACGGTAGCCGCTTGGAGGTTAATTTGCCGTGTCTCTTTTGCTTTTTCAAAGCTCCCATGATCTACATCAATTAAAAAAAGCATTGCCCCTCCTCCGGGCAAGTATAGCATTGCATCGGCATTATCGTTCCATGTGATTCGGCATAATAATGACTGTTCTTGGTGCGCCAGTTTCCCATTGCGGGAATCTGGCGTTTTTTGTTGCCTTTTTTTCGGAGATAATCCGGCTGTATACCGGTGTCGTTCCCCACCTCCATTCGATTCACTCGTCAATCACCCGTGAATCGAAATGGAGGTACATAATGAAGAAAATTAACCTTCGGGAACTTTATCCTGATGTTTATACAACAGACTTTTTTGTAGATGTGACAGAGGAAGTAATGGAGACTATTCGAGCAGCTGAACGTGCGGAGGCTGCGTATGAGCGAAAGATGTATCGTTATAAAGCACAGTATTCTCTGGATTGCGAGAATGGCATTGAAAATGCGGTGCTGTTGAAGCCGCAAACACCGGAGATGCTTCTGGAGGAAAAACAGTTTCAGGAGCAGGTCTATGCCGCTGTGATGAAGCTGCCGGAGAAACAGGCAAAGCGAATTTATGCCCGATACTATCTGGGAATGACGGTAAATGAAATTGCCGAAGTAGAAGGTGTAGACCCAAGCCGTGTCCGAGACAGTATCCGCC
>OLPU01002723.1_pt1 | contig 11412 bp, 8 predicted proteins | sample 1673111 | NCBI WGS metagenome assembly OLPU01 (sample SAMEA3136755, study PRJEB25190) | human gut metagenome | reverse complement strand
CCGTGCCGCAGCCGCCGGAGCGGTGCTTAAGCCGTAAGGCGGGAATTGTGCGGTGCTGCCTTAAGATCATGTTGAGAAGGGAGCGTGCTTGTTTGCAAAAGCTCAAAAAAATTTTCAGCCGCCAGAACGGGTTGGTCCTGCTGCTGGTTCTGGTGGAATTTATGGTGTTGGCGCTGCGTTTTGTGGGGGATTTCCGCACAGGCGGCGTGATTGATATTACGCCGGACCTGATCATTCCCTACGCGGAGGAATGTACCAATGATGACCGCGGCGCCCGCGTGGAAAACTTTACCGGCCTGTTTGCCACCACCCGCTGGATCGACCTGCCGCGCGGCAGCTACCAGGTTTGCATCAACTATGTGAATGACGGCGAGGACGGCGAGGTCAGCTTTCTGGATGAGATCATGCCCACCGCGCAGTATGATGCCGCCAAGCTGCCCGCTGAGCGCACCCGCACGGTGTTCAGCCTGTGGATGCCCTACGGCTGCGAAACCGCACAGCTGCAGTTTACCGCGGACTGCGGCAAAAACCAGGTCATCTACATTACCGGCGCACAGATCGTACCCACCCACGCGTGGGCGTATGTGCGGCTGCTGACGGGGCTTGTGTTCTGCGCCGTACTGGACTGGGTGATCCTGTTGCTGACCCGCCGGGTCAAATTTCCCATCCATACCCTGCGCGGGCGGTATATCGCCATGGCGCTGGTGGGCATCGGCGTGTTTGCCTGCCTGCCGCTGGGGCTCGGCTACCTGACGTACGGGCACGACCTTTCCATCCACCTTTCCCGCATTGAGGGGCTGAAAGCCGGGCTGCTGGCCGGGCAGTTCCCCGTGCGCATGGACCCGGCCATCATCAACGAAAAAGGCTATCCGTTCAGCCTGATGTACTCCGATGTGTTCCTGTACCCGGCTGCGGTGCTGCGCATTCTGGGTTTCAGCCTGCAAACCAGCTACAAAGTTTACGTTGCATCCATCACAGCGGCCACCGTGGGCATTACGTTTTATGCCCTGCGCAAAATGTTCCGCAGCGATTGTGCCGCGCTGTTTGGCACCGCGTTGTACACCCTTTCGTTCTACCGGCTGACCAACGTGTTTGTGCGCGCTGCAGTGGGCGAATATACCGCCATGGCGTTCCTGCCGCTGGTCGTGTACGGGCTGTGGCGGATTTATCGCCAATCCCCTGCCGATGGCAAAAAGGCCGAGCCCTGGTGCTGGCTGCCCTTTGCCCTGGGCTTTACCGGCCTGTTGCAGAGCCATCTGCTGACAACCGAACTTGCGGTGTTCTTTACCGCCGCCTTCTGCCTGCTGTATTTCAAAAAGACCTTCACCCGCCCGGTGCTGCCCGCTCTGTGCAAAGCCGCCGGGGCCGCCATTGTGTGGAACCTGTGGTTTATGGTGCCGCTGCTGCAATACATGGTGCAGGGGGTGTGCCGCATCAGCGGCAAGTATGATGCCGCCTACCTGTACGACAGCTCCGTTTACCTGGGCCAGATGTTTTTGATGTTCGGCCAAAGCAGCGGCGTGGCGGAGAGCATCCAGAGCGGCATTGCGGGCGAAATGCCGCAGACGCTGGGCCTGGCACTGGCCGCGGGTGCATTCTTCTTCCTGCTGGCTGTGCTGGACCCCGCCGTGCGCAAAAGCAGCCGCGATGCCGCGCGCATTGGCAGCCTGACACTGGGCTTTGGCCTGCTGGCCGCCTGGTGCGCCAGCGACCTTTGCCCCTGGTACGCGCTGTTCCGTTGCGAACCATTGCAGGCGCTGAGCAAGACTCTGGGGAAGTTGCAGTTTGCCTGGCGGTTCTTCACCCCGGCCACCATGCTGCTGGTCGTGTGCGCCTGCTGTGCGGTGGTGCTGTACCGCAAAGTCCGGCCGGAAGCCGCCAAGGCAATGGCCGCCGCCCTGCTGGCGCTGACCATCATCCCCGCCGGGTACCTGATGTATGACAAATGCACCACCAGCGAAGCCGTTACCTACATGAGCCTTGCCGCGGTGGATGACCTGCCCGGTCAGGTGGGTGGCGGCGAATACCTGCCCACCGAGGACACCACCACCGATGACAGCGTCTGGGGCCGCCTGACCCCCGAAGCGGACGACGGCGTAGAGTTGACAGAGTACACCAAAAACGGCCTGACCATTCAGCTGGCGGCGCAGAACACCGGCGATACCGAAGCATCCATCCGGCTGCCGCTATTCTACTACCCCGGCTACCATATGACCGCTGCGGACGGAGCCGCACTGACCCACAAGAACGGTTACCTGACCGTTACCCTGGCTCCCGGCTGGCAGGGCAGCGTACAGATGTGCTGGACTGGAATGTGGTTCTGGCGCGCGGCGGACTGCATCAGCCTGCTGGGCATTGCAGCCACTGTTGTGCTGTACCGCAAAAGCCAAAAGAACGCAGCACACGTTTAAGGCAATACCGGGCTTATCGCCCCCAAGCGGGGTTGGCGGCCCGGTTTATTTTATTAGGCCGCATTGGGGGTTGGATGGCTCCATCCCCCAATACAAGCATTTTTCCTAAAACATCAAGGCAAACGCCAATCCGGTTTGTCATTTCTGCCAGTTGCTTTTTTTGCGTTTGGCCCGTATAATAAGCACATAAACAGCAAGGGCGCTGCGGACACAAATCCTGTTCGCAGTGCCTTTTGTTTTATAAAAAGTCCGACTTATTTGCGTGATGATACCACAGAGGAAAAGGAGTTCGGTAAGTATGGCAGCAACCGTTATGGAACTGTACGGCAGCAAAGTCTTCAACGAGCACGAAATGCGTGAGCGTCTGCCCAGCTCGACCTACAAGAGCCTGAAGGCAACCATTGAAAAGGGTCAGGCCCTTGACCTGGAAGTAGCCAATGTTGTGGCCAGCGTGATGAAGCGCTGGGCGATTGAACAGGGCGCTACCCATTACACCCACTGGTTCCAGCCCCTGACCGGCATCACCAGTGAAAAGCACGATGGTTTTGTCAGCCCCCAGCCGGACGGCACCGCCATCATGGAGTTTTCCGGCAAGGAGCTCATCAAAGGCGAACCAGATGCTTCCTCCTTCCCTTCCGGCGGCCTGCGCGCCACCTGTGAAGCCCGCGGCTACACCGCATGGGACCCCACCAGCTATGCTTTTGTAAAAGATGATGTGCTGTGCATCCCCACTGCATTCTGCTCTTACACCGGCGAAGCACTGGATAAAAAGACCCCGCTGCTGCGTTCCATGCAGGCCATCAGCGACCAGGCCTGCAAGGTACTGCACCTGTTCGGCAAGGATGTTGAGCGCGTTGCCACCACCGTTGGCCCGGAGCAGGAGTACTTCCTGATCCGCAAAGAGGATTACAACAAGCGCCTGGACCTGGTTCTGACCGGCCGCACCCTGTTTGGCTCTGCACCGTCCAAGGGCCAGGAACTGGAAGAGCACTACTTTGGTGTGATCCGCCCCATTGTCTCCGCCTTTATGAAGGATCTGGACACCGAGCTGTGGAAGCTGGGCATCCCCGCAAAGACCAAGCACAACGAAGTTGCCCCCTGCCAGCATGAGCTCGCCCCCATTTACGATACCACCAATGTTGCCATCGACCACAACCTTCTGACCATGGAAATGATGAAGAAGATTGCCGATAAGCACGGCCTGGTCTGCCTGCAGCACGAAAAGCCGTTCGAGGGCGTTAACGGTTCCGGCAAGCACAACAACTGGTCCATCAGCACCAAGAGCGAAAACCTGCTGGATCCCGGTGATACCCCGATGGAAAATCTGCAGTTTATGGTCTTCCTGACCGCCGTTATCAAGGCGGTTGATGAATACGCTGACCTGCTGCGTACCTCTGTTGCCACCCCCGGCAATGACCACCGCCTGGGCGCTAACGAGGCACCCCCGGCCATCATCTCCATCTTTGTCGGCGAAGAGCTGGAAGCTGTTATCGATGCTGTCTGCACCGACAGCCCCTATGCCGGCCCTGTTAAGATGAAGATGGACCTTGGCGTTGATGTTCTGCCCAAGTTCAGCAAGGACACCACCGACCGTAACCGTACTTCTCCGTTCGCCTTTACCGGCAACAAGTTCGAGTTCCGTATGCCCGGTTCCGCTGAGAACCTGAGCGATGCCAACACCATCCTGAACACTGCTGTTGCCAAAGAGCTGAAGCAGTTTGTTGCCGATGTGGAGGGCGCTGCTGACTTTGAGTGCGCTGCCGCCGCCTGGGTCAAGAAGACCCTGAACGACCACCGCCGTGTGATCTTCAACGGCAACGGTTATTCCGAAGCCTGGGAAGCTGAGGCTGCCCGCCGTGGCCTGCCCAACCGCAAGTGCACCCCCGATGCCATGGTCGCCCTGAAGGAAGAGAAGAACATCTCCCTGATGGAAGAGTTCGGCGTTCTGACCAAGACCGAAATGCTGAGCCGTTACGAAGTTGAGATGGAGCACTACTCCAAGATTATCAACATCGAAGCCCGCACCATGCTCAAGATCGCATCCAAGCAGCTGATTCCTGCCGCCACCAGCTATATGGGCGAAGTTGCCAGCACCGCCGCAGCCAAGACCGCTGCTGTGGAAGGCATCTCCACCAAGTCCGAAGCAAAGCTGTTGACTGCACTTTCCAAATACACTGACGAGATGTCTGATGCAACCGACGCTCTGAAGGCTGTGACCGATAAGGTCAGCGCCCTGGACGATGAGACCGCTAAGGCTCATGCTTTCCATGATGAGGTTCTGCCCGCCATGGATACCCTGCGCGCCGCCGCTGACGCTGCTGAAGAGCTTGTCGATGAGGATTACTGGCCGCTGCCGTGCTACAGCCGTATGCTGTTTTACACTGAGTAAGCAGTGACCCAAAAAGCCCCCGGCAGCAAGGGTTTGTGCTTTGCACAAAATGCCGGGCACGGCTTTTTAACACGCCATTCTCCTTTTCCTATTTCTTACACCAGCTCGAAAGGCCCGCCGCGAGGTGGGCCTTTCGAGTTTAGGTAGGAGTCAGTTGAAAGTTAGGAGTTTATTGGGTTCAATGCTGAATAAACTCCCGGCACTCGTTCCGCCCTATCGACCATACCGGAACTTTGCTCCATATGCTATAATGGGATTAACCAAAAGGCAACGGGCGCACAATGTGCGCCCCTACGGAATTTCTAATTGCTAAGGCAACACCGCACAATTCCCGCCTTGCGGCTTAAGCACCGCTCCGGCAGCTGCGGCACGGCATCTGCGTTGCCAAAATGCTCGATAAGACATCCAGTATTATCTGCGCTTTTGGCTTAGCATCTGCCGCACCTCGCTTGCCGTATCGGCACTTAGAATTATGCGGTATTGCCCTAATTCCTAATTGCATCAACTCCTCACTCCTACCTCCTAACTACTCTCCCCTCTCTGCCAACTATGTAGCTCAAACATTGGAGGATTCCACCATGAAGCATACTGCACAGGATATCCTGAACTATGTCGAAGATAACGACGTAAAATTTGTACGTCTGGCGTTCTGCGATATTTTCGGCAATCAAAAAAACATCTCTGTCTTTGCCGGGGACCTTCCCTATGCCTTCGAGCAGGGTGTCTGCTTTGACGGCAGCTCCATTGCCGGGTTTATGAACACTGAGGAGAGCGACCTTGTGCTTTGGCCAGACCCGGACACAATGACCATTCTGCCCTGGCGCCCCACCGAGGGCCGCGTGATGCGCATGTACTGCGATATCACCCTGCCCAATGGCCGCCCCTTTGCCGGCAACAGCCGCGGGTACCTGCAATCGGTGGTCAAGCGCACCAAGGCCATGGGCCTGCGCTGCGATGTGGGCTGCGAATGTGAGTTCTATCTGTTCCAGACCGACGAGCACGGCAACCCCACCCGCATCCCGATGGACCACGGCGGCTACTTTGACATTGCCCCTCTGGACAAGGCCGAGAACATCCGCCGCGAGATCTGCTTTGCCATGGAGGATATGGGCCTGCGCCCCCAGCACAGCCACCACGAAAGCGGCTTTGGCCAGAACGAAGTGGACTTTATGTATTCCACCGCGCTCAAATCGGCCGATAACCTGAACACCTTCAAAAGCACCGTCAAAGCTATTGCGGACCGCAACGGCCTGTTTGCCAGCTTTATGCCCAAGCCCATGCAGGACCAGGCCGGCAGCGGCATGCATGTAAATGTTTCCATCCACCGGGACGGCAAAAACCTGTTCCAGGGCGACATTGCCCCCGACAGCGAGGCCGGACATTTTATTGCCGGTATTCTGGCGCACGCACGGGAGCTGACCTGCTTCTGCAACCCGATCCCCAACTCTTACACACGGTTTGGCAGCTGCGAAGCCCCCAAGTATGTGAGCTGGAGCCGCCAGAACCGCAGCCAGCTGGTGCGCCTGCCTTCCGCCACCGGCGAATTCTGCCGCCTGGAGCTGCGCAGCCCCGATCCCTCCTGCAACCCATATCTGGTCATTGGCCTGATTCTGGCCGCCGGGCTCGACGGCATTGAAAAAAAGATGCCGCTGCCCGCTCCGGTCAACCGCAATCTGTTCCACAAGAGCGCCGCCGAAGGGCTGGAAAGCCTGCCCGAAAGTCTGCGCGAAGCCATCACCATTGCCGCACAGAGTGACTTTATCGCCAAAGAGCTGCCTGTGCCGCTGATGAACAAATACTTTGAATACCAGACCCAGTTGTGCCATGGTTACGAAAGTGCCCCCGACCCCCAGGCATGGGAGCGTGAAAACTGCTTTTTGAAGATTTGATGTTTCCCAAAGCAGGGCAGATTTTGTAATTTAACAGATGGGCGGTGATGTGTTTGTGCCTTCAGCTTTGATTGCCTCTGCGGGGAACAACGCAAATGAATACCTGGCAAAGCATGTAGCGGAGCTGGGTTACCTGCGCCCCACCATTGTGGCCAGCGGCGGCGAAGCCCGCCGCCGCATGGGGGATATTGATTTCGAGGTCGTGATCATCAACACCCCCCTGCCGGACGAGTTTGGCCACGAACTTTCGACCTATGCGGTAGAAAAATCAAACGCCGGTGTCATTCTGCTTGCCAAGGCGGGCACCGCAGACCAGATTTCCGATAAATTGCAGCAGCACGGTGTGTTGGTGTTGGCAAAGCCCTTTACCGGGGTGCAGTTCCGCCAGGCCGTTCAGATGGCCGCCGCCTGCTGCCGCCGCCTGGATTATCTGCGGCAGGAAAACGACAAACTGCGGGATAAGATTGCCCAGATCCGGCTGGTGGACCGTGCCAAGTGCTATCTGATCGAGCACAAGGGCATGAGCGAAGCGGAAGCCCACCGCATGATTGAAAAGACCGCCATGGATACCCGCCGCGACCGTGCAGAGGTTGCCGCAGAGATCCTGGAAGAAGAGTAACGCAAATGCGGCAGGCGCAAAAACCTGCCGCATTTTTTCAGCCTATTTTCAGCTAATTGTGGTATACTGTACCTATAAACAGAAGAAAGCCGAAGGAGATTTGCCGGTGAATATCCTGATTGTAGAGGACGAACCCCGCCTGGCCGATGTGGTATATACCGGAACAGATGGGCTGGATTATGCCCAGAACGGCAGCGGAACCGGGCTGGGGCTGGCGAATCTGCCAGGCACACCACGCCGCTATCCGGGCGGAATCCGGGCAGGATGGCACGACATTCCGGGTAGAAATCAGGAAAGAGCAAGGTGAACACCATGGAAATTGAACGCAAATGGATGGTGCAGGGCTGGCCCCAGGGGCTTCCCCTGCTGGAAACTTACCGCATGGACCAAGGGTACATCAGCGTACGCCCCACAGTGCGCATCCGGCGCGAAGCATTGCAGGGCGGCCGCACCGCGCTGGTGCTCTGCTTTAAGGGCGCACCGGACAAAACCGGCCTGATGCGGGAAGAGATAGAAACCGAGATCACGCCGGAGCTGTTTGAAAAGCTGGAACGCCTGATCGGCAAACCGCTGATTGCCAAGGAGCGCCGCACCTATGCCCTGAAGAACGGCCTGAAGCTGGAAGTGAACGATGTGGACGCCGGGCTGCCCAGCCATTTTATGTATGCCGAAGTGGAATACCCCGATGAACCCACCGCACGCGCCTGGACCCCTGCCGACGATGCCCTGACCCATTATCTCTCCAATGAATGCACCGGCCAGCCGGGAGCAAGCATGGGAGAGTACTGGACCGAGACGAGAAAATAAGTTAGGAGGGAGGAGGGAGGAGCTATTGCGGCGGTTTTAGGTTTTGCAATTAACATTATAAAATATCTGTAGGGAACGGTCTTGACCGTTCCGGAACCTCAAAATCATCTCCTCACATGGGATGTTTGCCAAGGCAACGGAACGGTCAAGAACGTTCCCTACATTTTAATTTATATATTTTGGCCGACCTTTAACGGTATCTGCGACCCAAAAAACTCCTCACTCCTACCTCCTAACTCTCAATTCCACTTTTCCTCCCCCGTTCTCCCCGTTGCTTACGGTTAGGGTGCCGTTATGGGTTTGGGCGGTGCGGCGAGCGGCAGCAAGGCCAAGGCCCCAGTGCTGGCCGCGGGCGGCATCGGTGGTGAAGAGTTCCCGGCCCGCTTTCTGCAGGGCTTCCGGGCTGAACCCCGGCCCGGTATCCGTTACAGTGAAAACAATTTCCTGTCCCTCTTCCACAGCATCCAGCGTGATGGTTCCGCCAGCGGGGGTAAAGCGAACGGCGTTTTCTAAAATATTATCCAGTGCCCGGCCCAGTGCCTGCCTTTGTGCGGGGATGGTTCGGGCGTTTTCCATTGCGTTGTTTAGTACAAATTGTATACTTTTATTTTTGCACAACAATTTGGCATCATTAGCGCACCGTGTCAGAATTTCCTGCACCTGCACCCGCTGCATCGGCTCCTGCGGGCTGGTTTCGGCGGTGTTGACGGTGCGCAGGGTTTGCAGGTAGCGGTCCGCTTTTTCCGCGGCGCGCTGCATGGCGGCAATCTGGGCTTTCTGGGCTTCGGTCAGGTTCTCATCCTCCGCCAGCAGGTCGGCGTTGCCGGTTATGATCGCCAGCGGGGTTTTCAGGTCATGGGCCAGGGCGGCGGTCTGCTCGGCGCGCTGCTGTTCCAGCTTCCACTGGCTTTGCAGGCTGGCTGTCAGTTGGCTGCCCATTGTCTGCATAGCCCGCAACGTTTCGGCGAACTCCCTCACCTTAGCGCCGGAAACCTCGATTTCTTCCGGGCGCTGGGCGGCGATTGCTGCGGAAGCTTTGGTCAGCTTGCGGGTCTCCCCCGTCAGCACCTTCACCGTGCAGTGGGTACACAGCGCCAGCCATATCACCTCCAGCAAAATCAGCAGCAGAATATACATGGTCTGGAAATCCGGCAGGACTTCCCGCAGCGCCGGGTCCGCATAGGGCACCGAATAATCATACTGCAAAATGCAGCGTGCGCCATCCGCCATATCCACCACGTATTGGTAGTATTGGTACGATGCCACCACCCACTGCCTGCCGCCCGTTAATATGTTCCTCGCTTTTTTCAGCTGGCTGGCTGTCATGTTGGTTTGCAGCACATGCGCTGTCCCGGCCTGTAATATGGCATAGCGGCACAGCGGGTCAATGGCGTTGGGGTCAAAGGTTTCAACGGTGGCGGTTGCGGCGTAATCCCGTGCTTCGCTGCACACCTGCGCCCCGGTAACGGGAGGCAGCAAAAACCCATTGTGTATAAGCGACATAAACAGCCCCCACCACACCAGCAGGATCACAAGGCTTCCACCGCCGCACACCACAAGGTAGCGCACCAGCACATTGCGCAGCGGGGTCAGGTTTCGCTTTTCCATTGGTAGCCCACTCCCCATATTGTTTTCAGTACGGTTTCCGGCGCGGCAACGCCCGCTGTGCGCAGTTTGGCGCGGATATTTTTAATGTGCTGGGTCACTGCCGTATCGTCCGCTGTGCCATCATAGCCAAAAACAGCTTCATATATCTGTTCTTTGCTGAACGTCTGCCCCGCGTGCAGAGCCAGATACTCGCTGATTGCGTATTCTGACCGGGTGAATGTCAGCGGTTGCTCCCCCACCATCGCGGTTTTGGCCGCCAGGTCGAACCCGATTCCGCCGCGCACCATGCGGCTGGCGGGGGCGCGGTTCTGCCGCCGCAGGTGGGCGGCCACGCGGGCGCGCAGCTCCGCCACGCGGAACGGCTTGGTCAGGTAATCGTCCGCCCCAATGCCAAGGCCGGTCAGAACCGACTGTTCATCGGTGCGGGCAGTCAAAAATAAAATCGGTGCCTGCGTTATGGCGCGGATGCGGCGGCAGGTGGCAAAGCCATCCTCGCCGGGCATCATCACATCCAGCAGGATGCAGTCCGCCCAGTGGCACAGGCTTTCCGTCACGGTCACGCCGGATGTGCGGATTTCTACCGCGTGGCCGTCCCGTTCCAGTGCCGTTTTCAGCAGTGTGCAAAGATCTGGGTCATCATCAACCGCAAGAATATGCGCCATAACATCTTCCTCCTTTTTATGCAATCAGGCGATACACCAGGCAGGACACCCCATACAGCAGGTAGACATGGGCCGGGTAGAACCAGTAAAACAGCTGTTTGTGCCCGCTGCCGCGCATGCCGTTGTAAGCCAGCATCAGCACCGCGGCGGCCACGCCAAACCATTCGTAATAGGTGGTAAACATCTGGGAAAGTTCAAACCCCGGCTGACCGCGCAGCTGCAGGTACACCAGCACAAAATCCCACAAAAAGCTGTTCAGTGCCCACACAGCTACCTGTGCTTTGCGGTGGTTCCGCAGCAGATACAGCAGCACGCCGCTAACCAGGTAGCCCCAACCACCGTCCGTGATGCTGGTCCACATGGGCACCGGGCTGGTGATGACAAACGCCAGCACGGTGCTGACAATCGGCCTCTGCATAAGCTGCGGGAACATTCCCAGCACTGCAGCAAACAGGTACGGCCAGCCGACCACTGCCGCGATAGCGGCAATGCCCTTCCCATACTTTTTGGCGCGCACCCAGTCGATGCCCTGCCAGATCACACAGAGCAGAACAAAATCCTGGAAGATCGCGTTCTGCGGGTAAAAGCCATCCCCGCGGCGGAACGCCTTGGCATAGATCATGAAAAATTGCACCGCCGCCATGCCCGCACCGATGCACCAGATACGGAAGAAATACCGCTTGCGGTCATGCGTATGGGCAAAGCCTTCCACCGTGCAGAACAAAAACAGCGGTGCCGACAGGCGCGCCAGCATGCTGAACCATTCCGGGATGCATCCGGTAAACTCAAAAAAGTAGTGAATATGATCCATCAGCATCAGTACCAGCGCAATGGTTTTGAGCGCCGTGCCGGACAGACCTTTGTGTGTTGTTTGCAGCATCTCATCATCCTCCTTATGTTTGCTACACATTCAGTTTACGGCTGAATTGTGTAGAAACCATAAGGAAGAATACGATTGCCTGCCATAAATTCTATAAGGCAATACCGCATAATTCTAAGTGCCGATACGGCGAGCGAGGTGCGGCAG
>OLPU01002718.1_pt1 | contig 11436 bp, 10 predicted proteins | sample 1673111 | NCBI WGS metagenome assembly OLPU01 (sample SAMEA3136755, study PRJEB25190) | human gut metagenome | reverse complement strand
CATCTTATAAAGCTTATCTTCAGCATTTATAATAATATCACATAATGTACGTTTTAAATCTTGTGAATCTTCATATATTATCCCAGTATTACTATTTTCTAATAAATCTTTAGCTCCTACATATTTACTTACTATAACTGGAACCCCATAACTCAATGCTTCTAATACAGTAAATCCAAATGTTTCACTTAAACTTGGAACAATCAATATATCTATACAATCCATAACTTTTGATAATTCATTATATTTATATGGTTCATGTTGTACTATATACTTTTCTTTGCCTTCATAGTTTGCAAATATATTAAGTTCAAATTTATCTTTATATATATCAAATAATTCGTCACATACAGATTTTAACGAGTGGAAACCTTTATGTTTTTCAATTGAACCTAAATATCCTAAACGTATTTTACCTTTATATCTTTTAAATTTTCTATTATCTATTATCGAAGCATGTGTAATAGATATTACTTTACTACTTTGTTTTTTTGAAATATACTTCTCAAATTTTAATTTAGTATTATAGCTATTAAAATGAATTATATCCATCAATTCTAATAATTCAATATAGAATTTCTGTAATTCTTTATAATGTAGACCTCCGTTTAATATATCATCTTTATTTTCTATTATTTCTATATTATTTTTTATCTCATATTCATTTAATGATTTACTTTGATTTTTTCTTAAATATGTAATAAGTTTTGTATCTTTTATGCATCTATATAAACTAGATTGTAGCAATTTTATTTTATTTAAAGAAAGTGCTGTTTCATTACACTCTATACATCTTTTATAATTATCATTATCGCAAATTTTACCATTATATATAAATCCTAATTTAGGACAAAGTCCAAAGTAGTCATGAGTAGTAAAAATAACTTTAATATCTAAACTTTTCGCAGCAGTAATACATTCTTTTGGAAGTCCCATTAGTGTATGTATATGAAGTATATTGATATTATTTTCTTTAAAGAAATTATAAAAAACTGATTCTTCTTTACTTTGTGTAAATACATTTACTTTCTTTATTCCATTTAATAATGGTACTGGTAAAGGATTTATAAGTTCATAACTTAAACACTTTAAATCTCCTGCTATATTCTCTAATTTATTTTCTTTTATATTACATTTATATCCATATTTTTGAATTCTACCTGGCCATAGCATTGCAACTTCATGTCCTGTTCTTAATTGCTCTGCCATCAAATCAATACAATACTTAGTCATTCCGCCTCTTCTATACGGTGGAAATCCAAGTGAATAATGTAAAATATTCATAGCTACCTCTCTTTATAAATATAACTTTTTATAGTTGATATTCGCATTACTATTATATTCTTCATTTAACTAAATTAATAAATTTTATATTTATACAATTATATAAATATAAAATTAGAGTTTTTAAACAACTATATTCTCATACTCTTTTCTCATTATTTTTTGAACATTCAAAATATCAAACATTTCAATTTTATGTGTATTATATTTGCCTAATTTCATTCGTGATTCTTCGTCTTCTGCTATTACTTTCATTTTATTAGAAAGTTCAATATAGTCATTAGGATCAAATAAAAATCCACCTTGTTCTTCATCTATCAAGTCAACATTACCACGTATTCTAGAAGCTAAACATGGTAATCCACATGCCATAGCTTCCATTAGTGCAACAGGTAACCCTTCTTGAAACGATGGAAATACATAAAGATCTGATGCCTTCATTATCTGTATTACATCATCTCTATAACCAGTAAAAATAACTTTATCTTCTATGTTAAGTCTCTTTACTTCTTCTTTTAGATTCTCTCTTAACCTTCCTATTCCACATATTAAGTAATAGGAATTCTTAATATTAGCTTCCTTAAAAGCTCTTAATGCTGAAATATGATTTTTCCTTTCAATTAATTCTCCAACACTTATCATTATAAATGCATCTATAGGAATATTAAATTCATCACAATATTGTTTTCGCATTACCGGCAATTCTTTAATTTTATTTACATCTACTCCCACACCAGGTACATATAAAGCTTTACCCCTTATCGGCATTTTTGATGCTACCTCATAATCTTCCTTATTAATACAAATTAAAATATCTGTATATCTTGAAAAGTATTTTTCAACCTTCTTATATATTAGTTCATTTTTCTTAGGACACCCTTTATAAAAGAAAAAACTGTGTGGTGTATATAATACCTTTCTTATATTACTTTTTCTAGCAGCTAATCGTGCAAATACACTTACAATAGCATTATGACAGTCTAATACATTAATTTTTTCACGCTTCATTATTTCTTTTAATTTTATATATGCTTTAATATTCTGTGCTTTAAATGGATTTCTAGCAAAATCCACCTCATGTAATTTTACACCTTTAGATTTTAACCTATCAATTTTTCTATTATATTCTTTACTAGAAAAATTAGCTGCACAATGAACTTCAAATCCTAATTCTTGAGCTATTGTAATATTTGATAACTCAAAAGTTGCCAAAAAATCACCATATGTTGCTGTAAATAGTATTTTTTTCATATATTCTCCAATCTTACCAAGTTAAAAATTTCATTTCATACTTATCAACAATATACTTCCAACTATACCACGTTTCAATCCTTTTCTTTGAATCTATTCCTAAATTATAGATTTTATCAACTGATATTTTATCTGTATATTCAATCATATCTGCTAAATTTCCATCATTTTTATTCCAATATAGAGCAGTATTTTCCCCAACTTCTCTATTAAACCCTACATCTAGTAATAAGTTCAAATCAGTACTGGCAAGAGCTTCAAGAAGCGAAGGATTAGTACCTCCTACTTCATGACCATGGAAATAACCATATGCATTTTCCCTAATCTTCTTTAATAATTCTTGATCATAAACAGTTCCAACAAACTTTATCCTACTATCTTTATCAAATCTCGTTTTTTGTCTTAACTGTTCATAAAACTTATTTTGCTCTACATTAGTTATAAGTACAAAATCTTTCTTAGTATTAGACTTCATAAACTCCGTTATCATAGTTTCATAGTTATTTTCTGGAACAAATCTACCAACTACTAAATAATACTCTTTAGCTTTAACACCTTTTTCATCGTACCAATTTATTAACTTAGGATCATTGTCACTAAGCTTTGATTTTTCCATATCTGCTCCATAAGCTATAAAAGTAGTTTTAGGATTATACTGCTTATAATCTTCTTGTATGTACTTTTCTATATTTTTAGAATCACATACAAGTAAATCTGCATGCTTAACCATTAATTTCTCAGATATCTTCCAATACTTTCTTATAGCGGCATTCCACTTACCACGCTTCCATTCATGACCATCTGGATTAACAAATAAAGTTCCACCTAATTTTTTAAGTTGCTTTTTATATCTACCTACAAATGGACCTATTCTACAAGCTAGTATATAAATTATTGGTTTTTCTATTTTATTTTCTTTTATATATCTAATACACTCTCTAAGTGCAAATATATCATAATAAACTGCTTTAGCTGCTCCTATATTTGGAACATTTATATTAAAACATCTAGCTCCATTATGTTCAAACTCTTTACTATCCTGAGCCAAACAAGATACATGATATTTAATTTCTTTACTTTTTTGTTGTTCTGTAAGCTTTTCAACAAAAGTCTCAAATCCACCATATTTTGCTGGTATACCTTTTGATCCTATTATAAATACATGTCTCATATTAATTATTCCTTCCTCTAAAAGATGTACTAGCTTTTACTTTAAGATAGCACTTCTTTATTTGAATACATCTTATTATAATAATCTGTATATTCTCCAGATAATATATTTTCCCACCATTGTCTATTATCTAAGTACCACTCTATAGTCATTGCTATACCAGTATCAAAGTTATACTTAGGCTTCCATCCTAACTCATTTTCTAACTTATCTGGGTCTATCGCATATCTTAAATCATGTCCTGGTCTGTCAGTAACATAAGAGATTAAACTTTCTGGCTTATCTAAAGCTTTAAGTATAGTTTTAACAACTTCTAAATTAGTTCTTTCATTATGTCCTCCAACATTGTAAACTTCTCCAACTCTACCTTTGTGTATTATTAAATCTATAGCTGAACAATGATCTTCAACATGTAACCAGTCTCTTACGTTTTCTCCATTACCATATACAGGAAGACTTTCGTCATTTAATGCTCTCGATATCATTAACGGTATAAGTTTTTCCGGGAAATGATATGGCCCATAGTTATTTGAACATCTCGATATAGTTGCTGGAAGTCCAAATGTTCTTTGGTATGCATGTACTAAAAAATCTGCACTAGCCTTTGATGCTGAGTATGGAGAACTTGGATTAAGCGGTGTACTTTCTGTAAAGAATAAATCCGGTCTATCAAGTGGTAAATCTCCATATACTTCATCAGTAGATACTTGATGATATCTTTCAACACCAAATTCTTTAGAAGCATCTAGTAATACTTGTGTTCCTATTACATTAGTTTTTACAAATATTCCTGGATCTTCAACTGATCTATCAACATGAGATTCAGCAGCGAAGTTAACAACTATATCAAATTTTTCTTCTTCAAATAAATCAAATATAAATTCTCTATCTGCTATATCACCTTTTACAAATTTGTAATTAGGTTTATCTTCTACATCTTTTAATGTTTCTAAATTTCCTGCATAAGTTAATGCATCTAAATTTACTATCATATATTCAGGGTATTTATTCACCATATAATGAACAAAATTTCCACCTATAAATCCTGCTCCACCAGTTACTAATATCTTTTTTTGCATATTATTACTCTCCTTTATATGTAAACGGTAAATCTAATTCATTTAATCTTGGTTGTTTTTTATCTTTTTCTGAAAGTATTATTTCATCAATTCCATCTAATGGCCATTCTATACCTACTTCTGGATCGTTCCATAAAAGCCCACCATCATATTCTGGTGCATATAAATTTGTACACTTATAATTAAATACTGCTTCATCAGATAAAACTAAGAATCCATGTGCAAATCCTTCTGGCACATAAAATTGTCTTTTATTTTCTGCTGATAAAAGTACACCTTCCCATTGTCCATATGTTGGTGATCCTTTTCTTAAATCAACTGCAACATCATAAACTTCACCTTGAGTTGCTCTAACTAATTTACCTTGTGTAAACTTAGTTTGGAAATGCATTCCTCTAAGTACTCCCTTTTTAGACTTTGATTCATTATCTTGAACAAATACCATATCAAGTCCAGCTTCAACAAAATCTCTTCTATTGTAACTTTCCATAAAGTATCCTCTATCGTCTCCAAATACTTTAGGTTCAATTATATATAAATCTTTTATCTTTGTTTCGATAAAATTAAAGTTTCCTTTTGTTATGACTTTTTCATTTAATACTTCACTCATCTATATCACCTCTTATGCCATTGCAACAGTTTCATTATTTTGATTTTCCATAGATACTTTTACTAAATATTGTCCATATTCCGTTTTCATAAGTGGCTTAGCTAATTCTAATAATTGTTCTTTATTTATATATCCTTTTCTATAAGCGATTTCTTCAAGACATGCTATGTACAACCCTTGTCTTGTTTGAACTGCTTCAACAAAATTAGATGCTTCTAATAATCCTCTATGCGTTCCTGTATCTAACCATGCCATCCCTCTACCAAATAACTCAACCTTAAGTTTTCCTCTTCTTAAGTATTCGTTATTTACAGATGTTATTTCAAGTTCTCCTCTTTCTGATGGTTTAACATTTTTAGCAATTTCAACTACATCATTGTCATAGAAATAAAGTCCTGGTACTGCATAGTTTGACTTAGGTTCTTTTGGTTTTTCTTCTATTGATAATACATTAAAGTCTTTATCAAATTCTACAACACCAAATGCTTGTGGATCACTTACATGGTATCCAAATATTGTAGCTTCATCTCTTTCAACTGCATTTTTTAATCTTTCACTAAATCCGTATCCGTAGAATATATTGTCCCCTAAAACTAAGGCTACTTTATCATCACCTATAAATTCTTCACCTATTATAAATGCTTCAGCTAATCCATTTGGCTGTTCTTGGATTGCATATTGTATATTAAGTCCTAAGTTATTTCCATTACCGAACAATTCTTCAAAAACACTTATATCTCTTGGTGTAGATATTATTAATATATCTTTTATACCAGCAAGCATTAATACTGACATTGGATAATATATCATTGGCTTATCATATATTGGTAATGATTGCTTTGATGTTGATTTTGTTATAGGATATAATCTTGTTCCAGACCCTCCTGCTAATATAATTCCTTTCATTTTACTCTCCTTTTGTTATTGCTACTTCTTCTAAAATTTCATTATTTAAATATTCTCTTAAAGAATCTTCCCAATTTCTAAATGAATTAAGTCCCACTAATTTAAACATAAAATTATCAAGAACAGAGTATGCTGGTCTTGGTGCAGGTCTTTTAAATTCATCACTTGTAACTGGATTTACTTTTATATCAATATTATTTATTTCAAATATTTTTTTTGCAAAATCATACCAACTACATTGACCTTCACATGTTCCATGATAAGTTCCATAATGTTCAGTATGTATTAAGTTTATTATTGCTTTTGCTAAATCAACTGTAGATGTTGGACTTCCAAATTGATCATTTACTACATTAAGTTCTTTATTAGTTTCTGATAGTTTAATCATAGTTCTGACAAAGTTATTTCCTTCACCGTATAACCATGCAGTTCTTACTATAAAGTATTTAGAGCAAAATTCTTTAGTAAAGTTTTCACCCATTAATTTACTAGTTCCATATATTGAGTTTGGGCAAGTAACATCATCTTCTCTATATGGTCTTCTCCCATCTCCATCAAAAACATAATCTGTTGATACTTGTACAAATTTAGCTCCTATTTTTTCACACGCTATGGCTAAGTTTCTTGGTCCTATTGCATTTATTTTATATGCATTTTCTATATCTGTTTCACATAAGTCAACTGCTGTATGTGCCGCGCAATTTATTACTACATCTGGTTTATTTGATAATATAACTTCATTTACGTTATCTACATCTACTATATTTAAATTTTCTCTATCTGTTAATATAAGTTCATACTTATTCTCTTTACTTAGTTGTTTAGTTAGTTCTAATCCTAACTGTCCTCTAGCTCCCGTAATTAATATCTTCATACTAGATTCACTCCATATTTATTATATATTTTCAACAGTGTTTGTAATGAATTCCATTATACTGTTTAACTTATTATCAACTTCTATCTCGTCTTCTCCATTACATCCAAAATAAAACTTTATCTTTGGCTCAGTACCAGATGGTCTAACAGCTATCCATGAGTTATCTTCTAATATAAACTTAAGAACATCTGACTTAGGTAAATCATTTATACCTTCTTTGTAATCTCTTAATTCTTCTACTTTTATATCTGCTATTTCTTCTATACTTGCATTTCTAAAATGACTCATTATAGACTTTATTTTTTCCATTCCATCTATACCTTTTAAAGTAATTGACTTTAACTCTTCCTTGTAATATCCATACTTTTTGTATACTTCTTGAAGCCCTTCATATAAAGTCATACCTTTGTCATAATAATAAGCTGCCATTTCTGATATAAGAAGTGCTGATACAACCCCATCTTTATCCCTTGCATGAGTACCAACTAAGTATCCGTAACTTTCTTCGTAACCCATTATAAATGTAGCTTCATTAGTAATTTCGTACTGATGTATTTTTTCACCTATAAACTTAAATCCTGTTAAAGTATCAACACTTGAAACTCCATAACTTTTTGCTATATTAGCTCCAAGCTCTGAAGTTACGATAGTCTTAACTATTGTAGGATTGTTCATAGTTTTTATTTCTTCTATTTTGTTACTTATTACATAATCAACTAATAATGAACCAACTTGGTTTCCGTTAAGTACTACATACTCACCTTCATTGTTTTTAACAACAACACCAACTCTGTCACAATCTGGATCAGTTCCTATTATTATATCTGCTCCATTTTCCTTAGCCATTGATATTGCTATATCAAATACTGCTTTTTCCTCAGGATTTGGATATTCTACTGTAGAGAATTTCGGATCCGGCATTTCTTGTTCTTTAACAACTGCCACATTTTTAAATCCTACTTCATCTAAAGCTTTTCTTATCGGTAAGTTACCAGTTCCGTGAATTGGTGTGAATATTATCTTCATATCCTTACCAACTTTATCGATTATATCTTGTCTTATAACCTGTTCTTTTACTGCATCTATAAATGCTCTATCTACTGTTTCATCTAATAAAGTTATTAATTCATTATCTTCATTAGTTGTAGGTATTGTGCTATAATCTTCTATTTTATTAACTTCCTGTATTATTTCTTCCGCTATATTTGGGCATACTTGACCTCCGTCAGTCCAGTATACCTTGTATCCATTATATTCTGGTGGATTATGACTTGCTGTTATAACAACCCCTGCAACACATCCTAAATGTCTAACTGCAAATGAAAGTTGTGGAGTAGTTCTTAAGCTATCAAATATATAAGCCTTTATTCCACATGCTGCTAATGTTTTAGCTGTTTCTGTTGAGAACTCTTCACTTTTAAATCTTGAGTCATATGCTATTACTACACCTTTTTGCTTTCCTTCTTCACCACATTTGTTTAATATGTAGTTTGCAAGTCCATATGTAGCTCTTCTCACTGTGTATTTGTTTATTCTGTTAGTACCCGCACCTATTACTCCCCTAAGTCCACCAGTACCAAATTCTAAGTTTTTATAAAATCTATCTTCTATTTCTTTTTCATTGTTTTCTATAGATAGTAACTCTTTTTTAGTCTCCTCATCAAAATAAGGATTATCTAACCATTCTTTGTAAGATTTTATATATTCCATTATTTTCACTCCTTATTTTTTATATCTCAAATGCTCATAATTAAATCTGCTCTAACGAAGATGTTTCTATATAAGTCGCACCGACATTTTAAGCAACGGATATATACGCAGTGGAAACAAGTATATATCGTTGGCGATAATTTTTAAGTATGGAGGAAAACTTATATATATACATCGAGCGGTGTCAAACTATGAAGCATTATCATCTCCAAATAAAACTCCAACTGTTTTAAATATTAATTTTATATCTAACCATAAGTTTCTAGTCTTTATATATTCAATATCCATTTCAACCCATTCATCAAATCCAATATTATTTCTCCCACTTACCTGCCATATACAAGTAAGTCCTGGCTTAACAGCCAATCTTTGCATTTGATATGAATTATACTGGTCAACTTCATGAGGTATGGGCGGTCTTGGTCCCACCAAACTCATATCTCCCTTAAGTACATTGAATAACTGTGGAAGTTCATCTATACTAGTCTTACGTATAAACTTACCTACTTTAGTTATTCTTGGATCGTCATTTATTTTAAAAACTGGACCAGTTTGTTCATTTCTGTCCATTAAGTCTTTTAACAAATCCTCTGCATTATGTACCATACTTCTAAATTTGTACATTTTAAAAGTTTTTGGATATCTTCCATTTCTTTCTTGAGCAAAAAATACTTTTCCCTTTGGATCTTCTAACTTTATAAGTATTGCAACAATTAAAAATAATGGTGATAATAAAATAATTCCGCATAATGAACCAACTATATCTATTAATCGTTTTGTTATGGAATAAAGTATCGATTCTTTTGCTAATACTTCTGAAAAGTCAATCGCTATTGCATCTTCATCAAACTCTTCTTCAAACTTAAATCTGTTATCCATCTAAACCCCCACACTATTTAATTTTTCTATTTTTGTTAATTAATATATTAATTTATAATGCAGCTGCCTTTTTCTTATTTCTACCTTTTCTTCCACTTTCATGTTGGTAATAATAATTGTAATAATTATAACCATTCCCCTCAGCCTCAAACTTATTTAAAACTGCTCCAATTATATTAGCTCCAACATCTTCAAGTCTTTGCTTTGAAACCTTCGCTATTTCAACATCACATTGCTTACTTCCAACAACAAAAACACATCCATCGCTGTAAGTTGATATTATTCCAGCGTCCGTTACAACTCCAATTGGTGGAGTGTCTATAAATATATAATCATAATACTCTCTTAGCTCATTTATAAAATCCTTCATTTTCTTTGAACTAAGTATTTCCGATGGATTTGGAGGTACTGCTCCACATGATAAAATATGTAAGTTTTTAACTTCTGTACAATGTACACACTCTGCAAAATTTTTGTTGTTTAGTAATATATCAGTTAACCCATTTATATTACTAATATTAAACATTCTGTGTACACTTGGGTTTCTTAAGTCCCCTTCAAGTAATAATACTTTTTTTTCAAGGTTTGCAAAACTAACTGCAAGGTTTGCTATTACTGTTGATTTTCCTTCACCTTGCATTGAACTAGTAACATTTATAATCTTCATTTCTTTATCTAAGTTTGAAAATTCTATACTAGTTCTTATTCCCCTATAACTTTCTGAAATAGGAGATTTGGGTTTTCTTATACTTATTATTTTTTCTAAAACTTTACTCATAATATCCTCCTATTTATTAAGCTATATCTTCATTAGGTATTACACCAATAACTGATAACCCTAAATGTTTTTCTATATCTTGTGGTGTTTTCATTTTGTTGTCTAAGTACTCTATTAAAAACACTACGAAAAGTCCTATCATAGTTCCTAAAACAAACGCTATTAATACATTCATAACCTTGTTTGGTTTTATTGGATTTTTAGGTAATGTTGCTTTGTCTATTACTTGAACATCATTTGCCTTAGTTATTCTTTTTGCTTCCTTTTCAAATACCTTTGGTATTTCATTTGCTATATCTCTTGCTTTTTGAGGATTAGTGTCTTGTACACTTATGCTTATGATTTGAGTATCGTTTACTGGAGATACAGTTATTTGCCCTGATAAGCTTTCATATGTAGTTTCTAGCTTTAAATTTTTTATTACATCATCTAAAACTATTCTTGATTTGATTATTTCACCATAAGTTACCGCAAGCTTTTGCGTAACAGTTATTTGATCTCCTGTTACTATTTGTGTTTCTGCTTGTTTATCAGCATTTACTATTAATGTAGATTTTGCTTCATATACTGGATTTAACATAAAAAAGCTTATTACACCACTAATTAATGCCGATATAATTGCTAAAAGAGCAATTATCCAAAATCTCTTTTTGATAATTGCAAAGTATTCTCTTAAGTCAATTGTTTCTTCCATTTTTACCTATGTAAAACAATTCAAAAATATTATCTAAGTCAGCTTTTTCTATACCAATACCCTCATCAATAATTGATAGTATTACCCTCTCAGCTTTCCTTTTGGCTTTAATTGTCACTGTTTGACCCTTATCACTATATTTAATGGCATTGGTAAGAATTTGGTGGATGATTAATTTCAGCCATTTTGAATCTGAA
>OLPU01002711.1_pt1 | contig 11450 bp, 14 predicted proteins | sample 1673111 | NCBI WGS metagenome assembly OLPU01 (sample SAMEA3136755, study PRJEB25190) | human gut metagenome | reverse complement strand
CGGGTGGTTTTTTGCCCGCCGCGCTTCGCGCGCCGTGCAGGCTCACGAGCCTGAATAAAAAGGCGGAGCCGAAGCTCCGCCGCTCACATCATGGCGCCCCATAACTCTATCAATGCGAACACCACAGGCCGTTCGCTTTACACTAGCACAGGGGCACCAATTATTCTACTCGAAAACGGATTCGGCATCTGCATACCGCTTAAAGCGGCGTGACGAACTCCGACAGGACATAGAGGTCATGGGTTAGGCGTGTCCATTCGCCCATGTTCTCCACCGCCTTCAGCTGGGTTCCGACTGCCACGGGATGGTCAACCTCACCCCATGCCCCATCTACGGGCGCATCGCGCAGGTTGATGAAGCCAACCTTTTGGTCTGGATGCACTACCTTGACCGCATGGTACGCCGGCTTGCCTGAATCATCAGCGCCTTTCTCGGCATCTGCGGCCGTGTCGGTCTGCTGCTCGGGCGCAACCTCTGCGGGCTTCTGCTCGTTCTGCTTGGTGTTCTTGTTGCTGCGTGCCATGGTTTTTCCTTTCTAGTAGGTGAGACGTTGCCCCGGATAGATGGTGTAGGGGCTTGAAATGCCGTTCTTCGACGCTATGGTCTGCCACTTGATGCCCAGCTTCTGGCCGATGCCCGACAGCGTGTCGCCCGACACGACGGTGTAGATGCGACCCGTGGAGCCGCCGGCGTTCACAATCGCGCGCACCTCTTCGTAGCGTCTGCCAAGTATCGCTTTGCGCTTCGAGCCGTTTCCGTAATCGCCAGCCCACACCTCGTCGGCAAGCGTCGCGGCGTCGGCTCGGTCGATATGGTTAATGAGCGCTTGCACCTCGTCGTAGCGAGCGCCGAGCGCGGCCTTGCGCTCTTCGCCATCGCCATACTTTCCGCGCATGACGTCGGCCACGATGTCGGTCACGTCCATGTTTGCAAGCGAGGTGTCGGCTGGTGTTGGCGTTGGGGCTTGCTCGGGTGTGCCGCCGTCAGGGCAAGCGTATTTCATCCACTGCTGGCCTGTGATGTAGGCCTTGTTCAGGTCTAGGTCTCCGCCCCAGCCGGAAAGCCGCCCCTTGCTCGAATACTGGCGAATCGTGCAGCTGTAGGCGCTCTCGTTCCACGGGCTGTCTTGGTAGCCCGTGGCGTTCATGTCGGCGTACTGCGCGACCCACGTGCCGCAGTTCTGCTTTCTCGCAACATCCCAAGGGAAGCCCGAAAGGCTCGCATAGTCGAGCGGGCGGACGCCGGTCATGTCGATGACTGCTCGCGCTACCTGTTCGAGGTATGCGGTGTTGCCGAACTTGCTGTTCTGCTCCTTCTCCCAATCAAGGCAGAGCAAGACGCGCTTCAGGTACGGCTTGACGGTCTTCACGAAATGCTCGGCTTCGCTCTTCGCGCCTTGACCGCCGATGTAGTGGTAAACGCCCACGTATTTTCCAAGGCTCAAAGCCTGTTCGATTTGGCGGTGGAAGTCAGGTGAGACGTAGGACGTGCCCTGCGTTGCCTTGATGATTACGAAGTCGCAAGGAACAGCTGAAAGGTTGATGCCGTTCTGCCAGTTCGATATGTCGATGCCCTTCATCGGCCTTCCCCTTTCGATGTCGTGTAGAAGTAGAGCCATTCGGTGCCGCGCAACTCTTCTACGGTGAAGCGGTGCTGCGAGTTCGCGCCGGAAGCAGGGTCTCGGATGTATACGCTGTCCCCATCGGTCTTCCAGATGCAGACGATGTGGCCGCCGTATGCCCGCTCCCACAACTCGCCCCGAACGCCCGCGAACACGACGCTCGAAGATGTGACTTCCGACAGGGCGCGGTCTAGGTCGTAGTAGATTTCGGAGGTTCGAAGACCGTATGCTTCCGACATGTAGGCACCGAAGCGCGCCATGTCGTTAACGCCGTAGACGGTGCATGTGCTTCCGACGATGGCTTCGAGGTCGAGCGGCGTCACAATCTGGCCTGTTAGGTACTCTATCGCCATCGCTGCGCATGACAGGCCGCAGCCGCTATCGCCGATGGTTCCCTCGGCGTAGTCGATGTGCGACCATTGAATGTCATCCTGAAGGTAGAGCGGCATAATCCAACCGGCGTGAATCGCTCTCTGCCCCTCTTCGCGGGGGATGTCGTTCACTTCCAGCGTCAAGGTCTCGAATCTGCTTTCCTGCGCCGGCTTGGTGCTTTCTTGAACGGTGAAGGCAGCGAAGCCGACGCATGCTAGGGAAAGAAGGAATGCGAACGCGGGCAGGGCTACAGCCCGCCCGCGCGATACGGTGACGTAGTGCTTACTGGTCTTCATCGGAGTTGAACGCCTTCATCACGGCGTCGCCCAGAAGCGCGCCCGGTGTGAAGCTGTTGTTCTTCCAGTAGGTGATGGAGGTCACAACGAACGTGACCAGCGTGCTGACGGCCGCGTATACCCCCTCGGGGTCGAGGTCGAGCGTCGGCGCTCCCATGAACGCGAACAGCTGGTTCAGCCAAACGAGCGCGAACGCGACTGTGCGCGCAAGCGTGGCACCCGTCGGCTTCAGGCTCGTTCCCTCTACCGTGGCGGTGACGTCTGCGCTTACCTCTACCTTCTCGATGTCTTCCATTTCCCTTCCTTTCTATCGGTGGATTTCATGCTCTATCCGGCTCAAAGAAGCGTTCTGCTCCTGAAAGCGCAAGTCGCTCGCGCGGTCATGCTCGCGGATGATGGCGACCATCTTGTCGCGGTCTGCGAGGTTGTCGCGCAGGGCTTCGGAGTTGTTCCGCAGGGCTTCGGAGTTGTTGTTTATGGCCGCAGTGCAGTTCTCGATAATCTGGTCGGTGCGCTTCTGGCCTTCGATGCGTGTCTTCAGCCACTGCTTGATAATCGGCGCGAAGTAGACGCATGCCGCGATGATGACGAGGACGAACGTCCAGAAGAAGCCCATTTCCCGGAATGCTTCCGGGTTCTGAAGCAGCACTTCCATCTAGGCGTCTTTCTCTGCTTCGATTTCGGCGGTCAGGCGGCGAATCTCCTTGCGCCACTCCACGCGCTGCTTGACGATGCCGGCGATGGATTTCCCGGCGTCGATGATGACCTGCGGGACGTCCAGCAGGTTGTCGCACGCGAAGACCGATTCGATGGCCTCTAAGATGTCGTGGTCTGACTGTTCGAGCAGGTTCTTCAGGCCGTTGATTTGAGCCTGTTTCTCGTTTCGCTGTTCGTCCATGAACGCCCTTTCTATCCAAGTCCTACAATCCAAGGATAGAAAGCGTGTCAGGGTTTTTCGGCCGTCAGGCCGCTAGGGCGAGCGCCATGCGCTCTAAGGTCTCAGCGGTGAGACCCCCCCCCCCGCAGGTCTTCGGCATCGTCGCCGAACAGCGCCTTGCACAGCGCGTCCATTTCGAGAAGGGTTCTGTGGGCGTCAAGCTTTACTATGCTGCCGCGCCACGACTGGTAGGAGCGCAGCGCCTGTTCGCGCGTCATCTTGCCTTCTGCGACCTTGCGGCGCAGCTTCTTCAGCTTTCGACGCATTCGCGTGACCGATTCACGGCATGGGCGCGTGACGATTCTCCCCGTTTCCGTGATGCTGAACTTCTTCTTCAGCCATGTGAAGCCATGGCTAATTTTGACGATGTGCGTCTTCTTCTGGTTCACCATAATGCCCAGTTCTTCGCACTTGCGCTCGATGAGCAGCTGAACCACCTGAAGGTACTCTTTGCTCTCATGGATGCAGTAGATGTCATCCATGTAGCGGCCGTAGAGGTCGATGCCGAGCATTTCGGTCACGTAGTGGTCTAAGGGCGACGCGAACCCGACGGCGAATATCTGGTTCGGCTCGCTGCCAAGCCCAAGCCCGACGTCGCCGCAAGCGTCTATGAGGTCGAAGGCGAGATGCACCAGCCGCTCGTCATCGAGTGCGCGCGCCACTTGCCGCTTCAGCTGCTCGTGCGCTATTGAGCCGAAGTAGTTGCTGAAGTCTATGAGCAGCACGTACCCCTCGCGTCCATGACGCCTGAAATGGCGCGTCAGGTCTCTTCGCAGTCGCTTTATCGCGTCATCTGTTCCGCGACCTTTGGTGTTGGCGGTGTTGTTGCGTATGAAGCTGGGCGCTATTGCCGGAACGAGGGCGTTCACGGAAAGCGATTTGTGGATGACGCGCTCGGAGAAGTGGACGCTCGATATTTCGCGCAGCTTCCCGCGCTCGTAGAGCGTGAAGTGGTGGAAGCCGCGCCGGATGTCCCGGCCTTCCATGAGGTCGCTTCTTGCCTTCGACAGGTTCAGCATCAGGTCTTTGTGGTAGCGCTGGGTCGATGCCTTCCAAGCGATGCCCTTCTTCGCCTTCATGGCGGCGTCGTAGAGGTTTTCGAGGTCGGCCACGTTCTCAAGCGTGCAGTCTCGAAGCCGCCGCTCGCGCTTGCGTGCCCGCTCGGCTTCGCGGCGCGCGCGGCGGGCGGCCTTGCGCTCTTCCGAGTTCACAGGGGCACCCCGCACGGCTCGCAATGGCTCGTTCGGACAGCCGCATGAGAAGATGGCATGAAACGCCGCAGAACGGCCAATGCGACGCCATGCAAGGAGCGTCCGCCATCCCTCGCGGGGTGCGTATTCACGGCGCTTGCGCCGATGGTCGCATCTTCCTTCCTTACTGGCACGGCTTTCACCTTCCGGCTACTCGGTCTGGCCTTGTTGCAGGAATCCGAAGCGCGGACGGATGCCGGCATTCGAAGCCGAATTGTAGTTGGCATTGCCCGTGTTGTTGACGTAGCAGACATTCGCCGAAGACCCCGCCATGACCACGCGCAGCCACCAATTGACGCGACAATCAAGATGCAACCTCCGGCAATTATAGGGCAGAGCGCGGGCATTATTGCTCTTGCCCCCGAACTCTCACGTTTTTTCGCGCTCGCTTCAGCAGGTCTATCTCTCGGGCAATCATGGCCGTGACCTCTTCGAACGCCGAAGCGCGGACGTTCCCGAGCAGACGCTTCATGCACTTGATGTCCTCTTGGATGATTCGGCAATCGGCTATCGCGAGCGTGTAGTAGCGCTTGCGCGCTTCCACGTTCGATTCGCTGTTGGGGAAGAACTCCATGCCACGAACGATGTTGTTCACCATGGAGCGCGCCGCATCCGCCGTCGGCAGGGCGAGCATGAAGCGCGAGGATTTGGGAACGACGTCCGGCGAGCGCATGAGCCGCAATACCGCGATGCGCAACTCCACCGCGTTGTCGTAGAACTCAAGTTCCGATTCGTTGCGCTTCGATTCGTGAACCGTCATAGCATACCTTCCGAAAATCAAAAATCGAGCCGCCCGCTTCGCGGGAAAAGACAAGCGCCCGCGCACGGCGGGCGCTGTTCTCAGTGTAGGGCATGCCGGCGCTATTCAGCGCCTAGAAGGAAGCCGAAGCGCGGACGGACGCCGGCATACGAAGCCGAAGCGTAGCCGGCAACGCCCGCGCCGCTGACGCAGCAGACATACGCCGAAGACCCCGCCACGACCACGCGCAGCCACCAATGGACGCGCTCGCCGTTCACCTTGCACACTCGGTTCTCCACGTTCTTGAAGAACGCCCATGGCCTGTCCATGCCCTGCGAGTAGCCCTGAGTGCCGAAAGCGGGCGAGCCGTACACTTCCGTCTCGCTGAAGAGGAACAGCTTGCCGTTGCTCTTCCATGCAAAGCCCGGCGACGTCGTGAGCGCGCCTGATGCCTGGTAGCGCGTCTCGGCGAGCGTGCGGAAGTCGAGCATGTTCGCCTTCCAGTCGGCCGGAACCTCGGGAAGCACCGTCGAGTTGATGTACTTGTAGATGTTCGACGCGAGGTAGGGGTTCTGCTCGGCCGCCGTGCCGTTGTTGTTGTTCGTGGTGTTCCACTGGACGTTCGACGTCCAGCCCTCGCGGTAGACCATGCCGATGTGGTGGGGAAGCGGCTGGTCTGACATGTTGAAGTACGGGTCGAACTCCCCGATGCACACTTCCCATGTCTTGCCCGACGTGTGGGTCATCTGGGTGAAGTCGCCCGGTCGCAGGTGGCGGAAGTCGCCGGCCATGGCGCGGGCGTTCAGCAGGGCGCGCACGCTGCCGTATTCGTCCAACTCGCCCTGAAGGGCTTCGATGGTGGCGATGTCGCGGCCGGGGTAGATGTTGGCCGCAAGCTGCCGGTTGAACTCGGCTTCCTGCTTCGCGAGGGCTGCGGTCGCGCGGGCGGTGGTGTCGGCAATCTCGCACTTCGCCCCGTACTTGTCGGTGATGTAGTTCGCCTGTGGCATCTTTTCTCCTAACCTAGCGTGATGGTCTTCGTCTCTTCGTCGTATTCGGCGCATGAAAGCACGCAGTTGCTTCCCTCGAACTCCACATGCTCGGGCTGCGTCCAGATGGTGCCGCCGCTGTGGAAGCACCCGTAGTCCGAGCGCAGTATCTTCGCGAGCGAATCGGCGTCGCCCGCGCCGGAACCGCCGCCCGTGAAGCCGCCCTGCGGGATGGAGCCTATGGCCGAGTTGATAAGGCTCGAAGCCGTCTCTGCGGCGGTCTCTGCGTTGGTGGCCGCTGTGTTGGCGCGCTCTGCTGCGGCATTCGCCGCACTGGTCGCACTCTCCGATTCTCCCTTCAATCGCGCGAACTCCGATACACGCTCCTTCTCCGCTTCGACGCGGCCTTCCTCGGCGATGACGCGCTCCTTCTCCGCTTCGGCGCGGGCATCTTCCGCGGTCGCGCGTCCCTTCTCCGCTTCGACGCGCGCGGTCTCGGCGCTCGCACGGGCTGTCTCTGCCGTGGCGCGGGATGTCTCTGCCGTGACGCGGGCGGTCTCGGCGCTTTTGCGCGCCGTCTCGGCCGAAGCACGGCTGCGCTCGGCGCTCGCCCGGGCGGTCTCGGCGGCGACGCGGGCTTCCTCTGCCTTCTTCACATCGTCGTTCAGCTTGTTCAACTCCAAGGCCGCCTGTTGGAATGCGGACAGGTCGTCTTTCGCCTGTTCGCTCAGGTCGTTGGCTATGACATGCTCTACCTTGATGTCGAACTCGCGGCTCGATGTGATGGTCTCTCCGCTCTCTAGCATGACCACTATGCGCGCTCTCACAAGCCCGGGATTCTGCATGGAGGTCGGGTAGGTGCATTTCCAGCGGCCTTTGGCGGCGTCCACGGCGTCGAACTTGCGCGTGCTTTTCTCTCCCGTGTTCAGGTTGTGCCAAGCCAGAAGCACGGTGCAGCCGGTGGTGTCCACCACCTCGCCGCCGTTCCTGATTGTGAGGTCTATGCCGCGCCCTCGGGCGTCTTCGGGGGTGGCGAAGAGCAGTTCGGGCGGGCGCTGGTCTGCCGCGTCGAGCGTCAGGGGGTGCAGAAACCAGCTATCGTTCATCTTCGCCATCGTCTATCAGTCCCTTCAGCTTGCCGAATGTGTCTTCGATGCCGCTCCTGTACTTCGCCGGTATGAGCGCCAATGCTGGGGCGAAGGATTCTTCCATCAGCTTCAAAAGAAGCTTCATCCGTTCGTCCACGTACTCCTTCTTGACCAGATATACAGTGTCTTCCTCGGGCTGGAACATCGGCTTTTCAGCAAGCCACGCGCTGCCGTCGAAAAGCACCTTCTCGCGATCGTTCTCGATGTCAACGATGGACGCGCCATGCTCGGCGGCGCGCTCCATGCGCTCTTCGGTGTCGATGCCCCACTGGATGCCCAGCTTTTCGAGCCTTCCCACTATCAAAGCGTTCCCCTTCCTACGTCACGGTGCAGAAGCCGTTGATGAAGCGCATCGTGCGCCGCGTCCATCCGATGCTTCCGTTCCCGTTGTCGTGTATCTCGGATATGTACTGCTGCTCGCCGGTCTTCGTGATGGTCGCCATCACCGTGGTGTCCGCTGACGAAGAGACGGCTATCTGGGGCGTGGATATGCGGATGGTGTGCTTCGCTTGCATCTGCATTCCCTTGTACTGCGCGCCGGTGTCGATGTTGTAGGAGTGTCCGCTGAAGTCTATGAAGGCGAACTGCTCGCCGCTCTCGCTTCCCTGAATCTGCCCGCTTTGCACGGTCAGAAGCTGCGCGGCGCTCCCGCACGAGAACTTCCCCGTGGCGTCGATGCTGTACGCCTTCATGTAGCGCGTCGTGAGCGACCCGGTGTTGAGGTTCCATACGTTGCGCCCTGCGGTGTCCGCTATCTGGCCTTGCTTGAAAAGCAGGTCGCCGGTGGCGAGGTTCCAGTAGTTAGAGCCGCCCCGGATGACGCCAGCGTTGATTTCGTCGGCCGTGAATCCATCGCCCGTCCCGAACGTGCGCCACTGCCATGTGTTGCCCACCCGCTTGTTGGCGATACGGAAGCCAGCGCCCTTCAGCTGTATTGCCATGGTCGGGTTCTGGTCAGCCGGCCTGTCGTAGACCGTTATGCCCTCGCCCGGCTCCATGTAGACGTAGCCGCCCGTGGCGTTCATCACGTCGTTGATGACGCCAATCACGGAGTTGATGTAGCTTTGGTCTGCCGTCGCCGCCTTATCCCATGCGCCCGCATGGTCGCGCAGGGTCTGCAATGCCGCAGCTTGGCGGTTGACCTGCTCGGTTATCGCCGGCGTTATGTTGCCCAGCGTGATGACGGTCTGAGACGGGTCGCGGTAGTTCCACTCGATGCGGAGGATGCGCCCCGACAGTTCGAGCGCCGGCGCGAAAGACCAGTCGATAATCTGCACGTCATCGCCTAGCTGGAAGCCTTCGAACGGGTAGCCGGCAGCGAAGAGGTCTTGCACCGTCGCTTCGTATGAGACCTGCGGCTGGGTGCGCTTCGGCAGTTCCGCCTTGGTGAGCGCGAGCAGTTCGCGGGCATCCTCGCATTCGCTGAACTCCACTTCTCCGAACACGTGAGCCTTCCCGCCCTTGCCGTCTGGACGCCCCCACCGGGCGAGCGCTGCGCTATCCGCAACGTAGTTCTTTCCGCCGTTGACGTCGCCGAAGGCCAGCTTCCGTGAGAAGCCGCCGGTCTCTTCGCCTTCATCGTCGGTCGCGGCAAGCCCTGCGCCGTAGCCGTAGAGCGCCGTCACCACGTTTTCGGCTTCCACGTGGCGCTTCACGGATATGAGGTCTTTCTTGTACTCGAACCGGCGGTGGTTGTCGGTTCCGAGCCTAGAGACGATTGCCACCTTGCGCGACGTGACGCCGGATGTTCCCACCCCGATTTCGGTCTTTATCTCGCCGCCCCACGTCTCGGCCACCGCGTTGATGGCAGCCCGGGCGTTGGTGTGGTAGAAGTTCTGCGAGTTCGAGCCGAGCGAAGAGGTGGAGCCTTGCGACCAGCGCGTCACGGCGAGCGCCTTAGCGAGCGCTCCGGCGGCGGTCATGTTCTGGTTGCGGACGTCTTCCAGATAGTCGCCCATGGTCTCGCACAGGCTGTTGTCTGCGACGTAGGTGCATAGCACGTCGGCGGTCTCGCGCAACTCTTCCGCTTCGGTTACCACATGCTCGTGCCATTCCCCGCTGTCATCTTGGAAAAGTGCGCGGTCGCCCTTCTCCAAGCGCACGGGCGTCGTGAAGGTCAGCGTGTCCTCTCCGTTGATTTCCTCTGCGCGCGTGCAGGTTATGGGGGACAGAGCGCCTATCTGAGCGCCCCATCTGTCGTATATGAGCAGTTCCACCATCTACAGCCGCCTTTCGACGTAGCGGATGCGCCCAGACACCGCCGATGAAGGCGCGAGGATGCGCATGCTGTGTACGCCCGGCTCCAATTCGAACCAGCGGGACTGCGGCGTCACGGCAAGCTTCGACGGCGTGGTCGAATCCTTCGTGGCGTACAGGAGCGCCGTCTTCATGGCTTCGGTGCCGGTGGTGCAGTCGAACACGACGCGGTTGCCGGCCTTGAACGAGTATTCGCTTCGAATCTGAAGGCCGGTCGTGAGGTCTGAGACGGCGACGTAGCTGCAAGATGCGGGGATGTCCACCTCGATGACGGGATTCGCCGGATAGTTGCCGAGGATGTTCACGTCTCTGGCTGCGTAGCCAAGCGACGATGCGCGCTCGCCGTCGGCGAACCGCACCGGGTCGTATGCGATGAACGTGAGGGTGCAGCCGCCGGTACCCAGCCACTTTTCGATGTCAACCGTCCCCGAAAGGAGCGCCTTGTAGTACTCGCCATTGTGAAGCCGCGTGTAGAGCGGCGAGGGCTTGCGGGCGTACAGCTTCTGCGCGATGAAGGGAAGCACCTCGTTCAATTCGCGGCGGTTGCGGCGGATGACGCGGGCGTCTATCTCGATTGTCCGCGTGCCGAGCCGCGCGCTCTGGAAAAGCTGGCCGTCGGCACCGGGGATGTCGGTCGCGGTGTGAACCGTCTCTGGAAGGATGCTCTCGCGGATGTCTTCGTCCACGAAGTACCCCGAGAAGTCGAAGTTGTTGTAAATCATGCGTACACACGCCCCTTCGCTCGCGCTGCGCGGTTGCCGAGCCGGTAGAGTTCCTGCGCCATGGCGCGAACGTCGCTCTCGTTGCGCACGTTCATGTTCTCCACTACCACGGTCGCGCCGCCACCAGCGCCGCCGCCGAGCATGGAGAGCGCTTCGGCCATCAGTTCGGGAAGCTTCGAAAGCGGCATGACCGCTTCTGCGCCGGCTTCGCCCACGCCGATGACCGAAGGGCGGTTGATGATGCCGCCCTTCGCGTACCAGTCAACGCCGATATGGGGGATGGATGGCGGGTTCAGGCTGAAGCTTCCTTGGATGCTGAAGTGGGGAAGCTTGATTTTCGGAAGTTCAAGCTTGCAGTTCGAAAAGAAGTTCGCGATTGCCCCGAGCGCGTCGGACACGATGTTCTTAGCACCGCCCATCACGTTGTCGATGGTGTTCTTTATTCCGTTGAACACGCCGCTCGTTATGGCCGTGATGTTGTTCCACGCGCCCTGTACCACCGAAAGTATGGTGTTCACCACGCCCGACACCACGCCCATGATGGCGTTCCACACGCCGGATATGATGCTTGAAATGCCGTTCATGATGGTGGAAATGCCGTTCTGCATCTGCGTGAAGTCGCCGGTCACGATGCCGTGGATAAGGCCGAGAACCGTCTGGAAGATGCCCTTAATCACGTTAAGCACGCCGTCGATGACCTGCTGCACGCCCTGCATTATGGAAGTGACGGTCTGGAGTATCGCCCCCAGCACGTTTCCGACCACCTCTAGGATGTTCTCGATGACGGGCACCGCGACGGTAATCAGGAACTGCAAGATGCCGTCGATTATGGGCATGAGGTTCTGAATGACCGTCGAAACGGTCTGCTCCACCACTGCCATGAACTGCTGGACGTAGGGCTGAAGGAACGCCCCTATTTCCTGCACCTTTGCGCTGATGGCATCCCATGCGCCGATGACGGTGTTCCTGAAGCCCTCGGAGGTGCTCCAGAGGTACACCACCGCAGCGGCGACCGCCGCTATGACGGCCACGACGGCCGCCACGGGCGCGGCTATCGCCGCGACCGATGCGCCCATGCCGCCGGCCGCTATGCCCGCGCCCGAGAAGAAGCCGCCGAGGG
>OLPU01002706.1_pt1 | contig 11465 bp, 7 predicted proteins | sample 1673111 | NCBI WGS metagenome assembly OLPU01 (sample SAMEA3136755, study PRJEB25190) | human gut metagenome | reverse complement strand
CCCCCGCCGCCGTTATGCCCGATCAGATCGATCAGGAAACCAAGTATCGCCGGCTGGATCAGCTGATGATGCTTCAGCAGGAAATTTCCATGGAAATCAACGAATCCCGGGTGGGCGAGGAATGCACCGTGCTGTGCGAAGGCTGGGAGGACGGCCTGTATTACGGCCGCAGCCCCAAGGAAGCCCCCGAAAGCGACGGCAATATCCGGTTCACCGCCCAGCGGGAAATTCAGCCCGGAGAATATGTCAAGGTCAAAATTCTTTCCGCGGAAGCGTATGATCTGTATGGGGAGGAAATGCAATGAAAATCAATTTGCCCAATAAGCTGACCCTGATTCGTATCGCCCTGATCCCCGTGTTCGTGGTGCTGGCGGAATTTGAAATCGTCTGGTGCCAGCTGGCGGCGGCCGTGGTGTTCTGCATCGCCTGCGTTACTGATTACCTGGACGGCAACATCGCCCGCAAGCGCAATCTGGTTACCAATTTCGGCAAGTTCGCCGATCCCATCGCCGACAAAATGCTGGTGATGAGCGCCTATGTGGTGCTGGTGGGGCAGGAGCGCATGCCCGCCTGGGTGTGCATCGTCTTCCTGGCCCGGGAATTCCCCATCTCCGGCTTCCGGCTGGTGGCCGCCGATTCGATATGGAACTCTGATGCCAGCCCGGCCTTCTGTACCAAGTCCTTCATCACAAACTCGGCCATGGGGCTGCGGCAAATATTGCCGTGACACACAAATAGGATTTTCACCCGCATTCGCCTCCCTGCTATCAGTATAGCACACTTGTGCAGGAAATTCAACTATTATTTCCCAGTTTTCGCTTGTGATTCTGTGAATTGTTTGTAAAATTCGCAGAGCAATCACCACACGGGCGGTGTCCAGAGGGTGATTTCGCCCGTCGCAAGCGTTTTCGGCACGTCAATCAGCCGCTGATTGCTGCTGCCGCGGTAGAGCAGTGACAGCGACTTCTGCTCCTGCACGAAGCGCCCGTCCACCAGCACGTCGATGCTGTGCAGCAGCGCCATGCGCGCCGGGTCGTTCTCCTTCAGCAGCGCATCAAGCGTGAAGCCCGTGTAGCACCAAACGTTAAGGTGCTTTGCGTGCGCCGCGTCCGCAATCGCGCGGCAGGCTTCGGGCTGGCACATGGGTTCGCCGCCGGAAAGCGTCAGGATATTTTGATGTCGCTTGTCCTGCAATTGCACGGCTTGGAGCGCGCGCTCCACCGCTTCCGCGCCGCCGCTGTCCGCCTGCAACAGCCCCCGATGCGCGTATCGCCCCATCGCGACGACTTCTTCCACCGTGTAGGCGTAGGCGAGGTCGCTCAGCTGGCGCAGCATTGCCATCCGGCGCGCAAGCGGGCGCGGCTTCATGCGGCGCAGGTCGGTGCCGTCCAGCGTCACCAGCCCGGTGTAGGGCAGTTCTTGGCTGACGGCGCTCAGCAGGGTGGATTTTCCCGAACCCGAGGCGCCCATGATCGAGACCAGTTCGCCCTTTTCTACATCGAGGTCGATGCCTTTGAGCACGTGCAGGGGTGACCCATTATTATAGGTCTTGTTGATGTTTTCCAGCTTTATCATATTCAGTCTGCCGTTATAAAGCGGTTTGCGATGTTGAGGGTTACAATCTGTAAGCGGTGTGTGAGGCGCTTGGGACAAAGGTAATAATATAATCTTGAAAAACAATTTATTTTTATCGAAAATCAATAAAAAATTACCAAACACCAATAAATGTGGTTATAATATCGGCAAATGTAAGCAAAAAATACATACTATGCAATACAGAGTACTGAAAATCATATATTAATCTTTCCGACCTATATAATATAAAGGTGGGAAAACCCCGTTTTATGCGCATATCCCGGTAGGGTGGCCGGTGAAAATCCCCATAAATGGCGATTGCCGCCTGAGGCCCGAATCGCTATTTTTGCAGGCAAAAATTACGTTATATGTTAAAAAAATAACATAAACGGTTTATGGGTAATGCTTTTTCGTTATATTTGTTGCGTTAGGTCAAGCATATGAGGAAACTTTTACTACTGTTTTTATGCACGATTGTCCCGGCTGTCGTGTCGGCGCAGCGTCTCGACGTTACGGGACGGGTGCTTGTAAAGGATACCGGCAAGCCGATCGGACAAGCAGTCGTCGAATTGCCGCAGTCCGGATTGTGGGCCGTGGCCGATGCCGACGGAAACTTCACGGTGAAGGGAGTCCCGGCCGGGGAAACGCGTTTTGTCGTTTCCTGCCTGGGGTTCGTTACCACCGAAGCCGAGGTCGACGTGCGTACGGGGATGGGGCCGGTCAGGCTTTATGCCCCCGAGGATAACCTGAAACTGGAGAGCGTCGTGGTGACGGCCAAGGAGGCGCCCAACGCCATGGCTACGTCGCGTACGATCGGCGGCAATGCCATCGACCACCTGCAAATGGTCAATGCGTCGGACATCTCGGCACTGCTGCCGGGTGGCAAAACGGTTAATCCCGACCTGATGAAGGACAATGTCTTTTCGCTGCGCAGCGGCGGGAGCACGGCCGGCAATGCGGCGTTCGGTACGGCCGTCGAGGTCGACGGCGTACGCCTTTCCACCAATGCTTCGCTGGGCGACCCGACGGGTGCCAGCACACGTAACCTGTCGGCGACCAACATCGAGTCGGTCGAGGTGGTGACCGGAGTACCTTCGGCCGAATACGGCGACATTTCGTCGGGTGTGGTGAAAATCTCGACCCGCAAGGGCAAGACGCCCTATACGGTGACGCTCTCCACCAATCCGCGCACCAAACAGATCGCCGCCTCGAAGGGCTTCGACCTGGGGCGGAACCACGGGGTGCTGAACAGCAACGTCGAGTATACGCGGGCCACGAAGAACCCTGCGTCGCCCTACACCTCCTATTCCCGCACGGGGCTGGCGCTCAACTACCAGAATACCTTCGCCAAGGTTCTGCGTTTCAATTTCGGCGTAACGGCCAATATCGGCGGTATGAATACCGAGGACGACCCCGATGCCCAGAAAGGCGAGTGGGAGAAGGTGCGTGACAATGTGCTGCGTGCCAACACCTCGCTCAAATGGCTGCTGAACAGGTCGTGGATCACGAGCCTGGACTTCGACGCGTCGCTCAACTATACCGACAACCTTGCACGCAAGCGCACCTATAACCTCAATTCGACCTCCCTTCCGGCCGTCCATGCCGAACAGGAAGGGTATTACATCGCCGAGATGCTCCCTCCGGTCTATTATTCGACCAAATACGTCGATTCCAAGCAGCTCGACTATGCGGCCAACCTCAAGGCCACGTGGGTGCGCAGCTGGGGCGACGTGCACAGCAATGCCAAGGTCGGCGCTTCGTGGCGTGCCAACGGCAATGTCGGGGACGGGGAGTACTATGTGACCCCCTCCCTCGCGCCTAACGGGTACCGCCCCCGTCCGTATACGGACATCCCCTATATGCATAACCTCGCGGCCTACGTCGAGGAGACGCTGACCGTGCCGCTGGGATCGGCCACGCTGCAACTGATGGCCGGCCTGCGTGCCGAAAAGACTTTTATCAAAAATACGCAATACGAGAATACGTCGAGCCTCTCGCCGCGCTTCAACCTGAAATTCCGCATCAACGACCGTCTGACTGTTCGCGGAGGCTGGGGCATCACCGAGAAACTGCCGTCGTTCAACGTGCTTTACCCGCTGCCCGAATACCGCGATACGCCCGTGTTCGCTACCAACTATGGGTCGGGGCAGAGCGCCTATGTCTACCACACGCAGCCTTACCAGATACTCTACAACGACAACCTGAAATGGCAGCGCAACCGCAATTCCGAGGTCGGCGTCGACCTGCGTATCGGAGGTACCTCGATCTCGCTGGTCGGCTATTTCAACCGCACGAAATACCCCTATAAGCTGAGCGCCGCCTTCGAGCCGTTCTCCTATAATATGATGGGCGTGCCCTCCGCGCTGCCCGACGGGACTGCATACACGATGCCGGCGAACCCGGCTTTCCGGGTCGACAGCCAGACGGGCGAAATCTTCGTCCGTGACAAGGACAACCCCTCGGCCGGCTGGATCGCCATGCAGACCACTTCCACGAAACGGACATTCGTCAAGAATACCTACCAGAACAACGGTTCGCCCGTAGACCGCATGGGGCTGGAGTTCGTCGTGGAATTCCCGCAGATCAACCCCATCCGCACGCAGCTGCGGCTCGACGGGGCTTACGGCTATACCAAATACGTCAACGAGGGTGAGGCATGCTACTATCCCTCGACCTCGACCGGCGGCGAGTTCTACCCCTATGTGGGGGTTTATCTCGATAACGGGGGCAGCTCCAACGTCACCTACAACGGCCGGAAGCTGCACGCGCTGGATATGAACCTCACGGCCACGACGCATGTGCCCTCGATCCGTATGATCATCTCGCTGCGGCTCGAAGCCACGCTCGTGAAGCGCTCGCAGAACCTCTCGGAGTACAGGGGGCGCGAATATGCCTTCAATGTCGACGAGGATCGTAACCCCACCGGCGGGAGCATCTACGACGGAGACAGCTATACGGCGATCTGGCCTGTGGCCTACATCGACCTCGACGGCAACCGCCATCCCTTCACCGATGCCGAGAAGAACGATCCGGCCTTCTCCTCCCTGCTGTTGCGTTCGGGCAATGCCTACTCCTTCAACGGCGACGGTTACGACCCCTATTTCTCGGCCAACCTGAGCATCACGAAGGAGATCGGCGACCATGTCTCCGTCTCGTTCTACGCCAACAACTTCACCAATTCGCGGCCCTTCGTCGCGTCGTACGCCACGGGTGTCAAGGCGGTCTTCACACCCGATTTCTATTACGGACTTACGGTACGTCTTAAATTCTGAAAACGATGAGAAAGATACTTTGCATATTGTCCTGTCTGCTGGTGGCCGGTTGCACGTCGTTCGACAGGAACCCTTACGACGGTGCGCTGCGCGAACTCCGTGTGACGGCCGTGTATCCCGAGGGGTACGCCGGCTATTTGCGCGAAGGCGTCGCGGTGAAACTCTCCGACCGCAATACGGGCAATGTTTATACCGCCCTGACCGATGCGCAGGGCCACGCCGGGTTCCGCGTCGCTGCCGGGCATTACCGTCTCTCGGTGCTCGACCTGCCCGACGATTCGGCGGTATTCAACGGTACGATCGAGCAGGTCGACCTTGTCGGCGAGGACAAGGAAGTCGACGTGGCGCTGAAATTTTCCAAGCCGGGTACGATCCTCATCAAGGAGATCTACTCGGGCGGCTGCATGCAGGATCCGCCGGCGACGGGGACTTATGCCGACGACAAGTATATCATCCTGCACAACAATGGTTTCGAAACCTATTACCTCGACGGGCTGTGCCTGGCGATGGTCGCCCCCTACAACTCGCAGGCCGCCAATCCCTGGACGAGCACCGACCCTTCGGGCAACATCGTTTTCCGCGATTACGCCGCCGTACCCGACTGTATCTGGATGTTCCCGGGCTCGGGGACAGATTTCCCGCTGCAACCCGGCGAGGATGCCGTGGTGGCCTACCATGGCGTCGACCATACGCAGACCTATTCCCAGTCGGTGAACCTCAACCGCAAGGGCTGTTTCGTGCTCTACGACATGGTATACTATCCCGGCAACAAGTTGCACCCCACGCCTGTCCCGGGCGACCAGATCGACCAGGCGCATTACATGAAGGTGCTGAAAAAGACCGGGACGAATACGGCCGTCGTCTACGTGATCTCGCAGAATTCGCCCGCCGTGATCCTTTTCCGGGCGCCCGAAGGGTTCGATCTGGATGCCTATCTGGCCGACGACCTCCAGTCGACGGTTCAGAGCGGCAGCATCACCTATTCGAAGATACCGTGGGACGACTGGATCGTGGACGGCGTCGAGGTATGCAACATGACCGAGGCGACCAAGCACAAACGCCTGCACACCGATGTGGATGCCGGTTACATCGGCTTCTCGGCCAAGGCGCAGGGACATACCCTGCACCGGAAGCTGGATGAAGCGGCCACGGCGGCTGCCGGCTTCGAAAGGTACGTGGATACCAATAACTCGTCGAACGATTTTTATGAGCGTGAGACACAATCTTTGCGAGATTAGCCTATGAGACGGATTTTAACGATACTGATGTTGGCCGCCGTCTCTGCTGCCACGGCGCAGGAGCGTTTCGACTATATTTTCCGCCGCAACCCCTGGAACGGCGGCCCGAACGCTGCGGGTATCCGGCAGGACTCCCTGAGCCGTTCCTATGCCGAGATATATTTCACCAAGGAGAACGGCGGGCTTACGGGCCACTCCGCGTCGGACGACAGCTGGAATGCCGGGGCGAAAACCGAGTCGGTGCGCCACCTGAAAAAGGTCTCGTTCTCGGGCGGGTTCGGCTACGACTATTTCGACGGCCGCAACATGTGCGGCTCGATGTTCACCGAACCGGGGTATTATCCGGTGGACATCCTCGAATTTACGCCGGGGCGCAAGGTGCGCGAGGATTATACCTTCACGGGCGGCATGTCGGCCGTGCTGGGCAACCGGTGGACGGGCGGCCTGCGCGTAGAGTTCGAAGCCCGCAACTATGCCAAGCGCAAAGACCTGCGCCACAAGAACACACGGCTGGATTTCGAATTTTCGCCCGGAATAATGTACCACGCGGGGCGTTTTGCCGCCGGTGCGGTCTATATCGTGGGTACGAACAGCGAGAAGGTCGATGCGGAAGGCGTGGGCCCCGGTGCCGACCTGTACGAGGCATTCTTCGACCGGGGATTGCTCTACGGGTCGCTGGAGAAGTGGGGGAGCACCGACATACACCTCTCGACCAACGGCGTTTCGGGATTCCCCGTCCGCGAGAATACGCAGGGGGCGGGCGTCCAGTTGCAATACGGGCCGTTCTATGCCGACGTCGCCTACCGCAACAGGCAGGGCGAGACGGGCGAGAGCCGGATTATCTGGCACCTGTTCGAAACGCACCAGGTGACGGCCAATGCCGCCCTGTCGCTGGGGACGGCACTGCGCAGGCATTTCGTGCGTGTGAACCTCGACTGGCAGACGCTCGGCACCGACGAGAACATCATCACCACCGAGACCATCAACGGCGTGCAGATCATCACCATACACGGTTCGACACCGACTTTCGGGCGCAAGGGGCTCGACCTTGGGGGCGAATACGAGTTCGTGGCACCGCATACGGATTTGCGTGCCGGGGTCGGTTATTCGCAGCTCAACCGCGAATCGACGCTGATGTACCCCTATGTCAAGGGGCAGAAGCTCCACTTTACGAAGATATATGCCTCGCTGATCCGCACGTTCGGCCTCTGGGAGCTGACCCTCGCGGCGGATTACCGCCTGGGAGGTTTCTCGGAGTGTGAAACGCAGTTCGAAACCCCCGGCGTGCAGCCGGGCGAATATCCCGGGCAGCTGACCGCTTACTACGATTACGAAAACGAATACCTCACGGCCAAACGGCTGGGGGCGGCGCTCGGGCTGCGGCGCAATATCAAACGGTTCTATATCGACGTATTCGCGCGTTACGAACACGGCTTCGGTCTGGAATACGTCGCGCAGCCCAACCGGGTCGCGGCGACGCTGAGTGTAGGATATAATTTTTAATTTAAAGGATAGGATTATGAAAAGGATTTTGACATTGACGGCAGTCGCGGCGATGGTTTTCACCGCCTGCTCGAAGGAGGAAAGCACCGGGACGGGCGACAAGCAGGTGCGCATCACCCCGACGATCGCCAACCCTGCGCTGACGCCGGCAAGCATGTCGTCCGGTACGCGTGCGACGGACACCGATTTCGAGCTGAACGATAAGGTCGGCCTCACGATCACGATGACGGCGGACGGTTCGGCGTTCGTGGCGAACAAGGAGATGTCGTTCGACGGAACGGATTTCAAGACCGAGGGTTTCCTCTGGTACGAAGATGTCAACGCCACCTCGACGCTCTTCGCCTATTATCCCTACCAGGCCGGTGCCGCGGCGCCCGCGGAATTCTCGGTGAAGGCGGATCAGAGCGGCGCGAATTACACGGCCTCCGACCTGATCGTGGCCGTGAAGACGGGGGTCAAGCCCACGCTGTCGTCCACGCAGATGACCTTCAAGCACAAAATGTCGCGGATCGTCATCAGCGTGACCAACGAATCGGGTTTCGACATCCGGGACATCGTCATCAAGGGTGCTGTCGGCACCGGGGTGCTCGATCCCGCCACGGGCGATTTTACGGCTAAGGCGGGTGTCGAAGCATCCGACGTGATTGCCAACACGGCCACTGCCGAGAAGGTTTACTACGCGCTGCTGGTGCCGCAAAACGGTGTGCAGCTCAGGGTTACGGTCACCACGGCCGATGGCAAGAAACGTACGCAGACGCTCGGCACGACCGACCTCAAGTCGGGTGAGAACCGCCGCATGGACTGCAACGTGCAGCCGGCGGACATCCAGGTGAAATTCAGCGGCCCGATCGCGGGCTGGGTCGACGGAGACGACCTGCTGCCGGACGGCGGGGGTGAGGTGGAGACCCCGACCGTCGAGTGGGGCGGCGTGAAGTACAAGATCGTCACGCTCAAGGACGGCCGTACGTGGATGGCCGAGAACCTGCGCTATGTGCCCGAAGGCAAAACCATATCGAACGATCCGAAGGACGGCAACGGGGTGTGGTATCCCTGCAACCTCTCGAAAGCCGCCGACCCGTCGTTGACTGAGACCGCTGGCCTGCTGTACAGTTATCCCGTGATGCTGAGAATGACCGGCGAGATGACGGGCACCAATTTCGACCAGTACGCGGGTGCGCAGGGCATCTGCCCCGACGGGTGGCATATTCCGACGATGGCCGAGTGGCTCAAGCTGGCGGGTACCGGCAGCGGCGGCCTCTCCGACCCGACGTCGCCCTATTTGGACGAAACGCAAAGCGGCGGTTCGATTGCCGCGCTCAACAAGGACGGTTTCAATATTGCGGGCTGCGGCTATATCAATGCGGCGAACGCCACGGCGATCCCGGCCTATATGGCGACGGTGTCACAAGCCGACGCCTCGGCGTTCGGTATGGGATATTTCCCCAGCTCGACCGGCTACAAGGTTACTTACAATACGGCCGACGATCCGGAAAGCGGCATCAAGAACATCCAGTATTATGCCGGTATGATAACTTACAACAAGAGTTACAATCGCATGACAATCGCTTACCAGGGTGGTTATGGCGCTGCCCCGGTTCGCTGTATCAAGAACAAGGAGTGATCCTCACCCCCGCACACAAACACACACAACACAAACAACAATAAATGAAACGTAAACCTAATTATCTGAAACACCTGCTGCAATGGGGCGTACTGGCCGCCATCGTCGGCACGGTGCTTTGGGCCAAATTCAGCGACAAACCTGTCGATGTCGAGGCATATTGTCCTTTCGGCGGGTTGCAGGCCTTCGGTACCTATCTGGTGAACAATTCGCTGGCCTGTTCGATGTCGATGCTCCAGATCATGATGGGCCTCGTGCTCGCCGTGGGAGTGATTCTCTTCAGCAAACTTTTCTGCGGGTACCTCTGTCCGCTGGGCACCGTCGGCGAATGGATGGGCCGCGCCGGAAAGAAACTGCACCTGCAGGTCGATGTCCCTTCGGGCAGCGTCGTCGACAAGCTGCTGCGCGTGGTGAAGTACGTGCTGCTCTTCACGATCCTCTATTTCACGCTCTCGTCGAGCGAGCTGTTCTGCAAGAAACTCGACCCGTTCTATGCCGTGGCTACGGGTTTCAAGGGCGAAATCGTGCTTTGGATGTCGCTCACGAGCCTTACGCTGCTGCTCTTGGGCGGCTTCGTGGTAAAGATGTTCTGGTGCAAGTACATCTGTCCGCTGGGAGCTGTCAGCAACATTTTCAAATTCACGCTGCTGTTCGTGATCGCCGCCCTCGGCGGCTGGGCGCTCGGTGCGCTGGGCGTTGCGAACGCGTGGGTCTGGACGATCGGCGGCGCATGTCTTGCCGCCTATATCGTCGAGATCGCCAAGATGCGCAGCTGCACCTTCCCCCTGATGTACATCAGGCGGGATTTGAACACCTGCAATAATTGCGGACTGTGCGAAAAGAAATGTCCCTACCAGCTTCCGATCCATGACTATGTGAAGGTGAAGCATGTCGACTGTACGTTGTGCGGCAACTGCATCGGTGCGTGTGCCAAGGATGCCTTGCAGGTCAACGGCCGCCGTTCGCTGCGCTGGGTGCCCGGGTTGCTGGCCGTGGTGCTCTTCTTCCTGGCCATATGGCTGGGTTCCACCATGGAACTGCCGACGATCGACGAAAAATGGGGCGACTACGAGAAGGTCGAGAACCTGCAGACGTTCGAGATGGAGGGCTTGCAGACGATCAAGTGCTTCGGTTCGTCGAAGGCTTTTTCGGCCAAGATGCAGGCCGTGCAGGGCGTATACGGCGTCAAGACCTTCGTACGCCGCCATGGCGTCGAGGTGCTTTACGACCCGGCTGCCACCGATACGCTGAAGATACAGGCTGCGATCTTTGCGCCGACGCTGCGCAAATATGCCATGCCGGGCGAGCAGGTGCCGGTGCTCGACGTGGTGAAGCTCGGCGTCGAAGGGCTCCACGACCGGATGGATATGATCTATTTCGGCATGGTGCTCCAGAAGATCGAGGGAGTCTACGGCTTCACGTCGGAGTTCGCCTGTCCGGTGGATGTGACGGTCTACGTCGATCCGGCTGCCGGTATTACCGAAAAGATGTTCGGGGAGGCGATCGACGCCAAGGAACTGGTCATCCCGACCAAGGAGAGCGAGAAGGTGATCCCGATGCATACGGTGCTTAAAAGCTATGCGGTCGCCGGACAGGTTTCGCGTGAAGAGTTTGCGCAGATCATGTTCCGCGATGTGGAGAAGCTCGCGGGCAGGTTCGTTGCCAACCAGGAGAAGTGGGGGGACGACGAGCAGTTCCCCAAGGCGGTCTACGAGATGGTATTCCCCGGTATCGAGAAGATGCCGATCCGCAATGCGTTCCCCTATTTCAAGAGCTTCCTTTCGTGTACGGACGGCATCGTGTCCGTGGATTTCGTCCTGCGGGATATGAAGCCCGTGATGCGCATCCGCTATGTGAAGTCGATGTGGGACGACGCGAAGCTGTGGAAAGAGGTTTTCCAGGCCGAAAAATGGACGCTGCGCATGGCTGACGGCACCTTCAAGGAGGCCGACCCGCGGCTGAAGTTCACCAATCCGGGGAAAACGGTTGGAGAGTAATTGAAAAAACGGCTGCAAAAATGACTGTTTCATGCAGGATATTCGGATTGCTGTCTGTGGTTTCGTTGGCGGTTTTCGTACTTGCAGGATGTGCTCGTGCGAAAAATACGAACTGCCGCGAGCTGTTCGAAAAGTATTACGAAGTCAATGTCGCGGCATTTATGCGGACGATGCCGGCGGCAGATTCCGCCGCGGTGCGAAAAAAGGCCGAATACGCCTTGGATAAAATGTACCGGATCGACTCCACGTTCGTTTTGAT
>OLPU01002704.1_pt1 | contig 11476 bp, 7 predicted proteins | sample 1673111 | NCBI WGS metagenome assembly OLPU01 (sample SAMEA3136755, study PRJEB25190) | human gut metagenome | reverse complement strand
CCCGCCGTTACGGCCGGGGCCGTCGTGCGGATCTCCCGCTCGCCGTCGCGCCACCGGTCAAGCGGTTCGAGGGCTCCGGCCTCTCCGCAGGCCGTGAGTGCGGCCAGGGACAAGAGTGCCGCGGCGATCGTCGTCCCGATACGCGGAACAGGATTCGAATGGCAAAAGAGGTTCCTCATAACTTGGATTTTGTAATAATGCGGTTCCGATTCGGACAGGCCGCCCGGCCTATGTGTACGTCAAACTTATCTCAGTCGTTGCTTGCTATCAAATATGCCCATGCAAAAATACACACTTTGTTGGAAAAGTACGGAATGACGCACACCGTTTTATTTCGGACAGCATGAATTTCGGGAATCCCGGCAGCAAATAGGCTCAGAAATTGAACGACAGGCCAACGCCCAGCTCCATGTAGGAACGCCCCGGGCGGTAATCCCCGAAGGCGAACCCGAAATTGTCGGTCAGGTAACAATGGTAGGTGAAATCGCCGTAGAGGTTGAACCGCCAGATGGGGATGATAAGCCGCACCCCGAGGTCATAGGTACAGCTGAAACGGTGCTTGACGAGGAAATTTCCGGCTCGCGGCTGAGCGGGCCCAGCATCATGCCCGGCGTAAAACCCGTATGCGCTTCGAACTGCTTGGGAATGATCGAAAGCAATGCCGCGGCGACCCACGACCCGGCCTCGCCGTCGCCCGGGAAAACCAGCCCCCGGATACGTTCCGTGCGCCAGGTGAATTGCATCGGGATCGAATAATAGTCGCAGACTTCGTCGTCGAAAAACAGGTTCAGCCCCGTGCGGAAACCTATATTATAATAGTTGTACCGGGCGTAGTCGATGCTGATCGCCTCGAATTCCGGGCCACGGCCGTCCCCCATGAAAAGTTGTGCGCCGTATCGCACTCCGATCTCGTTGCCGGAGGGCAGCCCCTTGGGGGTATGCCACTCGTTCGTATTCTGGGCTGCCCCGCTGACGCAATACAGAAGCGCGAGGAGTGCCGCAAAAACTGGTTTCTTCATAATTTACAGGTTGCTTCTGCCCGCAAAGGTAACAGAATAAGGCCGCCTTCCAAACATTTATGCGGAAAAATGCAGGGTGGGCAACCAGATGCCCTGAAAATAGCCGCAACCCTTGCTCTTTGTGAATTATTCGTTATCTTTGTGGGCAAAATTTCGCTGAGCCATGTTTGAAAATTTAACGGATAAACTCGAACGGTCATTCAAAATCCTCAAGGGCGAGGGGCGCATCACCGAGATCAACGTAGCGGAAACGCTCAAGGAGATCCGCCGTGCACTGATCGACGCCGACGTCAACTACAAGGTCGCAAAATCGTTCACCGACCAGGTGAAGCAGAAGGCGCTGGGACAAGACGTGCTCAAGGCGGTGAAGCCCGGGCAGATGATGACCAAGATCGTACGCGACGAGCTGGCCGAACTGATGGGCGGCACGGCCACAGACATCAGGCTGGAGGGCAACCCGGCCGTGATCCTGATCGCGGGTCTGCAAGGCTCGGGTAAGACCACCTTCTCGGGCAAGCTCGCGGCATTCATCAAAAGCAAGAAAGGCCGCCAGGTACTGCTGGTGGCAGGCGACGTATACCGTCCCGCGGCCATCGACCAGCTGAAGGTGCTCGGCGGGCAGGTCGGCGTGGAAGTCTACACCGAGGAGGGGAACAAAAACCCGGTGCAGATCGCCGAGAACGCCATCAAATACGCCCGTCAAAACTCGTTCAACGTCGTAATCGTCGATACGGCGGGCCGTCTGGCCGTCGATGAGGCGATGATGCAGGAGATCACGGCCATCAAGGCGGCCGTGAAGCCTTCGGAGATACTCTTCGTAGTGGACGCCATGACGGGCCAGGACGCCGTGAACACGGCCAAGGAGTTCAACGACCGGCTCGACTTCGACGGCGTGGTACTCACCAAGCTCGACGGCGACACCCGCGGCGGCGCCGCGATCTCGATCCGCTCGGTGGTCAGCAAACCGCTGAAATTCATTTCGAGCGGCGAGAAGATGGACGCCCTGCAGGTGTTCCACCCCGAACGTATGGCCGACCGTATCCTCGGCATGGGCGACGTCGTATCGCTGGTGGAGCGTGCGCAGGAGCAGTTCGACGAAGAGGAGGCACGCCGCCTGAAGAAAAAACTGGTCAAGAACCAGTTCAACTTCAACGATTTCATCGGGCAGATCCAGCAGATCAAAAAGATGGGCAACCTGAAAGACCTCGCGGGAATGCTTCCCGGCGTAGGCAAGATGCTCAAGAACGTGGACATCCCGGACGACGTGTTCAAGCAAACCGAGGCGATCGTCTCGTCGATGACCCCGGCCGAGCGCGAGCATCCCGAAATCATCAACGCACGCCGCCGCGAACGCATCGCCAAGGGCAGCGGTACGACGATGGCCGACGTGAACCGCCTGATGAAGCAGTTCGAGGATACCCGCAAGATGATGAAGGCCGTAGCCGGCGGCAACATGAAGATCCCGAACATGCCCGGAAGACGCCGATAACCAACAGATTGCAAGTAAACCACAATCCCTCATTCGGAATGGGGGATTTTTTATGCGGTAGTTTTTAGGGCCCGATACGAATTTTTCATCACTTTTTCATAGCAAAACAGTTAAAAATTATTACCTTAGTACACGCAATACTTCAAATCTCACTTTTTCTAATTTAATCACACCCACATGATGCAATTATCATTTTGGAAAAGATTACTCTGCGCGGCGCTCACCCTCGCGCTGGGAGTAACACTGACAGCCTGTTCGGACGACGACACCAAGGACGACAAGCTGATCCCTGAAATCGAGGTTACCCAATCGTTGACGTTCGATTGCACGGAAACCCAGACGAAAAACCTCGAAATCGAGCTTAACGGAAAGCTCAACTGGCAGATCAAAGCCGACGCATGGATCGAGCTGTCGCAGACCAGCGGCAAAGGTTCTGCGACGGTAGCCGTAACCGTACCCTCGAACGCCACGTCGCGTACGGGTACCATCACCGTAACGGCCACCGGTTACATGGGCGCCACCGACACGGGCACGTGCTCCGTAAGGCAGATCAAGGAAGGTGAAACGAATACGAATGTTGCGGAACTCCGCAGGCTCATCATGGCAACCAACCCCACTGCCGATGGAAAAGAACTGACGGACGCGATCAGGGCCATGACGCTGTGCGGTATCGTAGTCTCGGACAAGGGGGGGGGAAACCAGCAGCCCTTCATCGTAATCCTTGCCGACGATACGCAGGATGCCGGTGCCGGCCTCGCGCTCTCGATCAGCCAGTCTAACAACACCTTCGAGCGCGGCGACATCGTCGAAGTATCGCTCAGCGACGCATCGGCACAACTCTTCAGCGGTCTGCTGCAGGTTTCGACCCACAACGAGCCCATGCTCGTGGGGCAGACCGAACCGCTGGCCCCGATCGCCATCACCGCAGACAAAATCGCGGAATACGAATCGCAATACGTAAAGATCGAAAACACGCAGCCCGAAGCGTCGGAATCGGGCACCTGGAACAGCGACTCGAACAAGGGCAATGTTTCCATGGAGACCAAGGACGGAAAGTCCTACAAAATCCGCACCCTGCAAACCGCATCCTATGCACAGGATGCCATCCCGACCGACAAGAGCGGTTCCATCGCAGGTATCGCGGGCATCTACAACGGCACACTGCAAATCCTGCCCTGCAACGGTGATGACATCCAGCTTGCCGAAGCTCGTTTCACGGTACAGGGCAACAAGGCTACGCTGGCCGAAGTGCTCGAAGCCGGCGCCGGCTCGGCATTCGAAGTCGAGGGCGTGAGCGTCATCGCCGCCAACGAGCAGGGAGTACTCTTCCAGCAGGACGGTGCACGCATCTACGCATTCAAGGGCGAAGCCCACGACCTGGCCGTCGGCGACGTGGTCACCGTGTCGGGCAAAACCGAGTCGCGCAACGGTCTGCTGCAGTTCGGAAAGGGCTGCAGTTTCACCAAGACCGGCCATCAGGATATCACCCAGCCGCAGCCTGCGGCATTCTCGGCAACGGAAATCGAAGCCTACATGAAAAACCCCGAGGTGAAATACGTGACCTACAAGGGTACCGTCCTCGTATCGGGCAACTACGTCAACGTCGAGATCGACGGCACTTCGGTGCAGGGCAGCCTGGACTACATGAGCGACGATTTCAAGGAGAAGTACAACAGCCACAACGTGACCATCACCGGCTGGCTCTTCGGCTCGTACAAGACCTATATGTATACCATCCCCGTGGAGGTCAGGGACGAGGGCGAATTCGAAGAGGAAGTTCCCGACGGAGCGATCTTCTACAGCACGTTCGACAAGGAGCTCGCCTCGCAAACCTTCGGCGACGGCGGCCAGTGGCCGTTCCTCGACCAGTTCGAAGGCTGGATCAACCACAAGGGCTCGGGCGTCGCCAACGTGGCTTATGACTTCAAGAGCATGTCCGCACGTACGAACCAGTCGTCTAAGGGTTCGCTTTCGCTTTACGACGGTTCAGGTAAAAACAACATCTTCTTCAGCACGGCGCCCAACTATTTCACGATCCAGAAGATCGCGGTAACGTCGCAGAACCTTCGCCTCTCGTTCGGCGCGCAGCGCTACGCACAGGGCGCCACCAACACGTTCATCAAGTCTGACTTTGTGGTACGCCTTTCGGCCGACGGGCAGCTTTGGTCGCAGGCGCTCGACTACGATTTCGGCAGCGTAGCGGACGAACCGGGTGAGTGGCGCCTCGCAACAGCAGACTTCACCCTGCCGGCAGGCACCGGCACGCTCTACATCAAGTTCGAAGCCAAGATGAGCAGCGTGAACCGTATCGACGACGTATTGCTGACCCCGGGCAACGGCGGGCAGGCAATCGAGTTCGGTAAGGAAGAGGAGACACCGCTTTCGACGATAGCCGAGGTGCTGGCGGCTCCCATCGACGAAGTTTACAAGGTCGAAGGACAGGTGATCGGCACCCACTCGAAGGGCTTCCTCGTAAAGGACGCCACGGGTACGATCCTCGTATTCAAGAAGAACCACGGCATGACCGTCGGCGACAAAGTCACCGTCGAAGGCGCAACGTCGGAATACGGAGGCATGAAGCAGTTCGGCGAAACGTCGGAACTCACCAAGAACGGCTCGGGAAGCTATACGCAGCCCACCCCGACGGATTTCGGGGCAGCGCAGTTCGACGCCTATGTCAACAACCCGACGATCCAGTATGTAAAATACGAAGGCAACCTCAGCTCGTACCGCGACCAGATTTATCAGTGGCACTATAATGTCGCCGTGGAGGGTACGAATGTAGTCGGCTCGATCGCCTACCCCAACAGCGACCTGAACATCGAAAATTTCGTCGACCGCAAAGTCATCATCACGGGCTACACCGTCGGTGTTTCGGGGACGGATACCAAATACCTCAATACGCTGACCACGTCGATCGAATTCGCAGAACAGGAGACCATGCCCGACGAGAGCCAGGCCATCACGGTGAAAGAACTCAACGCCAAACTCGCCACGATGAATGCGGGCGATGCGCTGGGCGAACTGATCGCCGTGAAGGGCTATGTGGCGGCCAACAACGAAGGAGGAAACTTCTACCAGCTCATTTCGCTGGTGGACAACACCGGCGAGGCCAACACGGGCATCATCATCAAGGGCAGCGACTACACCGAGAAAGACCTGCCTGTGGGCACGAAAGTGATCGTCAGCCTTAAATACGCCAAGTACGACATCAACAATGACCTGCCGCAGTTGAGGATGGCGACGATCTTCCCCACTCAGGAGAAGGTAACGATGAAAGTCCCCCAGATCACCGTTTCGCAGGCAGGAGATTACGTTGGCCAGTATGTGACGGTAAAGAACCTCACCCCGGCGGCAAATTCGACGACCTGGGTCGTGAATAAGAAGACCACTTCGGTCAACTTCACCGACGACGCCGAACTGCCGATGGTGGCACGTACGACCAATCACGCCGTATTCGCCAACGAAGCTATCGCAATAAAGAAGGCGGATCTGAGTGGTATCATGGAGATATACAAGGGGGGCTATCAGATCTTCCCCAACAGCATGGAGGACGTTGCAGGCTTCAAAGTCGAGTAACACGGCACAATCCATCCGTTTGTAAGAAAATCCCTGCGAGCAGCAACCCGCAGGGATTTTCCGTTTCAAAGAGGGGCCAAGGCCGGGGGGGGGCTGAAGATTTAAGAGCGGTTTACAGCATGGAATTGAAAAATAATCGCTAAATTGTACCGGGAAACCCAACCCGGAAAACCACATGAAAAAATTACTCCTGCTGTTGCTGGGGATCGCTTCGATCCCGGCCGCCTTCTCCCAGGGCGGGAGCGGCATCGACTGGGCCGCCGACCTGGATTACCTGGCCAGCGAACTGCCCGCGAAACATTGCAACCTCTTTGCGAAATACGACAAAGCGCAGTTCGAGACCGCAATCGGCGCGATCAAGGCTTCGGCCGGGGAGGCCGGAGATTTTGCTACGGCGCTCAAAACCCAGCAGCTGATCGCCAGGCTGGGCGATTCGCACACCATGCTATATTTCAACCAGCTGATGAACCGGCAGCAGATACTGCCGCTCGGGCTGCTCTGGGTTTCCGACGGGCTGTACGTCATACAGACGGCCGAGGAAAACAAAGAGTTGCTGGGGCACCGGCTCACAGCGGTCGGCAAGGCACCGGTAGAAACCGTAATCGACAGCCTGAGCACCCTGTTCACGGTCGACAACGAAGCAATGGTAAAATCCATGATTCCCCAATTGTTCCCGTCGTTACAGCTCCTGGAATATTTCGGGTTCGCACACAACGGGCAGGCGGAACTCACGCTGGACGGAGACAAGACCTATACGCTCAAACCGTCCGATCCGCAGCGGGCGGGTCGGGCCGCCTTCCAGCCCGATTCCCTGCCCTTTGCGATCGCGGAAAGGAACGTGCTTTTCACGGATCGCTATTTCCCCGAGGAAAAAATATACTATATCCTCTACAACTCCTGCTGGGGGCGTGAAAGCGAGGCGGAGTTCAAGAGCCGCGAGAAAGCCGCGTCGCTGCCGTCGTTCACGGAATTCGGCCAAAAGGCGTTCGGCATATTGCAGGGCAACCCCGTCGGGAAGATCATTTTCGACATGAGGAACAACGGCGGAGGGAACTCGGCACAGGGGACGGCATTCATCGAAAGGCTGGCCCGGTTCCTGGAACAGCACCCCGGCATAAAAACCTATGTCGTCATCGGGCGAAGCACATTCTCCTCGGCCATCCTGAATACGATGGATTTCAAGCACCTGACCGATGCGGTCGTAGTCGGCGAACAGACCGCCGGCAAACCCAACCACTTCGGCGAGGTACGGAATTTCCAGCTCCCGGGATCGAAGCTGACAGTCGCCTATTCGACCAAATATTTCCGGCGTACGGACGAAGAGGCAGACACGATCACCCCCGACGTCAGGATCGAAATGAGTTTTACGGATTTCACGAAAGGCATCGACCCGGTGTACGAATGGATCAAGGCACAATAGGCTGCGCGGGCGGTTTACTCCGTCCAGCCGTTATGCCGGACGTTCGCCGGGTTCCACTTCTGCTTGGGCTCAGGATTGTCCGCAGGATAGTCCACCGGAATCAGGTTGAGCGGAACGACATCGGAGGGAAGCCCCAGCACGCGCCGCACGGCCTCTACCCGTTCGCCGCGGGGATAAACCCCAGTCCATACGGCTCCCAACCCCAGGGCATGGGCCGCAAGGAGCAGGTTTTCCGAGGCCGCCGAGGCATCCATCACCCACCAGTCGCCGGAAGCCCCCGGATTGCGCGACAAGTCGCCGCAGACGACCACGGCCAGGGGTGCCCGGGCGGCCATCTTCGCAAAGGGCAGCGCCCCGGCGAGTTCGCGTAACAGCTCCCGGTCGTCCACGACAACGAAAGCCCACGGCTGACGGTTCACGGCCGAGGGCGCGGCCATCGCAGCCCGCAGCAGCAGTTCGACCGTATCGGCACCGACCGGGCAATCCCGGTAGGCCCGGATGCTCGTCCGGGTCATAATCACATCGAGGGGGCTCCGCTTGCCGGACTCCCCGGCCGGGGGGCGCTCCCCGGCCGACAGCCACCATACCAGCAACGCGGCCAGCACGGCACCGGCGCAGAAAAAGAGGATTTTCGTCCTGTTCATAATTTTCCGTTATATCGTGTCCCGGCAAATATACGGGAAAAATCGTAAAAAGCACCGCACACCGGTCAAACGACCGTATCGGCGGGTAAATTAATCGACCGGGCGTTTGCAGGGGTCTTTTTTTATCGCTACCTTTGTCCGGATCATATCCCAAAAGGAAAATGCACAAATCGGGCTTTGTAAATATCATCGGGAATCCCAACGTCGGCAAATCGACACTCATGAACGCATTGGTCGGCGAAAAGTTGTCGATCATCACGTCGAAGGCGCAGACCACGCGCCACAGGATCATGGGCATCGTCTCGAGCGAGGATTTCCAGATCGTCTATTCCGATACGCCGGGCATTCTGAAACCCAGCTACAAATTACAGGAGTCGATGATGAAATTCGTGACGGGCGCCGTAGCCGACGCCGACGTCATACTCTATGTCACCGACACCGTGGAGCGGGGGGAACGCTCGGCCGAAATCATCGACCGCATCCGCCAGAGCGGCGTTCCGGCCATCGTGGTCATCAACAAGATCGACCTCACGACGCCCGAGGCACTCGAGGCACTGGTTGACAAATGGCAGGGGGAGTTGCCCGAGGCACGCATCGTACCGGCATCGGCCAAGGAGAATTTCAACATCGAAGGGTTGTTCAAGACCATCCTCGACCTGCTGCCCGAAGGCCCGGCCTTCTATCCGAAGGATACACTGACGGACAAGACGCTGCGGTTTTTCGCCTCGGAAATCATCCGCGAGAAAATCCTCAGGTTCTACGACAAGGAGATCCCCTACTGTTGCGAAATAGCGATCGAAGCCTACAGGGAGGAACCGACGATCGACCGCATCGCCGCAACGATCTATGTCGCCCGCGACTCGCAGAAAGGCATCCTGATCGGGCATAAGGGCGAGAAACTCAAACGGGTCGGGCAGGCCGCGCGCGAGGACATGGAGCAGTTCCTCGGCAAAAAGGTTTTCCTGCAACTGTTCGTCAAAGTGAACGACGACTGGCGCAACAACGAACGCCAACTGCGCCGTTTCGGGTACGAATTGGAATAAACCGGAATAATAAACCGCCCGAAAAGGACGTTAATGGGACAAGTGAGTCGGAAATTGAAAAAATACATCCTCGGGATCGCACTGGGCATCGCACTGATGTGCGGGAAGGAATCGTATGCGCAGTACAACCGGGAATATTTCTTCTGGGTGGGACGTTCGTGCATGATGAACAACGACTACCAGGAGGCCATCCGGACGCTCAACACCCTGCTGCGGTTCGACGAGGATGCCTTCGAAGGCTATTTCCTGCGCGGCATCGCCAAATACAACCTCGACGACCTGCTGGGCGCCGAGGCCGATTTCTCGACCGCCATCCGGCTCAACCCCGTATACACACAAGCCTATACCTACCGCGCGATCACGCGTTCGCGGCTGGGTAATTACGATGACGCCCTGCAGGACTTCCGCGAGGCGATCGACCTGCGCCCGGATCTGCCGGGCCCCTATTACAGCCGCGGCGTGACACGGCTGCTGAACCAGCAGTTCAAGGAGGCCATCGACGATTTCGACAAGTTCATCCGCCAGGAGAACAAAGTCGCCGACGCCTTCATCTGCCGGGGCCTGAGCTACCTGCACCTGAAGGATACGGTACGCGCCTACGACAATTTCAACACCGCCATCCGCACGAACCGCGAGAACCCCGGCGGATACAACCGCCGCGGCGGACTCTACATGGAGCAGAAACGCTTTGCGGAAGCCGAAGCTGACTTCAACAAGGCCATCGAATGCGATTCGGCCTACCTGCTTTCGTATTTCAACCGCGCACTGGTCTACTCGGACACCAACCGTCCGATGCTGGCCCTCGCGGATTTCGACAAGGTGATCCAGCTCGACTCGACCAATTCGCTGACCTACTTCAACCGTGCCATGCTGCGCACGCAGATAGGCGACTACAACCGTGCGCTGGACGACTACGACAAGGTGGCGCTCTATTCGCCCAACAACGTGCTGGTCTACTACAACCGCGCAGGGGTCTATGCCCAGCTGGGCGAACTGGAGAAGGCGATAGACGACTACTCCTCGGCCATCAAGCTCTACCCCGATTTCGCCAACGCCTATATTTACCGCGGCCGTCTGCGCGAACTGCTGCGCGACCCGCAGGGCGCGAAGAAAGACCGCGACACGGCCCAGAAGAAGATTGCGGAGTACCGCTCCCGCCTGAGCGACAGCACCTACTCGATCTATGCCGACACGACGCAGCGTTTCGATCGCCTGTTGTCGTTCGACAGCAAATTCTCGGGCGGCAGCTTCGACCGCATCACGGGCCACAACGGCGGCCACGAGGAGATGCGCCTGCTGCCGCTGTTCAAGTTCACGCTGATGCGTCCCGACACCGTGCCGACCGTGGAACGCTACCACGTACAGCGCGTCGAGGACTTCAGGAAACGGGTGGACAACGAATACCTCACCCTTTCGTGGCGCGAAAGCAATATCCCGGCCGACACGCTGGTGATGCTCGACAAGCAATACGTCGAGGAGCTCAAGTCGGATCGGGCATCGTGGACGGTGCTCTTCGAACGGGGTGTCACGCAGTCGCTCATCAAGCAGTATACCAATGCTGTAAATACCTTCTCAGCGGCCATCGAGCAGAATCCGAGCAACCCGTTCCTCTACCTGAACCGCTCGACGACGCGCGCCGAGATGATCGACTTCATCTCGTCGATCGACAACTCCTACCAGCGCATCACGATCGACTCGGATCCGGCCAACCGGCTGAACAACAACAGCAAGCGCACGTACAGTTACGACGAGGCGGTGGCCGACCTGAACAAGGCCATCAAGCTCTTCCCCGACCTGGCGTACAGCTATTACAACCGCGCCAACCTCAAGGCCCTGTCGGGAAGCCTGCCCGAAGCGTTCGAGGATTACTCGAAGGCCATCGAACAGAACCCCAATTTCGCCGAGGCATATTACAACCGCGGCATCATACAGATATTCATGAAGGACACGCGCAAAGGGTGTCTCGACATTTCGAAGGCCGGCGAGCTGGGTATCGTCGAGGCTTACGAGGTGCTGAAACGATACGCGCCGTTAGAAAAGTAAGCTAACTCAAAAACAAATAATTATGACGGAAATTATCCAACGGAAACTCAACGACTCGGCCTGGGTGCGGTGGACGGCGCTCATCCTGATCGCACTGACGATGTTCTTCGGCTACATGTTCGTCGATGTCCTCTCGCCGTTGCAGAACATGCTCGAAAGCACCCGAGGCTGGAGCCCCACGATTTTCGGACTGTACGGCGGTTCGGAATTCATTCTGAACGTCTGCGGTTTCCTGCTCG
>OLPU01002702.1_pt1 | contig 11477 bp, 17 predicted proteins | sample 1673111 | NCBI WGS metagenome assembly OLPU01 (sample SAMEA3136755, study PRJEB25190) | human gut metagenome | reverse complement strand
ACATACGGTTATATCCACTGGAGGTGGACTTCCTATGAGACAGGCGAATGTGGATGAACTCAGGCGAATGGGAAGGATAATATATCTGGATGTTAAGCCTGAGGAGGTAGTCAGACGACTGGCGGGAGATACGACCAGACCTCTTCTGCAGGGAGAAAATGTTGACCAGAGAGTGAGAGAACTTATGGAACAGCGAGGACCGGTATATGAGGCTGCCGCTGATATTATAGTTCCGGTTACAGGAATTGAAATAGATGAGATAGTACAGGAAATAAGTTCTTATATAGAAGGTGGGAGATGATGGTTATGGACACAGCAATTGCTTATGAAAAGGTCAGAAGGATAATAGATGATATGAATCTTGATGCGATATTGATCACTGACAGGTACAACATGAGATATATAGCATCGTACCGCGGCGAGGGCGTTATAGTTCTGGCAGGATCAGGTAAGACAGTCATAACGGATTCAAGATATACGGAGCAGGTCCAGCGCGAGTGCGAAGGATATGAATGTGCGGATATTGCTGGAAAAGGATATGTTGCGTGTATTTCATCTATTCTTGATGGACAGAGAAAAAATTCTGGAAATCTGAGAGTTGGATTTGAGAATCTTAGCATCAGCTATAGAGAGTATTCGGAATATTCGACAGGAATATTCGGTGTGGAATGGATAAGCCTTGATGGTAAGCTGGATTCCTTAAGAGAGATAAAGACAGATGAGGAGATCGAGAATATCCATACAGCGGAGTCAATAGGAGACAAGGCATTTTCACATATACTGGAATATCTCAGACCTGGCATTACAGAGAAGGATGTTGCGCTTGAACTGGAGTATCATATGAAGAAAAATGGTGCGGAAGGCTTGAGTTTTGACACCATAGCTGCATCTGGAATGAATTCATCCATGCCGCATGCTATTCCTACGGATAAGACTCTGAATAAGGGGGACTTTCTCACTATGGATTTTGGCTGTATATATGAGGGATATTGTTCAGATATGACCAGAACCGTAGCAATAGGAAAGGCATCTGATTCAATGAAATATGTGTATGATACGGTACTCAAGGCTCAGACGGAGTCTATGAATATGATAAAACCAGGAGTCAGATGTAACGATGTTGATGCTGTTGCTAGACGTATAATAGCCGATGCCGGATATGGAGATTGCTTTGGACATGGACTTGGACATTCGGTGGGATTGTTTATACACGAGAATCCGAGATTTTCACCTAAGTGTGATGACATATTGAAACCTGGCATGGTCATAACGGTCGAACCGGGAATCTATATTCCTGGACAGTTTGGTGTCAGGATTGAGGATCTGGTTGCTGTGACGGAGGATGGTTATAGGAATCTTACAGGATCAGAGAAGAAGTTGATAGAGATTTAGTAGTGGCAGGCTATCACGATATAGAACTCAGGTATCATACCGCAGGTCTTATACCGGGAGCCATCATGAGTGCCGTGGGAGTATGTGCGTTTGTATTGCTGTGTATATACGACAGTAGAAAGCGCAGAAACGTAGACTTACCTGATAAAGGTTGGTGGTATGGTAAAAAATAGTTGAAAATTTATTTCATATATTATAAAATGTGACAAGAAGTTTATATCTTTAAGGAGGATAAGATAGTTATGGCAGAGATGATCTCAGCAGGCGATTTTAGAAACGGCGTTACAATCGAATTCGAAGGAAATATTTATCAGATTATAGAGTTCCAGCACGTTAAGCCAGGAAAGGGTGCAGCTTTCGTTAGAACAAAGCTTAAGAACATCAAGAGTGGCGGTGTTGTAGAGAAGTCATTCCGTCCAACAGAGAAGTGTGAGAAGGCTCACATCGAGAGAAAGGACATGCAGTATCTGTACAATGACGGAGATCTTTATTACTTCATGGATCCAGAGACATATGATCAGATTCCTATCAGCTCAGCAGCTATAGGTGATTCACTTAAGTTCGTTAAGGAGAACGAGATGTGTAAGATCTGTTCACACAATGGCAACGTATTTGCTGTAGAGCCACCTCTCTTCGTTGAGCTTGTTATCACAGAGTGCGAGCCAGGTGTTAAGGGTGATACAGCTACAGGTGCAACAAAGCCATGTACAGTTGAGACAGGCGCACAGGTATCAGTACCTCTCTTCGTTAACGAGGGTGACACGATCAAGATCGATACACGTACTGGCGAGTATCTTTCAAGAGTATAATAATTGTTACCAGCATTAGGATATAACTACCTACGATAACATATAAGAAGAATAAGAGTCCCGGTGATTCAGGATATTTGAATCGCCGGGACTTTTTTGCGCTGTAAGCAACCAAAGGTTCTAACCTATCCACCATCTGAATATACTTTTTATGTAGCTGTACAGACAGTGTTATATAGAAGAAGGACGATACATATGTGTGGAGAAGATATATTGCATCTGCTTCCCGTCAGGATCAGGTGCATGGTTGAGAAGCTGAGGCTTGATTATGGGAGACTGTGGGAGATACGTCTGAGGGTGAATAGTCCCTTTATACTTAGATACGAGGACTCGGAGATATATGTTGATTCCTGCGGATCAAGAACCTGTAATATGAAGGATGCGTACATAGTGACTGCCAGGGATGTGAACGACACTCTGGAATGTATCTGCAATCATTCCCTGTATGCCTATGAGGATGAGATACGTCAGGGCTTTATCACCGTGTGCGGTGGACACAGGGTAGGAGTTGCGGGCAAGATCATACTCGATGGAACAAGGATCAAATGCATCAGACACATATCATTTCTAAATATCAGGGTGGCACATGAGATCAAGGGATGCAGCGGTGATGTCCTGCCATACATATACGGTGATGGCAAGCTGATGAACACGCTCATAGTGTCCGCTCCGTGTCACGGCAAGACCACACTGCTCAGGGACATCATAAGAGTAGTGTCAGACGGAGGAATGACAGTTGGGGTGGTTGATGAGAGATCGGAGATAGCGGCGTGCTACAAGGGTGTTCCGCAGAATGATGTCGGCATGAGGACTGATGTTCTTGACTGCTGTCCAAAAGCTTCAGGAATGATGATGCTGGTTCGAACCATGGCGCCTGATCTCATAGCGGTCGATGAGATAGGAGGGCAGCAGGATGTCGATGCCATTTTCGGCGTGATAAACTGCGGATGCCGTCTGCTTGCAACTGCACATGGCTATTCCATGGATGATGTGAGAGACAGGGCAGGGATAAGGCGTCTTGTGGAGAATAGGGTTTTTGAGAGGTATGTCGTGCTTGGAGGCGACAAGGCGGGACAGATCTCTGATATATTTGACGTCCAGGGCAACCGGCTGTGCTGGTACGATTAGATGGGAGGCAAGGACATGGTTAAGGCGATAGGGGGATGTCTGATCGTATATGCCTCATTTATGGTGGGACATGCCATAGGGCAGTTGCATGGGTGCATGGTGAAGGAGATGGAGGAAATGCTGCTCTTCATACAACTGTTCAAGGGGCAGATCATGTATGCCGGATCGGAGCTCCCGGAGATACTCGCCGACAGTGCAAAGCGTCTCAAGGGAAATGTTGGTAAATGGGTGAACGGTCTGGCGGAGATGTCTGAGAAGAACAGGGACAGGCCATTTGCAGAATTGTGGACAGACTCACTGGCGATGCTGAGGCGGGACAGTGCCTTGAGCTTGGAGGTGCTGGCGGATGTGGACAGGCTTGGAAAGATAATGGGAGATATGGACGTTGAGGCACAGCTCTCAAGGATAAATCTTGTGGAAGATATAATTACGGACAGATACCAGCGGGAACGCGCCAGAAGTTCCGGGATAAAGAGGCTTGCCAATTCACTCGGGCTGCTTGGAGGCGTATTCATAGTTATATTGCTCATGTAGGTTAAGAGGGAGAGACGATGACGATCCAGATACTTCTAAAAATAGGTGCAGTGGGAATTCTGGTGGCACTGCTCAACCAGATACTAAAACATTCAGGCAAGGAGGAGCACGCCTATCTGCTCAATCTGGCGGGACTCATCATTGTGCTTTCCTGGGTTATCCCGTACATAAGTGACCTGTTCAACGAGATCATGGATATTGTAAATATAGGACAATAAATGAGAGTAGATGTGGGGGTAAATGATGAATCTCATGGCGGTTTCTCTGGCTGCGGTGATCGTGGTTCTGATAGCGGTGAAGATAAAAGAACTGGATTCCGGGTATGGGATCGTGTTGTCCATAGCCGGGTGTGTGATGCTCATGTATTTTGTGGTGAGCAGGTTCAGACTTATAGCTTCGTACATAGACAGGCTGACTGCGTACGTGTCGGTGAATATTTCATATATAGACGTGATCCTGAAAATGATAGGTATAGCGTATATATGCCGATTTTCATCAGATATCTGCAAAGATGCCGGCTGCAATGCCATGGCATCCCAGGTGGAGATGGCGGGAAAGATAACTCTTATTCTGCTCAGTATGCCCATACTCATGGGAGTTATAGATCTGGTGGTGACCATAGTTGAGGGGTAATTTGATAGTGGTGGTGCTGATGCTCTTTATGGGGGTGTCAGTGCCTGATGCGGCAAATGTGTGTAATGAGAGTAAAGTTGAATCATATGATACAGATATCAAATATTGTCCAGAATTTTATGCTGAGAATGAAAAGGAAAATACCACGGAAAGTGACTCTGATATTAACTCAGACATATTGGATGACGACTCCGTCATCGGAAGCCTCAATGAGATCACAAAAGACAAATCCGACGAGTCCCTAAAGAGTGGTGACGTGGATTCCACCATAGACATGGCACTAAAAGTGTTTTCCGACAGTGTCATATACGAGGTCAGGACAAGCAGGGGGCTGGCGCTGCAGATCATGGCTGTGATCGTGCTCGGAAGTACATTTGCCCAGCTTGCGGGAAATATGGGCGAGTATGTATCCGCCCATGGTTTCATGGTTACATACATGGTGTTGTTATCGCTGCTGCTGGGGGATTTCGTTCTAGTGCAGTCCATCGTGCAGGACACCATAGGAGATGTCACGGAGTTCATGAAAGCGTTCTATCCCATGTATGCCTCGTCTGTGTTATATGTGAGCGGTCCGGAGAGTGCCGGATATTCACAGTCGGTCATAATCCTGGTGATATACATTTGCCAGAATGTGATAATAAGGTTCATACTCCCCCTCATCAAATGTGGCGGGCTCATAGCACTCATAAATAATCTTGGAAGCGAGGATTATTTCTCCCGGATGGCGGGGCTTATGAAGAGCCTGGCGGTGTGGGGAATGCGGACAATGTTTGCGGTGGTAACCGGGATAAATGTGGTCAAGAGCATGATAGCACCGTCCATGGACAGGCTTTCAAGAAATGGCATACTCAGGACATTGGGAAAAGGTGCAGGGATGTCCACTGTGAGCGCTGTCATCAGTGTGATGGTGAGCACAGGAGAGTTTATCAGAAACTGTATGGGGATGGCGTGTACGATCATGATAGTCATACTGGCCGCAGTGCCAATGATCAAGATAATCGTCATCATGTTCATATTAAGGTTCATCGCCGCGGTGGTGCAGCCGGTCGGAGACAAGAGATATGCCGAGGCAGCAGGCATCATGGCGGAGACAGTGGAGCTTATGCTGAGGGCGTGCGGAATAAGCGTGATGATGTTCATCATAAGCATAGCCCTGATGTCGGTGAACATATCATAGAACGGATGGAGGATGTGCATGCTTGCTGAGTGGCTGAAAAATATAGTTGTGTGCAGTATACTTTTTTCTGTCGTGCTGTATATTGCCCCGGATCCGAAGATGCGCAGATATGTCCAGGCGGCTGTGGGATTTGTCATGATGATGGTCGTGATAAATCCTGTCATAGGATGGCTTGGGTATGCGGACAGGATAGAGTTCAATACATACAGTGAATCGCTTGGAATGGACGTGGCCGAGGGCGATGATGAGATGTATGTCAGGGCCATGGAGGAGGTAGTGGAGCGGTTTATATCTGACAAATGTAATGCCGATGCGGTGGTGTGTATAGTCACCGGGGAGGAGCTTGGGATAGACAGCATGGAGATATACATACAGTCTGATAAAGTAGACACAGACGGGGTGAGATCTGCTGTGTCAGAGGAATACGGCGTTGATGAGAACAGGATTACCATCAGGAGGGACAATACAGATCATATGCAGGAGGGACTGTAGTGGAGGATTCTAAGAAAAAGGGAATATCGGGGATCATGAATATATTGAAGAGCAGCAACAACAGATTATACAAGTTGCTGCTCATTTTGCTGTCAGGGATTTGTCTGATGATAGTTGTGTGGCCGGCAAATAACAGCAAGACTGATAAAAATGACCTAAAGAGCGGATGGACCGGACAGTCCGATGAGACAGACGCGGATGTGACCGGCGGAAATGACCGGGATATGTCAGGGGATACCACGGATTATGTGGAGTATATGGAGGAGAGACTCACATCAGTGCTTGAGCAGGTGGACGGAATATCGGATGTGAGAGTGATGATAACGGTCAAGGACAGCGGTGAGAACATAGCACTCAAGGACTCCGGAAGCAGTTCCAGTGAGAACGGCGACAGCAAGCAGAGAAGCGGAGACGGTCATGGTGAGTGAGGGCAGTGGGAGCTCGCCGTATGTGGTCAGGTACAGGGAGCCAGAGACCGAGGGTGTGGTTATCATTTGCAAGGGGGCGGAAAATGGCGATACAACGCTGAAGATAACGAATGCAGTGCAGGCATTATTTAACGTGCCGACGCATAAGATTGTGATATTAGAAGCAAATTAATGTGGAGGGACTATGAAGAAATTCAGTGGAAAGAACAGACTTGCAGTTATGATAGGGGTGGCCGGTTACATGAGCTTTGCGGATGCAGGAAAGGACAAGAAGAAGGAAAAAACTGACAAAAAACAGGTGGAGGTGATCAACTATGAGGATCTCTCGTCCATGGCGGAAAATGAGAACTCACAGGCGGTGAAGGATGAGAATGGCCAGACCGAGGATGTGGAGCTCAATGGCCAGGAGGATGAGATCGGTGACGCTGTACTCACCAGTGCACAGGTGACAAGCAATATGGCCGCGGCAAAGTTGAACCGTGAGCAGAGCAGATCAAGGAGCAAGGAAGCTCTGATGGATGTGATAGGTGATGAGGCACTCAGCGATTCGGCAAAGAAGGAGGCGACAGATACATATGTGAAGCTGAACGATACCATAGAGAAGGAGACAGATGTCGAGACAGTTCTGGCGGCAAAGGGGTATAGCGATGCCATAGTGACGATAAGTGATGAGGCTGTTGACGTGTCGCTGAATGTGGAATCGCTGTCGGATACCGAGAGAGCACAGATAGAGGACATAGTTATCCGAAAAACAGGGTATGATATAAGCAGTGTTGCAATATCTGTCATGGGTGGCAAATAGACAGCGGAAGGATAAGCCGTGAATCGCATATACTTGCAAAATAGCTGCCTTCAGATTATAATAAGATTCAAATAACCCATACGAAACGGGAGGTATGACCATGAGTGATAAGTTGAATGATGATATCGTGATTGAAGGCAGCGCGGTTCAGGATAATTCTTACAATATAGAAGAGAGCAATTCTCTGGGCAAAGTCCAGATAGCGGATGACGTAGTGGCTATCATAGCAGGGCTTGCAGCCGGAGAGGTTGAAGGTGTATACAGACTTACAGGCAACCTTCCAAATGAGCTTGCCTCAAAGTTCGGAAAGAAGAACCCTGCAAAGGGCGTTAAGGTAGAGCTTCTTCCTGGCAAGGTAAAGGTTGATATTGCGATAGAGGTTCTGTACGAGTACAGCATACCATCAGTATCAGGTCAGGTTCAGGATAAGGTCAAGCAGGCTATAGAGACCATGACAGGACTGAGCGTTGAGGAAGTCAACATAAGGATAGCCGGTGTACGTGTTGGAGAAGGCAGATAGGATACAGATAAAGCTTTATATAGTGGAGAGGAAGATATGACTAGAAGAGATATAAGAGACAGGATATTCAAGATAGTATTTACACTGGAGTTCAATGACGCTGAGGGCATGCAGGATCAGCTTGATTTTGCATTTGACCCTGAGATGCCGGGAGATGAGGAGGACGATCCGCTTCTGTACGGAATAGTCAGCAATGAGGACAGAGATTATATAACCACCAAGGTTAAGAATATCATCTCTAAGAAAGCAGAGATAGATGAGATCATTTCACAGATATCAGAAGGCTGGAAGCTTCCTCGTATAGGCAAGGAGGAGCTGGCTATATTAAGGCTTGGTGTCTATGAAGTGAAGTACGATGAGAGCATACCGGAGAAGGTCGCCATCAATGAGGCGGTTGAGTTGGCAAAGAAGTATTGTGATGCATCGGCGAGCAAGTTCGTGAATGCACTTCTTGCAAAGCTTGTATCCGGTGATAAGGACAAGAAGGAGAGTGGCGCAGATGCCACAGCAGAATAACATATATACAGTCAAGGAACTCAATGAGAGGATACAGGAGTTGGTCAGCGGCGAGCCGTGGCTTGGCAGTCTGGGAGTTGAGGGAGAGATCACAGGACTCGGAACAGACAAGAGAGGTCATATGTATTTCAGTCTCAAGGATCCCAGCGGAGTTCTGGCGGCTGTTATGTTTGCGGGAAAACAGGTATATGGACTCAAGTTTGCTCCGAAGAACGGAGACAAGGTTCATGCATTTGGTCATATTGATGTCTTCGTGAGAGACGGAAAGTATCAGCTCTATGTAGACAGGCTGGTGCGTGTGGGTGACGGCGAGGTGAATGCCAAGCTGGAGAGACTCATAGCCAGACTGGACGGCATGGGGCTGTTTTCGCAGGAATACAAGAAGCCTATTCCCGCCTATCCGAGGCGTATTGGTATAGTGACGGCGGGGGCAAAGGCTGCGATAAGCGATATCCGTGCAGTGGCAAAACGGAGGGATCCGTATGCCCAGCTCTATTGTTATCCTGCGACCGTGCAGGGACAGTATGCGGCGGCGGATATATCCAGAGGAATCGAGATACTTGATTCCATGGGGCTCGACCTCATCATCGTCGGAAGAGGCGGAGGTTCCAAGGAGGATCTGTGGGCGTTCAATGAGGAGCAGGTGGCATGGGCCATATTCAATGCGGAGACACCTATCATATCGGCTACGGGGCATGAGATAGACACCACAGTTGCGGACATGGTTGCGGACAGGAGAGAATCCAATCCGTCCACGGCTGTCATGCATGCGCTTCCGGTGGTGGCAGAGACAGTTGCCGGATTTGACAGGAGACTTGAACAGCTCACCATGCTGATATCCGGCAGGATAGACAGACTTGCGAGGAGTCTGGATGGATATGACAGGCAGCTCAGACTCTTAAGTCCATCCGGAAGAATGGACAGTCAGAGGCAGCAGCTTGACAGAATAGAGAAACAGATAAATGAGCTGATGGCGGATAAGATAGAGGACAGATCTATGCGCTGCGACAGACTTCATGATAGGATGAAGAGCGCGATGGTCAGAAAGTACGACATGACAAGGAATGCCCTTGCGGTCATGACGGAGAGAATACATGGCCTTTCGCCTACAGCTAAGCTCATAAATGGATTTGGATATATTTCATCGGATGGTGAGCCTGTCAGATCTGTGGTAGGGATCACACCTGGGGATGATATAGAGATAACTCTTCATGATGGAAGAATACAGGCGGTCGTGGCTGACGTGACCGGGCAGGAGGAATAGATATGGCAGAAGATACACAGAATATGGATACAGCGGACACTCTTCAGGATGTGTCCATAGAGGAGGCTCTTGCCAGACTTGATGAGATAGCGGCTGCGCTTGAGAATACTGATACGGGGCTCAAGGAGTCCATGGAGCTTTATTCTGAGGGCGTCCAGCTCATAAACAGATGCAGGAATTACCTGTGCGATGTTGAGAAAGAGATGATAACACTTTCGGGTCAGGAGGAAGCATGATAGATAAACTTATAGCGGAGAAGGCGGCAAGGATCAACGATATAGTTGAGAGCTATCTGCCACCTGCAGACGGATTTAACAGGACAGTGTGTGAGGCCATGGCGTACTCGGTAGAGGCGGGTGGAAAGAGGCTTCGTCCAATGCTCATGGAGGAGACATACAGGCTGTTCGGTGGCAAATCAGAGGTTATAAAGCCGTTCATGGCTGCGATAGAGATGATACATACATATTCACTCATACATGACGATCTTCCGGCTCTGGACAATGACGATTACAGGCGCGGAAGAAAGACATCCCATGTGGTATTTGGCGAGGCGATGGCCATTCTTGCGGGGGATGCGCTGCTCAATTATGCATATGAGACCGCATGTAAGGCATTTGGCATGGGTGAGGATATACATGCTGTGGCGTCTGCGATGTGTGTGCTTGCGCAGAAGCCGGGTATAAACGGCATGATAGGCGGTCAGGTCGTCGATGTGGAGATGACCGGCAAGGAGCTCTCAAAGGAGCAGCTTGAATATGTGTATGAGAACAAGACCGGAGCCCTCATAGAGGCATCCATGATGATAGGCGCGATACTTGCGGGGGCAGACGAGGCTAAGGTTGCGGCGGTACACAAGATAGCATCGGACGTCGGCATGGCATTCCAGATCCAGGACGATATTCTGGATGTCTGTGGAGACAGTGCGCTCCTTGGAAAGCCGACGCTGAGTGATGAGGAGAATGGCAAGGTTACATATGTCACGATACATGGAATTGATGAATCCAGACGTTATGTGACTGAGCTGTCGGAGAGAGCAGTAAGAGAATTGGAAGAGATAGGCGGGGACAATGAGTTTCTGAAGGAATTGGTCATCTGGCTGATAAACAGGGATAAATAGGACTCCTCTCGTGGTGTGCATATGAATATACTGGATAGAATAAATAAACCAAACGATATAAAGGATATAGACAGGGAAGATCTGCCGGAGCTGGCGGATGAGATCAGAGAATTTCTGGTGTCGCATGTGAGCGAGACCGGTGGACATTTGGCTCCGAATCTTGGATGCGTGGAACTTACAATGGCACTTCACAGGGTTCTGGATTTCCCTGAGGATAAGCTTATATGGGATGTGGGACATCAGTCCTATGTCCACAAGATACTGACGGGCAGGAAGAATGAGATGGGCACTCTCAGACAGTTTGGAGGAATGAGCGGTTTCCCGAAGACCAGTGAGAGCCCGTGCGATGCGTTCAATACAGGACACAGCTCAACATCCATTTCTGCTGCGCTCGGAATGGCGTGCGCCAGAAGTATCAAGGGTACAAATGAGAAGATTGCCGCAGTGATCGGAGATGGCTCCTTCACAGGTGGTATGGTATATGAGGCCATGAATAATATGGCGGATATCAAGACCGGTTGCCTTGTTGTGCTGAACGATAACAATATGTCCATCGATCGGAATGTTGGCGGCATGTCCACATATCTCAGCAAGATACGTGTTGGGCAGCAGTACAATGATTTTAAGAGTAACGTGGAGAAGATCCTCATGAAGATCCCTGTGGC
>OLPU01002693.1_pt1 | contig 11525 bp, 10 predicted proteins | sample 1673111 | NCBI WGS metagenome assembly OLPU01 (sample SAMEA3136755, study PRJEB25190) | human gut metagenome | reverse complement strand
GCCGAGGGCGGTGGAAAGACACCGGAATACCCAGATCCCCAGCTCACAGACAAGGAGAGGCTAGGAAAAAAATCAGTTGAATATGAAGTCACATGTGAAGTGAAGGATAAGGAAAAGACATATAAAGTTGAAAAGTCTATATATGACAAACTTGACATAGGTGAGACATATAAAGTCAAGGCTGACTCTGAGGAGATAGTGAGTATCATAGAGTAAAGACTTAAGAACACGGAGGCGGGCAAAAGTGACAAAGCAGTCAAAGCCTGGTAAGGATAAAAATTCAGATATTGAGAGATATCCGTATCTGGTGGCTGAACTGTCAGGACAGATTGCGGTATATGCTTATGTGGGACCATTTCATGACAGACCGGCGTATGACTGGTCCGTGGAGACATCGATATATGTGGATAGGAATATAAGGCATATGGTTGATCCTGAGAGACCATTCTGACCTGCCTGGCTCATCCCCGGATGGATAAGACATAGTGAAAATTATGTCGAATCTGTTCGGGGATTTTTTTATTATAACGAATATGCGGGAAGTCTGTTGAATACTATGTATTTGAGACGAAATAGTTAAGGCGGACATTGAATGAGAGGTAACCATGATAATGGGATGTGCTTTCAGACTATGCAGCTCATAGCAGTTGCAGTGGCGATGGTTTTTGTGCTTTGCGTGACGGCGGGGACTATAGGAGCACTTGCAAAGGCGGACGATGGCAGTTATATGCTGCAAAGCAGCTCTGCAACGGAGCTAATGGGGGACTTTGGTGTGATATGTTTTGACACACTGTATGCACAGACACATCTTCACAGTAACTTTATCACAAGGACACTCAGTGCAAATTCAAACTCGGGACTCAGAAATTCGTATGGAGTATATGAGGAATTCTACTTTGAAAATGCTGAACGGATGTGTGGCTGTGTGTCGGATGCAGGAACTGATATGCTTTATACAGGATCGGAAGTCAGGAGAGCAGATGGCGGTGAAATATATATCCGTATGAATGATGGCTCCGAGACAAAGCTTGACAGTCCGGCAAATGTCAGAACCGATGCGGAGATTGCAGAGGATGGTGAATATTCTAAATATGCAGATATGGCTGATATACAGAGAAAGTTTATTGACTATAGTCAGAAACTTAGGACTTATGCAGACACAGAGGGTACTGTGGATGTTGATATAACAGGTGATATGAACGATAGAAGTGTGTCAGTAAATGGTAGCGGACTGCATGTGGTATCCATGGATTACAGTCAGCTCGCCGCGGGCACAAATCCGATATATTTTGAGTTCCCGGATTATGGTGATGATACGGTGCTGCTCATGAATATTGATCTGGCAGGTATCCAGGATGCTGTTCTGGGCGATCTGATACTTGGAAGCAAGAGCGATGCAAAGGCAAACGATAATGGTAATTTTTATAATGCCTACAACAGAATGTATTTTAACTTCTATGACAGCTCGGCAGCAGATGGACAATTTGGCGGAAGCATAACATTTGCGGGCAGGGGATTTGGAACAGTGATAGCTCCAGAGGCAGCGGTAAATCTCGGACACAACTGGGATGGTTGTGTGGTGAGTGAAGTATTCTCAAACGGAGGAGAGTTCCACAGAGTACCGGGAAATGATTTCCTGGATGAAGAGCCAACGACAGAGGGTACGACGACCGAAGATACGACAACCGAAGATACGACAACGGAGGACACGACAACCGAAGACACAACCACGGAAGACACAACGACGAAGGATACGACAACGGAAGATACCACAACAGAAGACACGACGACAGAGGACACGACAACAGAAGATACCACAACAGAAGATACCACAACGGAAGACACGACAACAGAATCAACAACAGGAACAACAACAGAGGATACCTCAACAGAAACTACGACGGGTACAACTACAGAGTCGACCACGGAACGTACTACATGGAGTACAACAGGAACAACAAACACCATGACAACAACACGTAACACGCCTCCGAGCAGACATCCAGATACAGGTGATCGGCTGCCTGTAAAAGAAACGGCAGTTGTGGTTATTCTGGCTCTTATGGGAAGTGCAGGGATATTAATATATAAAAAAATAAGAAAGTAGACATATTCTATTGAAATAGGACATAGAGCTGGGCTACAGCACCGCCATGTATGCAGCGTTTTACATGACGGTGTTTTGCGTAATACAGGTAAAAATGCCCATAGTCTTGCATAATATCCCAGGATGTGATATATTTTAGAGGAATTTTGTGGTACAAAATACCATGGCGGGAGAATGTGTTTACATTATTTGACACAGAATAATAAGAAGGCACATTCTTTATTTTTGCTCATTAAAGATAGGAGAACAAGAACATGACGATAACTGATGAAACAATTGATTATGTTGGAATCCTTGCAAAGCTTGAGCTCTCCCCGGAGGAGAAGGAGCAGGCAAAGAAGGATATGTCAGACATGCTTGATTATGTCAGCAAACTGAATGAACTTAATACAGACGGTGTGGAGGCTATGAGCCATACATTCCCATACAACAATGTGTTCCGTGAGGACGTTGTTGTAAATGGAGACGACAGAGAGAACATGCTGAAGAATGCGCCAGAGCAGAAGGATGGCTGCTACAAGGTGCCAAAGACATTTGACTAGGAGGTAGGCTGAAGTGAATTTAATGGGTATGACGGCTGTAGAGCTGGGAAAAGCTATTAAAGATGGACAGGTGAGCGTAGTTGAAGCGACACAGGCCTGTCTTGACAGCATCGAGGCGTGCGAGAAAGATTATAATAGTTTTGTTACGGTTGATCGTGAAGGAGCACTTGCCCAGGCGGAGAAAGTGCAGAAGAAGATAGATGCGGGAGAGCTCAATGGTCCTCTTGCAGGAGTGCCGATAGCAATAAAGGACAATATGTGCCAGGAGGGTGTGCAGACAAGCTGTTCATCCAAGATTCTGTCAAATTTTGTTCCAACATATACTGCTGAGGCCGTTGTGAAGCTCAAGGAAGCAGGAGCGGTTATAGTAGGACATACCAACATGGATGAGTTTGCCATGGGAAGTACAACCGAGACATCATATTTTGGTGAGACAAGAAATCCATGGGATACAAATAGAGTTCCAGGTGGTTCATCAGGTGGATCAGCGGCAGCAGTTGCCGGTGAGGAGGTGCCATGTGCCCTCGGTTCAGATACCGGTGGATCCATCAGACAGCCGGCTTCATTCTGCGGTGTTACCGGAATCAAGCCAACCTATGGAAGAGTGTCAAGATACGGACTTATAGCATACGGTTCATCACTTGACCAGATCGGACCACTTGCGAAGAATGTAGAGGACTGTGCGACGATCCTTGAGATCATATCACAGTATGACAAGAAGGATTCAACATCAGTTAACAGAGATGACAATGATTTTACAAGAGCACTTGTGGATGATGTGAAAGGCCTTAAGATCGGTCTTCCAAGAGACTATTTCACAGAGGGACTTGAGCCTGAGATAAAGGAAGCCGTGTATGGAGTAGCTGAGGCTTTGAAGGCAAAGGGAGCTATTGTTGAGGAGTTTGATCTTGGAATGGTTGAGTATGCTATTCCTGCTTACTATATCATTGCATCGGCGGAGGCAAGTTCTAACCTTGAGAGATTCGACGGTGTAAAATATGGTTACAGAACACCAGAGTACACAGATCTTCACAACATGTACAAGAAGAGCCGTTCAGAAGGATTTGGCCCTGAGGTCAAGAGAAGAATCATGCTCGGTTCATTTGTGCTGAGTTCAGGCTATTACGATGCATATTATGTAAAGGCCCTCAAGGCAAAGGCTCTCATCAAACAGGCGTATGACAAGGCGTTTGAGAAGTATGATATCATTCTCGGACCTGTTGCACCTACAACAGCACTGAAGATGGGAGAGTCACTCTCAGATCCTATCAAGATGTATCTGGGAGATGTGTACACAGTCCCTGTAAATCTTGCAGGACTTCCGGGAATATCACTTCCATGTGGAACTGATAAGGATGGAATGCCTATAGGTGTGCAGATGGTTGGAGATGCATTTAACGAGAAGACCATTATCAGAGCTGCATATGCATTTGAGCAGACTAGAGAGTACAAGAGACCTGCACAGGTTTCAGAAAGGGGGCTGTAAGAGATGGCAAAGACATATGAGACAGTCATCGGACTTGAGGTCCATGTAGAGCTTGCGACCAAGACAAAGATATTCTGCGGCTGCAGCACAGCATTTGGAGGAGCTCCTAATACACATACATGTCCTGTATGTACAGGAATGCCGGGCTCACTTCCGGTACTTAACAAAGAGGTTGTAAATAAAGCGATTGCGGTCGGTCTTGCAACAAACTGTACGATCACACAGAACTGTAAGTTTGACAGAAAGAACTATTTCTATCCTGACAACCCACAGAACTACCAGATATCACAGCTCTACTATCCAATATGCAGGGACGGTAAGGTTGAGATAGAGGTTGACGGAGTTAAGAAATATGTGAGGATCCATGAGATACATATGGAGGAGGATGCAGGTAAGCTTGTCCATGATCCATATACAGACAGCTCACTTGTGGATTTCAACCGTTCAGGTGTGCCTCTTATAGAGATAGTATCTGAGCCTGACATGAGATCTGCGGAGGATGTAATAGCATATCTTGAAAAGCTCAGGGAGACGATACAGTATCTCGGAGCTTCAGACTGTAAGCTGAATGAGGGATCCATGCGTGCTGATGTCAATCTTTCGATCAGAGAGGTTGGCTCAGAGGAGTTTGGCACACGTACAGAGACCAAGAACCTGAACTCATTCAAGGCCATTGCCAGAGCCATAGAGAATGAGAGAGAGAGACAGATCGATCTCATCGAGTCTGGTGAAAATGTTGTCCAGGAGACAAGAAGATGGGATGATACTAAGGAGTATTCATATCCTATGAGATCCAAGGAGGATGCACAGGATTACAGATATTTCCCTGATCCTGACCTTGTACCTATCCACATCAGCGATGAGTGGCTCCAGCAGGTAAGGGATGCACAGCCTGAGTTCAGAGACGAGAAGAAGATAAGATACAAAGAGGAATATGCGATTCCTGACTATGATATAGACATCATCACGGCCTCCAAGAAGCTGGCAGATCTGTTTGAGGACGCGATTGCACTGGGAGCACCTGCAAAGAAGGTTTCCAACTGGATCATGGGAGAGACCATGAGACTGATGAAGGAGAACAGTGTTGATGCGGAAGACCTGAAGTTTTCAGCGGAGAATCTTGCGAAGCTCATCAAGCTTGTTGATGACAGGGTTATCAATGGCGGTGTTGCAAAGGAAGTGTTCGAAAAGATATTTGCAGATAATATAGATCCTGAGAAGTATGTCAAGGATAACGGACTTGCAACTGTTCAGGATGACAATGCACTTAAGGAGGCATGTCAGGTAGCCATAGATAACAATCCAAAGGCTGTTGATGATTACAGAGGAGGCAAGGAGAAGGCTCTCGGAGCACTTGTCGGACAGGTTATGAAAGCTATGAAGGGTAAAGCAGATCCTGGATCTGTCAACAAGATGCTTAGGGAGATGCTATAAATATGGAAGAAAACAGAAGAGTTAGAAAGAGGGACAGATACAAACGTCTCATAACAGTGGGTGAGGCCTGTGTACTCATCGCTGTGGAGCTGGTGCTGTTTGGACTCATGTGGTACCGGGACTATGAGGTAACGCTTACGCTTCCGTTCTGGAGAAGAGGAAACTGGGCAGTTATCGGAATGTATGGAATAATCATCATACTTTTCACCAAGCTTTATGGTGGTTACAGAGTCGGATTCTTCAGACTGCTTGATATAGTTTACTCACAGCTGCTGGCTCTCGTGTGTGCCAATGTAGTTGGTTACCTGCAGCTCTGTATAATATGTCGTGACTATGTAAATCCGGTACCATTGTTAAAGGTAACCGGGCTTGAAACGATAGTGATATTGATTTGGATATTTGCGTGTAGATTTTTGTATGCGAAGATGTATCCGCCAAGGCATCTGCTGCTGGTATATGGATATAAGACTCCGATAGAGTTCATAGACAAGATCAATGCCCGTAAGGACAAGTATGTAATAGAAGACAGAATACATGTCAGCGAGGGCGAGCAGGCGATCAAGGAGAAGATACTCCAGTACGATGGGGTAATCATTTGCGAGACAAAGGCTTATATAAGAAATGAGCTTGTGAAGTATTGTTTTGAACACTCCATCAGATCGTATGTTGTGCCAAAGCTTTCCGACATAATCATATTAGGAGCTGAGCCTATTCATTTGTTCGATACGCCTATCCTCTTATCACGAAATCAGGGACTTACCGGTGACGATATGATCATTAAGAGGATCATGGATGTTATATGTGGATTTATACTGCTTGTCATAGCTTCACCATTTATGCTCATATCAGCACTTGCGATATGGCTGTATGACAGAGGACCTGTATTCTACAAGCAGGACAGACTGACACTGAATGGCAAGGTGTTCAAGATCATCAAGTTCAGAAGTATGAAGATGGACTCCGAGGCAGGTGGAGCACAGCTTGCAAAGAAGGATGATGACAGAATAACCCCTGTGGGAAAATGGCTCAGAAAGCTGCATCTTGATGAACTGCCACAGCTTTTCAACGTACTCAAGGGTGATATGTCACTTGTCGGACCGAGACCTGAGAGACCGGAGATCGCCGAGCTTTATAAAAAGACATTCCCTGAGTTTGACTACAGACTCAAGATGAAGGCCGGACTTACGGGATATGCACAGGTTTACGGCAAATACAACACAACCCCTAGAGATAAGGTTAAGCTGGATCTTACCTATTATGAGCAGTATTCAATATGGCTTGATCTCAAGCTGATGCTCCTGACGGTAAAGATCATGTTCCAGAAGGAGACATCAGAGGGAATCGCATCAAATATGACCACGGCACTCAGGGATGGCGAGAAGGTACAGATACCTTCACCTGTAAATGTGAAGCCGGAAGGGCTTGATGAGTCTGAGGATGCATTCTATGACCTCGGAAAGACTGTGCAGAAAACAGATAAATAATAAGCGATATATATCGATGTAGGTGTGTATGATGACTGGAGAAAAAGTATCGGTGATAATTCCGGCGTATAACAGCAGCAGAACCATTTATTCTGCGGTGGATTCAGTTATGAAGCAGGGGATTCCTGTGGAGGTCATAATAGTTGATGACTGTTCGACGGATGATCTGACAGGAGCACTTGATGGATACGCGGAAGATGACCGTGTGAATATCATCAGAAATGAAAAAAATATGGGAGTTGCAGTTTCGCGTAACCGCGGGGTTGCGGCTGCAACTTGCAGATACGTTGCATTTATAGATTCGGATGATCAGTGGCAGCCTGATAAACTGGCTAAACAGTTGAAGCTTATGGAGCAGACAGGTGCGGTTCTGTGTTCTACGGCCAGGGAGCTTGTGAACGAAGACGGATCCAGAACGGGAAAAGTGATCGGAGTTCCTGAAAAGGTCACCTATAAGATGCTGCTCAGAGGAAATGTGATCAATTGTTCATCGGTTGTGATGGACAGACAGGTTGCACTCAGATATCCGATGGGCAACGACGATATCCATGAGGATTATATTTGCTGGTTGCAGATACTGAAGGAATACGGAAGCTCGGTTGCGATAAATGAGCCGTTGCTATTATACAGGCAGATGAGAAACAGTAAGTCTGGTTCAAAACTGTCGTCTGCAAAAAAGACATTTGCCGTATACAGAAAAGTTGGATATGGAGTTATAAGAAGCTGCTTTTACTTCATGTGTTATGCGGTAAATGGTGTTGTAAAATATCTGTTCTGATAGGAATAAATTATATGGCGGAGAAAAGAAATGACGGATGACAATAAGAAGAGAGGCCCGGGAAGGCCGACGGAAAAGAGAAAAGATACGATCCTGAGACTTAGGATAGATACAGATACTCATCGGAAGCTCAGTGAATGTGCGGCGGTGCGACAGGTATCTATGTCAGAGCTTGTCAGGGAAGCGATAGATGAGATATTCCGAAGAGAAAAAGAAAAACAGCAGAAGAATGAGGCAGAATAAAAATAACAGGTCGATGGCATATACCATCGACCTGTTATTTTGTTATATATTCATGGATTAAAGTGTGTAGCCGTTCTTTTTGAGGAGCTCTCTGGCTGAGTCTATAGAATCATTTCCTGTAGCATTCTTTATAGGAGCAAATTCCTTCTCTCTGTCGACCTCAAATGGAAGACATGTTCCCATATAAGCGATCATATCGAGAGCCAGTGTCTCAAATTTGTAGCCGTTTGGCTCTGATGGCTTGACGATCTCTCCATCCTCACCGACATAAGGGATAGCCTTCTTGACGATGTGGAGAGGCATACTTTCATTCATGATCTTCATCAGTCTGTCAACCGGGAAGATATAGTTTAATGTAACTCCATAGTTGTAAGCGTAATCGCCGTTGGCATCGCGCTCATCACGCATGGCATCTGTGAGTTCATAATACTCGACGATATATGGCTTTCCGTGGTTAGTACACAGGACGCCAACCTTCTCGTCAGGGTATGCTTTTTTGACAACCTTTCCGCCGGAGAGGAAGCCCTCTGTGAGAACTGCTCCGAGGAATACTGGGTCTGCAATTCTCTGAAGTACATTGTCAACTGAGAATACATTTATATACTTGATTCCGTATTTCGTGAGCTTGTCGAGGTGGCCGGCCTTGCAGAGGGATGAGAACCATCCACCGTTGCCGTTAGGAGACATGGCAACCTTTCCCTTCTCCTCGAGATATATCTTGCCGTTGAAGTCCACTGAAGGAACCATTTCCTGTTTAAAGAAATGAACATATTCAGGATTGTAACCGAAGTAGTCATGCTCTTTGAAGAATGATGTTGTGTCATCGTGGTTCTTCTCATTGGTCATGATGAAGAAATGGATCCAGGTATCTGCCATCTTCACAATATCGAGGGTGTGCTCGATGAGAAGCTGGAATATAAACATATCCTTGGTGACACCGACGTTGAAGGTTCCCTTAGGACCGGAGAATCCAAGACGGGTGCCCTGACCACCTGCCAGGAGGACCAGTGCCAGATCGCCAGCTTTGATGGCTTCAAGGCCTGCGTTCTTGTATATATCATATTTTTCTGCAATGCTGTCCATCTGGAGAGCTGCAACGGGAGCGATATCAGAATCACTTCCTGATGAATTGTGTCCGATCATATCGATAAGTGAGAAATCAATTTCACTGATCTGGTTCAGGAGTGCTGCCTGTTCAGCCTCGCTGAGAGTATCATAATACTTTAATAAGTGTAGCTGTCCTTTTTCTTCGAGAAGCTTGTAAGCGTTTTCGTAATTCATAAAAATCTCCTTAATAAATGTGTAGTTTGTATTTATTTTCTCTATCCGTGTATAATCCCTAAATTAATGATATTTCTTCTTGATCTCAATAGTGTCTGTGAATACCTTCCAAATGTCCTTGATCTTGATCCTTCTTCCATCTGCTGCATCGTCCCTGCTGTAATTCAGGACGATAGGAGCTTCGGATATCGAATATCCCTGTCTGTGTGCAGCCACAAGGATTTCAATATCAAAAGCATAGCCCGATATGGAAAGGTTCTCGGCAATCGGCTTTATGACTTCTGCTTTAAAAAGCTTTATACCGGTCTGGGTGTCATGGATACCAAGATGAAACAGCATTTTGAGCATAATATAATAGCTGTAGCTCATGACTCTTCTAATAGGAGGATAATCAAGCTTGGATTCAGGGTGAAGCTTTGATCCTATGACTATGTCAGAACCGGTGTCCCTCATCTGCTTCATAAATGGCTTGAGAAGAGATGGACTCAGTTCAAGGTCTGAATCAAGGAATGCTATATATTTGCCGGAAGCTTTGGCAATTCCGGTTGTGATAGCATGTCCCTTTCCCTGATTGACATCATATCCTGTATCTACAATATGAGAATCCATTTCGGCTGCCTCGGCAATAAGTTTGCCTGTGGAGTCCTTGCTGCCGTCATTCACAGCGATTATCTCATAACGATGAAGAAAACGGCTGAGTATTCGGCTAGTCTCAAGAAGATTATCTTTGATGTGCTGTTCTTCATTGTAGGCGGGCATAACCACCGACAAAGTAATATTGTTATTATCCATTTCCTGCTCCTTAAAAAATAAGCATTGATATTTAGACATTATTAATACGAGTATACTTTTTTATACATCATGTGTCAAATAAAATAGTGTTAATATGAAGGTGTTTATACTAATTAAGATATAATACATGTTGTAAAAGGAAAAAATATAATGTATTATAGAGCGAGGTAACGACATTTTTAGATATTTGAAAAAGGAGTTCCAATGGATAATAAGAAGAAAAATGGAATGAGATCCAGGTACGATGAGGACATGGATTGGCTGGATGACGATGATGATTATCTTGATGATGGTGGATTGATAGGATCATTGTTGTTCGGGGATAAAAAGAAGAAAGAAAAAAGGCGTGATCCTGAGCCGGAGAGAAAGGCTGATAAGAGACCGGAAAAGAAGCCGGAGAAGAAGACTCAGAAGAATATTTCCAGACCTGTGAAGCCGGAAGAGAATTATGACGAGTATTATCACGAGGACAGTGATGGTGATAAAGAGAAAAAAATAGACAAATTATTTGGCGGGCTGGTTGTTGAGATACCATATAGAAAAAGTTCATCGGCTTTGCTGGGAGTCATGGGAAACTCCGAACTGGAGATGAAGAATATATTGAAGTGCGGTCTGGAGCGTGGCGCAGTGGGAAGAATAGAAAAGACAGAAAACGAGAACTTTAATCTGCTGTTCACTATAAACTGCAATGACGAGGAGAATATATTTTATATGCTTACACCGGATGTCATGGAGAGGCTGGCGGCACTTTATCCAAAGGAGAAGGCGTCTCTCCATGTGACATTCGATGGGGACAGATTGTACATGTGTATAAGCAAGAGTGATAAATACATGGTATTTGACGAGGAGAAAAATATAAAAAGTATGAGTGATGTGGAGGCTTATCTGGACAAATACCTGCGCATGCTGCAGGAGACGATGGATGCGGCTCTGTTACTATAGAAGAGAAATTGTGAAAATGAGCAAAAGTACACGGAGGGAAATGTATGTTTACAATATTATTTAGCAAAGGTGTGTTCGTATTTTGTGTGTTGGTGGTAATAGTTTTGATACTTTTAGCGTATGCGATAAAGACTGCAAATGCTCTGAAAGCAGCGGAAAATAAGGTGAGAGAGCTGGACTCGGATGTGGATATTGCTCTTGCAAAGAGATATGATCTGCTCACAAAACAGTATGCGATGGTAAAGACTTATATGTCGTATGAGAGCGAGAATCTGATAACAGCGATAAAGCTCAGAAAAGGCATGACACCTGATGAGAAGACCGGGGTAGAGAAACTTATGAAAAATGCCTCGGATCAGATAAATGCAGTTGTGGAGGCGTATCCGGAATTGGTGGCGGGCAAGAATATAGAGGTCCTTCAGAACAGCTGCACAAA
>OLPU01002690.1_pt1 | contig 11539 bp, 10 predicted proteins | sample 1673111 | NCBI WGS metagenome assembly OLPU01 (sample SAMEA3136755, study PRJEB25190) | human gut metagenome | reverse complement strand
CCGCGAGAGCACAAGCCCCTATCGGGTGCGCACGACGCTCATCGACGTGAACGACGTGATGCTGGTGGAAAAGAAAATGCCGGACGAATACATCAACGAGGCGGGCAACGGCGTGACGCAGGCCTTCCTTGACTGGTGCGCCCCGCTGATCGGCGAGCCGCTGGGCGAACTGATTTCGCTGAGGTGAACGCCTTCAGTCAGCCTCGCTGACGACTCCTTCAGTCAGCTTCGCTGACGACTCCTTCAGTCAGCTTCGCTGACAGACCTTCGGCGTTCCGCTTGCCTGCCTCCCGCACAGCGGGCGGCAAGCTCTACGCCCTCGAGGAGGGAGCTCTGGGGCATACGCCGTCCACCTTACAAAAAACAGATTCTTCTCACTGGAAGAGACGTTGATTTGTAAATTATTTGTATTTGCGCCCCTATACCTCCCTCCTCGAGGGAGGGGGACCGCCCGCAGGCGGTGGAAGGAGTGGCACGACGAAGTCGTGACGGAAGGAGTTATGCCGAAGAAGTTACAAAAGGATGATGAAATTTCACCCTTTTGAATTGGCTGAATTTGACGTATAATCAAAACATCAAAAGACATTTTATCCCAGAATGAACAAGGAGAAAGACATGGAAAACAAGAATAGGAAAGGGAGCCTCGCGGATCGGATTCCGCATCAGGTCTGGCTGCTGATCTCGTTCGCGGCGGCTATGGCGCTGTGGACGCTGCTATCCGTCATCCCGGCGACCTCTCGCGCGTTCCCGAACGTGTTCAAGGTGCTTGGCTCGATTAAGACCATGATCGACCGCGGCGTGCTCTGGAAGGATATCTCTTCGAGCCTGATCTCGGTGATCTCCGGCTACGCGCTGGGCTTTGTCATCGCGCTGCCGGTCGCCATCCTGATGGCATGGTATAAGCCGGTTCGCTTCGTCATCGAGCCGTGGATCCAGTTCATCCGCAACATCCCGCCGCTGGCCTACGTGCCGCTGATCGTCATCGCGGCGGGCGTCGGACGCAAGCCGCAGATCATCGTCATCACCATCGCCTGCTTCCTGATTATGTGCGTGACCATCTATCAGGGCGTCATCAACGTGGATGAAACGCTGATTAAGGCGGCGCGCGTGCTCGGCGCGACGGACAAGGATATCTTCATCCGCGTCATCGCCCCGGCGACCCTTCCGTTCATCCTGACGGCCATCCGCCTCGGCGCATCCGTTGCGCTGACGACGCTGATCGCCGCCGAATCCACCGGCGCGATGGCCGGTCTGGGCATGCGCATCCGCAGCCTCAACAACTCGTTTGAAGCCGCGCCGATGCTGCTGTACATCATCATCATCGGTATTCTGGGCATCACGATTGAAAAACTCATCAAGACTGCGGAAAGGAGGCTGACGTCATGGCAGGAGAAGCGCGAAATCTGACCGAAAACAACGTTCGCGTCAAGATTGACAACGTGCGCAAGGTGTTCAACACCCGCAACGGCGAGATGGTCGCCCTCAACGGCGTGAGCCTTGACATTCACAACAACGAATTCATCTGCGTGGTCGGCCCGTCCGGCTGCGGCAAATCCACCCTGCTGAACATCATCGCCGGTCTGACCGAGCCGACCAGCGGCAAGGTCTACTGCGACGGCAAGGAAGTCACCGGCACCGGCACGGAGCGCGGCGTGGTCTTCCAGCAGTACGCGCTGTTCCCGTGGCTGACGGTGAAGAAGAACGTCATGTTCGCGCTGGAAATGCGCGGCGTGAAGGGCAAGGAGGCCGAGGAAGAGGCGCTCAAGTATCTGGCGATGGTCGATCTGGTCAAGTTCGCGGATCACTATCCCAAGGAGCTTTCCGGCGGCATGAAGCAGCGCGTCGCCATCGCCCGCGCCTACGCGGCGAACCCCGAGGTGCTGCTGATGGACGAGCCCTTCGGCGCGCTGGACGCGCAGACCCGCACCCAGCTCCAGACCGAGCTGCTGGAAACGTGGGAGCGCGAGAAGAAGACCTGCTTCTTCATCACCCACGACGTGGAGGAGGCCATCATTCTGGCGCAGCGCGTCATCATTATGAGCGCGCGCCCCGGCCGCATCAAGGATATCGTGGACGTCAACATCCCGTATCCGCGCACGCAGGAAACCAAGCTGACCCCGGAATTCAACGAGCTGAAGAACCACATCTGGAGTCAGGTCTATCAGGAGTATCTGGCGGTCAGAAAGTAAAACGTCCCCAAGCGGATCGGCAAATTCCGCTTCAGTAAAAACGACAAATTTGGGAGGTAACAACATGAAGAAACTCATCGCTGTGCTGCTGGCGCTGTCCTGCATGCTCATCGGGGCTGCGGCCGTCGCCGAGACCCTGAACATCGCCTACATGCCCAACTACGGCAGCCTCTGGTCTGTGGAGACCGCGATCAACAAGGGTTACTTTGAGGAAGAGGGTCTGACCATCAACCTCGTCGAGTTCGCCGACGGCCCGACCATCATCGCGGCCATGGAAAGCGGCTCCATCGACATGGGCTACATCGGTCAGGGCGCGCACAAGCTGTGCATCAACGGCCGCGCTTCCATCTTCGCGCTGAGCCACATCTCCAACGGCGACGCGCTCATCGGCGGCAAGGGCATTGCCACGGTGGAAGAACTGAAGGGCAAGGTTGTGGCCTACTCCTCCGGCACGTCCTCCGAGGACATCCTCAAGAACTCCCTTAACAAGGCCGGCATGACCATGGACGACATCAAGGCGATGGACATGGACGCTTCCGCCATCGTGACCGCGATGCTCTCCGGCGGCGTGGACGCCTGCGCGACCTGGAGCCCGAACAGCCTCAAAATCCTTGAGGAGATGCCGGACGCGACCAAGCTGACCGACAACATGACCTTCAGCGACACCACCGTTTCTCTGGCGAGCTGGATCTGCATGCCGAAGTACGGCGAGGAGAACCACGACCTGCTGGTTCGCTTCACCCGTGCGCTGTTCAAGGGCATGGATTACAGCGCGAACGAGCACTACGACGAGGTCAGCGAGTGGGTTTCCAAGCAGACCGCGACCGATTATGATTCCGTTTACAACCAGCGCGGCGACGCGCAGTGGCTGACCGGCAAGGAAGTGGCGCAGGGCGCTGCCGACGGCACTGTCGCCAAGTACTACGAGCTCCAGCGCGACAACTTCGTGAAGGCTGGCGCGGTGGAGAAGGATCCGGCGCCGGACGTTTCCGAGTACGTGCTCTTCGACGTGATGATCGAGGCCGGCAAGTAATTCCGGGAAGCGAAAACAAAACTGAAAGCCTGGCATTAGGCCACCCTTCTGCGGGTCGGCCTAATGCCTTTTGGCACGTAGAGGGCGATAAACCGCCTGCGCGCGCAGGATTTGGCCAAACGGGGCGCGGGTGCGCGCGTTCAAAGAGGATTTCCGCAAGAAAAGGCGAACATTATCAGACAGAAGAAATCGGAGGCGGATCATTCCATGCTGTTTGTGCTCATCGTGCTGCTGCTTGTCGCGTCCGTTTTTGTGCTGCTGATGAAGAAGAACCGGGAATCGCTGTGCCTGCTGGGCATGTGCTGCAGCCTGATGGTGCAGTTTTCCGGCATCCTGATTTTCATTGCCAAAAAGGGCGGATATTCCAGAAGCATCATCAATTTTCTCTTTTTCTCGCAGGCGCTGAGAAATAAGCTGCAATACCTGTTTATCACGCTGGACGCGCTGGGCTACATCATCGCGGTGGGGCGCTATCTGTTCCCGCTGTTTTTGCTGGAAAGCGCGCTGCAATACTCGATGATCGGCTGGATCAGGCGGCACCCCGATATCCAGAAATGGATCTGCGTGCTGCCCGCGGCGACGCTGGCGGTGTATTTCCCGCCGGTGTTCCGCTTCATTGTGAACCGGTGGCCGGTCATGCACTCCGTGCTGGTCGAGGGCTCGTACTGGTGGATCACCGCGTATGTGGCGGTCGCGCTGGTGCTGATGATTCAGGAGCTTTTCGCCATCACGATGCGCTTTTGCCGAAAGCAGTTCGTGGGCATTGTCGGCTGCCATCTGGCGCTCAGCGGGCTGTATCTGCTCTACTGCGGGCAGGACCCCGCGCAGGTCTATCAGTTTTACAGCTACGACTATATCTGGAACAAGGGCATCGGCTATCTGCAATACGCGCCGACGATCGCGGGATATGTGACCATCGTGGTCGTCAACGTCATCTGCGGCGTGCTCGGCACGATCAGCCTGCTGCACTACACGCAGGATTCGTTCCTCAGCGATCAGGAGGAGATGGCGCTGGAGCGCAAGTTCGACATCGCGCGAACGGGCGCGTCCGTGTTCGTCCATTCCATCAAAAACCAGCTTCTGGCCAACCGCATCCTCGAAAAGCGCATCTCGCAGGAGCTGGACAAGCCGGAGCCCGACCTGAGCCGCGTCCGCGCCTGCGTGAAGCAGCTTCAGGAGAGCAACGAAATGCTCATTTCGCGCAGCGAGGAGCTGTATCGCACGGTCAAAAACAAGTCCGTGACGCTGGTGCCGACGACGCTGGAGCAGATTCGGGAGACGACGCTGGAGCGATTCAAGCGCAAATACCCGGATGCGCTGCTGGAATGTCGGTTAAACGAGAGCGAGACGGTGCTGGCAGACGGCAACTACCTGAGCGAGGCGCTGTATAACCTGCTGACCAACGCATGGGAAGCAAACGTGGACGCGGGGCACGGGGACAGGCCGATCCGGCTGTCGAGCAGCCGGGAGCGGCTGTACGTCGTGCTGGAGGTTCGCGACGAGGGATGCGGCATGACCAAGGCCGAGCAGAAAAAGATTTTCGAACCGTTTTATTCATCCAAAAACAGCAACACGAGCTGGGGCATGGGGCTTTATCACGTGCGCACGATTGTGCGGGCGCATGTGGGCAGTCTGCGGGTGGAGAGCAAGCCGGGGCGGGGAACATCCTTCTTCGTGCTTCTGCCCAAATATGTGCAGGACAGGTGATGAAATGATGAAGATACTGATTGCGGATGATTTCGAGCTGCTTCGGGAGGACCTTTGCGACACCCTCGGCGCGCAGGCGGACATGGAGGTGGTCGGCGCGGCGCAGAGCGGCGCGCAGGTCGAGGAGATGGCCGCGCGGCTTGACTTTGACGTGCTGCTCATCGACATCGAGATGGAGAACACGACGGCGGGGATTCACGCCGCGGAAAACATTCTGGCCGAGAAGCCGGACACCATCGTGATTTTCCTGACCGCGCATGAGACGGAGAACATGATTCTCATGTCCATGGGCGCGGGGGCGGTGGATTACGTCGTCAAGGGCTGCGCGGAGGAGGAGCTGCTCGAACACATCCGCAAGGCCTACGAGGGCGAGCCGATGCTCGACGCGCGGGTGCAGCACATGGTGCTCAAGGAATATTCCCGCCTGCGCCGCTCGGAAAAGAGCCTGCTGTTTTTCATCAACAACGTGTCCCAGTTGACCCCGGCGGAGCGGAGCCTTGTGCGCTATCTGCTCGACGGAATGAAGGTCAAGGATATCGCGGCGGCGCGGTGCGTCGAGGTGGTGACGGTCAAAACCCAGATCAAGGGGCTGCTGCGCAAATTCGGCTGCGCGAGAACCAAGGAAATTGTTGAAATGATACACGAACTGGGCGTAGAGCATTTGTTTTAACTCCTTTAGTCACGGCTACGCCGTGACTAAAGGATCATATTCGAAGGATCATATTGAAGGAACATCAAGGAGGAACATGATGAACATGAATTATTATCAGATTTCCGCGGAAGAGCTGGGCAAAAACGCGAAGGTGCCGCTGCTCAAGCTGGGCGATTCCGGCGAGGTGTTTTATGAAATCGCGCTGGAAATGGTAAACGAGATCGAAAAGAACAACGCTATCGGCCGCCGCACGGTGTTCATCTGCCCGGTCGGTCCGGTGGGGCAGTATCCGATTTTTGTGCGGCTGGTCAACGAGCGCAGGCTGAGCCTGAAAAACTGCTGGTTCATCAACATGGACGAGTATCTGACTGACGACGGGGAATGGATTGACGAAAGCAGCGCGCTCTCCTTCCACGGCTTTATGAACCGCACGGTTTACAGCAGGATCGACCCGGAGCTGGTGATGCCGGAGAATCAGCGCATCTTCCCAGACCCGCACGACCCGGATCACATCGCCAAGGTGATCGACGAGCTGGGCGGCGTGGATATCGCGTTCGGCGGCATCGGCATCAACGGCCATCTGGCGTTCAACGAATCGCAGGACGAGCTGACGCCGGAGGAATTTGCGGCGCTGCACACGCGCGTGCTGGCGATCAGCCGCGAGACGCGCACCGCCAACGCCATCGGCGATTTGAACGGCGCGATTGACGCGATGCCCAAGAAGGCCGTGACCATCGGCATGGCGGAGATTCTGGGCGCGAAGAAGATTCGTCTGGGCGTTTTCCGCGATTGGCACCGCTCGGTGGTGCGTCAAGCGGCCTACGGCGAGGTGAGCGCGCACTTCCCGGCGACGCTGATTCAGCGCCATCCGGACGCGATGATTATTGTGAACGCGAACGCTGCGAAGCAGCCGTTTTAAGAGGGGAGAACGTCTCCATGGATAAGCTCCTGATTCAAAATGCGCGCGTTTATCAGAACGGGCAGTTCGTGCACGCCGACGTGCTTTGCGGGGATGCGCTGATTGCGAAGATCGGCGAAAACCTGACCGATAAGGAAGCGCGCGTCATTCAGGCGGACGGCCTGCGCCTTGTGCCGGGGTTCATCGACGTGCACACGCATGGCGCGGCGGGCGTGGACGTGAACGCAGCGGACGAGGCGGGACTGCGCAGGATTGCGGCGTTCTTCGCGACGCAGGGCGTGACGGCGTTCAACGCGAGCGTGTTGACCGATACGCCGGAGACCACCGAAAAATGCCTCGGCGCGATTGCCAATGTGATGAGCGACCGGGGCATGGGCGCGCAGCTCCTGGGCGCGCATCTGGAAGGGCCGTTCCTCGCGAAGGAATACAAGGGCGCCATGCCGGAAGCGCTGCTGCGCGAGGGCGACGAGAATCTGCTGCGCGCGTATCAGAACCGGTTTCCGGGCGTGATCCGCTACATCACCGTGTCGCCGGAGGTGCCCGGCGTGGTGGACATGATCGGTAAAATCAGCCAAGACGTGACGGTGGCCATCGGCCATTCCGGCGCGGATTACGACACAAGCATGGAGGCCATCCGCCGCGGGGCGCGGTGCGTCACGCACACCTTCAACGCGATGCGCCTGTTCCACCAGCATCAGCCCGCCATCATGGGCGCGGCGCTGGAAAGCGACTGCTGGTGCGAGGCCATCTGCGACGGGCGGCACCTGCATCCCGGCACGGTGCGCATGCTGCTCAAGTGCAAGGGCTGGGATCGGGTCATCGCCATCACGGACAGCATCATGGCGGCGGGTCTGCCGGACGGCAACTACAAGCTCGGGGTGAACGACGTGGTCGTCCGGGATGGGGACGCGGTGCTTGCTTCGAACGGCGTTCGCGCGGGCAGCACGCTGACGCTCGCGCAGGCGCTCAGGAACATCGTGGCCTTCACCGATCATCCTGTGCAGGACGTGATCCCGCTGATGACCGTCAACCCGGCGAGGGCGCTGCGGATGGACGACCGAAAGGGCAGCATCGAGGTCGGCAAGGACGCGGACATGGTGCTGCTCGACGATGCGCTGAACGTCGTGATGACCGTGGGGCTCGGGCGCGTGATCTATACCGCCTAAAAGGGATGGCGCAATTTCATACTCGCGCGAACCGGTGATTTTTGCTATAATTACACGGTAAACGTGGACGGTTTTTGAACAAAGAAAACGGATTTTGAAGAGGGATTCGTTTTCGCAACCCAATTTTATGATGAGGTGAACGATATGCTCGTACCGATGAGAGCGATTCTGGCGGCGGCCGACAAATACCGCTATGGCCAGGGCGCGTTTAACATGAACAGCGTGGGGCAGATTGAGGCGGCGGTTCGAATCCACGAGCTGCTCCATTCCGGCGCGATTTTGCAGGGCGCGGAGGCCTCCAACGCCTTTATGGGCGGCGAACTGGACTTCATGCACGGCACGCTCGAGGCCAAGAAGGTCGGCGCAAAGCGCATCGGCGACGCGGTGAGGAAATACGGCGCGGACAGCCCGGTGCCGATTGCGCTGCATCTGGATCACGGCAAGAGCATCGAGAGCGTCAAGGCCTGCATCGACGGCGGCTACACCTCCGTGATGATCGACGGCAGCAGCCTGCCCTACGAGCAGAACGTTGAATTGACCCGCGAGGTCGTCAAGCTGGCGCATCCCTACGGCGTGAGCGTCGAGGGCGAGCTGGGCGTGCTGGCGGGCGTGGAGGATCACGTGTTCTCCGCGACGAGCACCTACACCAACCCGATGCAGGCGGTCGATTTCTTCAAGAAGACCGGCTGCGACGCGCTGGCCATCAGCTACGGCACCTGCCACGGCGCGAACAAGGGCAAGGACACGAAGATCCGCCGCGAAATCGCGATTGCGACGAAGGAGTGCATGCTGCACGAGGGCATCGAGGGCTATTTGGTCAGCCACGGCTCTTCCACCGTGCCGCAGGAATACGTTCAGGGCATCAACGCGCTGGGCGGCCAGCTCGAAAACGCCTTCGGCATCGACGTGGCGCAGCTTGTGGATGTGGCGCACTGCGGCATCAACAAGATCAACGTGGATACGGATATCCGTCTGGCCTGCACGCGCAACCTGCTGGAGCTGTTTGAAAACGAGCCGGAGCTGCGCGAGAGCGCTTCCATCGGCCGGCTCTACAAGGATTTGAAGAAGAACCCGAAGAACTTTGACCCGCGCAACTACGTCGCTTCCATCATGGATACGATCACCCTCGGCACGGTGCCGGACGCGCACGTGCAGAAGGTCGTGGACTGCATGAAGGACGGCGTGACGGAATCCATCGCGCCGCTGCTGGTGCAGTTTGGCAGCTACCGCAAGAGCCACCTGATCGAGGTCGTGACCTGCGAGCAGATGGCCGAGCGCTATAAGAAGGCGGGCATTTGATATGAAGCATATTTTTCTGAACCTCAAGCGGTTCGACATCAGCCCGGAGAAGGGCGGCGTGAACCGCCTCGCTCCGATGAAGGACTGGGGCAGGACGATTGTTTCCGGCACGCAGGACGCGCTGACGGCGTATGACCCCGCCGAGGTCGAGTTTGTCATGTACATGCCGGAGGCGCACCTGCTGGGCGCGGCCGCGGCGAAGACGGAGAACAGCCCGGTGCAGCTCGGCTGTCAGGGCGTTTATCGCGCGGATACGGCGGTGGGCGGCAACTTTGGCGCGTTCACGACGAACCGCCCGGCGAACGCCGCAGCGCAGATGGGCTGCGCGAGCACGCTGATCGGCCACTGCGAGGAGCGCAACGACAAGATGGGGATTCTGGCCGAGGCGGGCGTGACGGGTCAGGCGGCGGCGCAGGCCGTCAACCGCATCCTCAACCAGGAGATCAAGTGCGCGCAGGCGGCCGGGCTGACGGTGCTCTACTGCATCGGCGAAAAGAGCGAGGAGCAGGCGGATTGGGAGAATGTGCTCGGCGCGCAGCTCGACATCGGCCTTGACGGCGTGGACAAGAGCAGGGTCGTGATCGCCTACGAGCCGATTTGGTCGATCGGACCGGGCAAGACCCCGGCGGACAAGCCCTACATCACCAAGATCGCGCGCTTTGTGAAGGCGCGCACGGGCGGGCTGGACGTGGTATACGGCGGCGGCCTCAAGCAGGACAACGCGGCCATGCTGGCCTCGATTGACGAGATCGACTTTAGGGCGTGAGCCTATGCTAAAATAAAAAGGCCGCGGCGGAGCGCGGGGGAACGGGGAGACGGGGGACGTTGGGGCTTTGCCCCAAACCCCACAAGGGAACTGAGTTCCCTTGACCTTCCCCTTCATTTATCGCGTTGCGATAAATGGATGTAAAGATGATTCAAACCACCGCGAATCAAAGAAGGGAGTCTGGGCAGCAGCCCAGCGCAAAGGAGAAGAAAGATGAAGCTCGATTTTGAATATGGGCAGGGCCTGATGAGCGCCAATCTGCCGGACAACACCGATATCTTCGTGCCGGGCGAGACCGTGCCCGACCCCGAGTGCCTGCCGCAGGATTGGGATACCCTGTATGGCGAGACGCTCAAGAGCATCCGCAACCCGATTGGCATGAAGCCGCTGCGCGAGCTGGCGCACAAGGGCAGCACCGTCGTCATCATCATCCCGGATATCGTCAAGGGCGGCAATCAGCCGACCAGCCACCGCAAGATCGCCATCCGTGCCTGCATCGACGAGCTGTATTCCGTCGGCGTGGAGAAGAAGGACATCCTGCTGCTGTTCTCCAACGGTCTGCATCCGCGCACCAGCGTGCCGGAGATGAAGACCATCCTCGGCGACGAGCTGTTTGGCGAATTCTATTATTCCGGCCAGATCACCAGCCACGACAGCGAGGATTACGAGCACCTCGTCGATCTGGGCTATACCGACCACGGCGACCACGTCATTATGAACAAGTACGTCTACGATGCGGACGTCGCGATCCTCATCGGCCATACGCAGGGCAACCCCTACGGCGGCTACTCCGGCGGCTATAAGCACTGCGCCACGGGCATTTCCCACTGGCGCTCCATCTCCGCGCACCACGTGCCGCAGGTCATGCATCGTGCGGACTTCGTGCCCGTCTCCACCCACAGCGAGATGCGCAACAAGTTCGACCAGCAGGGCATGTTCATGGAAGAGAAGATGGGCAAGAAGTTCTTCTGCTGCGATGCGGTGCTGGACAGCAAGAGCCGTCAGATTGCCATCTTCTCCGGCTACGCGAAGGAGATGCAGCCCATTTCCTGGGAAGTTGCGGATAAGCGCACCTATGTTCACTGGGCAGAGAAGAAGTACGACGTCGTCGTATTCGGCATGCCGACGAACTTCCACTACGGCAACGGCATGGGCACCAACCCGATTCAGATGATGCAGGCGCTCTCCGCGCAGGTTATCCGCCACAAGCGCATCCTCTCCGACCACTGCGTGTTCATCGTGTCGAGCATCTGCGACGGCTATTTCCATGACGAGCGCTGGCCGTACCTGCGCGAGCTGTATGACATGTTCCAGCACGACTACATGCAGACCCTGCCGGACATGAACCGCTACGGCGAGTATTTCGCGACGAACGAGGAATACATCCGCAAGTATCGCTTCGCCAACGCGTTCCACCCGTTCCACGGCTTCTCGATGATGTCCTGCGGCCACATCGCGGAGATGAACACCAGCGCCATCTACATCGTCGGCGCGCGCGAGCCGGGCATCGCCCGCGGCATGGGGCTCAAGACCCGCGCGACGTTTGAAGAAGCGCTTGAAGACGCGAAGAAGAAGATCGTCGGGCCGAACCCGAACATCCTCGCCCTGCCGCGCGCGTTCACGACGACGGCGGTGCACCTGTGCATGAAAGACCCGAGCCAGAACAGCCACAGCCGCGACGGCATCACCCATCCCTGCGGCGGGTGCTGATACGCCCTCGAAGAGGGAAACTCCCTCAGTCACGGCTACGCCGTGCCAGACCTTCGGCGTTCCGCTTGCCTGCCTCCCGCACAGCGGGCGGCAAGCTC
>OLPU01002688.1_pt1 | contig 11550 bp, 13 predicted proteins | sample 1673111 | NCBI WGS metagenome assembly OLPU01 (sample SAMEA3136755, study PRJEB25190) | human gut metagenome | reverse complement strand
TTTGATTATGATTTCTTTTATATGTTTCAAAGAAATATTTATTTAATAAGGGGGTTAAGAAATGGAAAAAAGTAATCAAAATCCTATGGGTACTAAGCCTATAGCTTCATTAATTTTTACTATGGGATGTCCTCCTATAGTTTCAATGTTTGTGCAATCTATGTATAACATAGTCGACAGTATTTTTGTGGCCCAACTTGGTGAAAATGCTCTTACTGCTGTATCTTTAGCCGCACCAATTCAGTATATATTACTTGCTGTTTCTGTCGGTGTTGGAGTTGGAATAAATTCTTATATCTCTAGAAATTTAGGTGCAGATAATATTGATGAGGCAAATAATACTGTCACTCATTCTATGATTTTGGCACTTGCTCACTCTATTTTATTTATCATTTTGGGGTTATTATTTATCAAGCCATTTTTTAGAATTTATGCAAATAATGATGTGATTTTTGCTGATGGTTGTAGCTATACTTATATCGTCGTATTGCTTTCATTTTCATTATTCTTTCAGATAACTTTTGAAAAAGTGTTTCAAGCCACAGGAAAAATGTTGTTGCCTACTATATCCCAAGTAATCGGAGCTGTGTTAAATATAATCCTAGATCCAATATTTATATTTGGGTACTTTGGAGTTCCAAAGCTAGGTGTTACAGGGGCTGCAATAGCTACTATAATTGGTCAAATTGTGTCTTTTCTCATCTTACTATTTTTCTTCATCAAACATGATAGTGTATTAAAAATAAATTTAAAATTGTTCAAATTCGACTTAAATATTATAAAACAAATTTATGCAGTTGGAATTCCATCAGCACTTATGATTTCAATATCTTCTATACTTACAATTGCACTTAACTCTGTTTTAGTAAAATTCTCAAACACTGCGGTTTCTGTATATGGTATTTACTACAGACTTCAAACATTTATCACAATGCCTGTAAATGGATTAGTTCAAGGAATTAGACCGATTATTGGATATAATTACGGTGCTGAAAATAGAGGGCGAATTTTTGAAACATTAAAAATAAGCCTTATTGCTTCTGCTGTGCTTATGATGATTGGTTTATTATTATTTATGTTTATTCCAAACCAACTTCTTTCTATGTTTAATGCATCAGAAGATATGATGAGTCTAGGTGTTCAAACCCTTCGTATAATGAGTGTTGGATTTTTATTTTCCGCTGTTTCATTTATTATTTCTGCAATGTATGAGGCGATTGGAAAGGGAACTTATAGCTTGATAATTTCTCTAGTAAGACAATGTATAATCATTATTCCTGTTTCTATGATTTTTTATAATGCGATTGGAATTATTGGGATTTGGATTACATTCCCTGTGTCTGAGATTTTAGCTGTAGTTGTTTGTTTGTGGATGTTTGTTAGAACTTGTAAAGTTGATGGGGTTTTTATTAGAGATAACGATTAATTTTTTTAGATATTTATAAATATAAAGTATTTATTATTTTTATATTTTATAACTAAGTTATGAAGTTTATATTTTATACTAAATTATAAACCAAAAGAATATATATAAAAGGATGTATGTAAATAAACTATTATTAACACACATCCTTTTTATTTATTATAAAAATTTTTATTTTAGTATTAAGAAACAAAACTTGGCATTGTTTAATTTCTTATTTTACAGTATCACATTTTTATATTTGTGGTATTTTTATGTTTAGAAGTCTCATGTTATCTTTTTGAGTTTCTATAACTCTATCCGCGATAAATTCTATAAATTTAGTGTCGTCTTCATGTACTATTTCTAAATCATAAATATATTCTTGTCTTAAAACTGGTGGAATTATAGCTATCATATATCCTTTTTGTATAAGAGCTAAATTCATTATAAGCCTTGATATTCTACCATTTCCATCTACAAAAGGATGTATAAATACTAACTTTTTATGAAGTAATGCTGCAAAAACAACTGGATGATAATCTTGTCTTTTCTCATTTATCCATTTACATAACTCATCCATTTTTGTCTCAATTTCTTCAACAGGACAAACAGGATATTTTGAACCTGTTATAAGAACTTCTACATCTCTATATTTTCCTGCATTTTTAGAATCTATAGAATTATAGAATAGATGATGCATTTCTAATATATTTTCTTTTGTTATTTTATTTGAATTTATAAGAGAAAACATATAATCATATGCTTTTGCATGCCCTTCAGTTTCTAAAAAATCTTTGAATGGTTTTCCACCTACAGTTAGCCCATCTTCTAACAATACTTTTGTTTCACTTTCTGTAAGCGTATTTCCCTCTAATGCATTAGAAGAATATGTCAGACCTATTTTATAATAATTTTTTATTTGTTCTAATAAGTGCCCTTCGAATGGTCTTTTTTTATCTAGTTCTGTTTTATAAATATCTATCTTTTTCAATTTATTTTGTAACATAATATTCACCCTTTTAAATTAATTTTATATATCCACATTCTAATATTTATATTATTGATATAAATCAAACTGTTTATACAATTCTACCCATAGTATTTAATAGATTGTAATACATATTATTTATTAAACCAAGAAGAACTGAATATTTTCTTCATGACATTAAAATTCTCTTTCCCAATTGACTTAATAATGTCGTTTTCTATTTCTCTTTTTATATGTAAAGTTTCATCTACAAAATATCTTCCTTTGTCAGTAAGGCATAAGAATTTATCTCTAGAATTGTCTTGATGTTCTTCAATTTTTATATATCCTCTATCGATTAATGTCTTAGCACATTTATGCGCTCCTTGGCGAGATATTCCTATCTTTTTGGCTATCTGTGCTACTGTTGTTCTTTCCTTATGAATTATTGCAATCATATAAGATTCGGTGTCTGTTATTTTTTCTTCTCCATTTTCAACCCATGCCTCTATCACTTTTTTTCTTAATTTAGCATGTTTATCACTTATTAAATCAACTAAATTATTTTCGTCTAAATATGTTTGCATAACTCTACTCCTTTTTTATGTTGATTATTTCATTTATTACTTAATATTATAGCATTTTTTAATTTTTTTCAAACTGCTTATGTTAACTCAGTTGACATTTTATTTTTTTACTGTTATTCTATATTTATGTCAACTTGGTTGACTATTATTTTTCAGGAGGTAATTTAATGTTTAAAAATAAAAAAGAACATTTTATATTTATTTTAATGATATGTACAACTATGGTTTATATCATGAGTTGTTATAACGTAGCACTTATAGAAGGATTTTCAGCAAATATATTTTTACATGCTATATTAGGATTCCCTGCTGCATTCGTATTCGCATTAATAGGAGATATCTTCGTAGTTGGTAAAATAGTTGGACGTATCGCCCCTAAATTTATAAAAGAAGGCGACAGTATGGCTAAAGTAGGAATAGTTATGTCATTCTTCACATGTTGTGGAATGGTTCTTTGGATGTCTGCATTCGGAGTTGTTACAAACCTTGGATTTGGACCACACTTCTTTGCAGCTTATGGATTAGGTATTGTGAGAAATGTTATAGTTGCAATGCCACTAAACTTATTAATAGTTTCTCCATTAATAAGAGCAATATTCTTCAAAATGTTCCCACCAACAGTTGAAAAAACAGAATCTAAAGCATCATAATTTTTATGAATTTTATTAAATAATATTAGTATAATAAGAAATAAAAATAGGAGGTTATTCCTCCTATTTTTATTAAAATCAAATTTTTATTTTATAATTTTATATTAAGTATTTTTTCTATCATAAGTAAGCATCCTTTAAATCCTATGTAAGGAGTTGATGGATATATATTCACTCTATGTAAATTCGGATTACTTATTTGTAAATCAAATTTTGAGTTATGTTTCATATCTAAAGTAACACCATCACCTAATAACATTAGTAGTTCTGTATCTCTTAGATATTTCATTCTATCTAACTCATCATCACTTGCTATTATTGTCTCATCTTCACAATCTGTTTTGTATATGATTTGCTTTCTATCAATATTTATTCCCAACTCATTTAGTAAATCGCTCATACCTATTACAGTATCATAATCACCAAATACAGCGGCATCCTTATTTTTTTCATAGAAATAGAATCTTCTCTTTACTGAGAATAGATGATTCTTTACACTTTCTATTTCTTTTTCTAAATTTTCTTCATTAACTTCCCATGATGTTATATTTTTTACTTGTTCTATAAATTTGATAGTATTTTTTAAACCGTATAAATTAGCATATATGTATGGAATTCCGTATCTTTCATCCATAATCATAGCTGCTTTTAAACCTTCTTTTCTTGTAACTATATTTAATGATGCCATAGATGCTCTTTCTATTTCATCAATATTTGTATAAGCTGTGAAAGTTGTATTTACTTTTTTATCAAATATAACATCCATTATTCTTTCCAATTCATTAGTATCTGATAAGAAATTATATCTATCTATATTTGAACCTATTATGTTGTAAGTTTGTTGACCATTTTCGATTCCTAATTCTTCTCTACTTTTAACAACATTATTTATAAGAAGTAATAGTGTGTTTTCTACTCCTACAGTATAATCATATTTAAGACCTGCTGTTGTTATAGGTATTAACTTAGCTTTTACCTTGTCTTGCATTGTAGAACAGACACTCTCAACGTCAGCTCCTATTACTGAAGATACTGAAGATGCCATTACAAATATATATTTAGGATTTATATTTTCATCTATTTCTAATATAGAATTTTCTAATCTATCATATTTACCAAAAGTAACATCACCTTGATCCATATGTGTTGAATATATTTTTGATTTTTCTTCTCCATTTAAAGAACCAATTCCTTCTATAGCAAAGTGAGTAGTCCCTGCTGGTCCAAATTCTATAATACAGGCTCCTTCTATAGATGAAATAGTCCAAATCATACCCATTCTGTCACTTGCTACCGGAAAATACTTACATACTTGCATTCATCATTACCTCCCTCTTAGTATTTTTTTCTAATGATAATATTTTTATTAAGGTTTCCATAATACCAATTGGAAGTTCATAACCTATTTTTTGTGCATGGTCATCAAGTGTTATTTGTGTAAGTCCATGTTGTTTTAATATCATTGGATTTTCATGTCCTATGTATATATCGCCATCCATTGAACCATATAATTTTCTAAGAGGGGCAATATTTGCAATCCTACTTATATATGGATTAAATCCTTTTTTAGATATATTTTCTTTATGTTTTACATCTTGTTCATATAATTCTCTAACTTGAACAAATACTGGTTCTAATCCTAAGTCACTTAAGAAGTCTACTGTTTCAAATGCCATCATAGGAGTATTTCCGTAAACTAATTTTTTGCCATTTAAAATTTCACAGCTAGTATTATATAATTCTTCATATCTTTTTATTTCGTCTTCTAAGTCACTTAAGAAGTCTACTTCTAAAATTTCACTTAATTTTGCATAGTTTTTAGTTATAGTTTCTTTATCCATATGCTTATCAAAGTAAATATAATCTATATCAAACTTTTTCTTCATAGATTTTGCTAAATCTAATGCTATCATATCCGTTACTATATTTAATTGTGCTTTAGACGCATTTTGTATATCTTCTATGCTACATTTTGAAGGAATTACAGCATTTATAGTTATATTGTGTTTTTTCATTAACTTAATAAGTTCTGTCTCTTCCACATTTTTTTGTCTATGTCCAAGTATATTTATACCTTTTTTGTCTTTAAATTTTTTCATAGCTGTACTAAGAACTGCTAAAGAACGACTCATCCCTGGTATATGTGCGTTACATGTAAAGTGATCTGTATTTACAACAAATACAGGTATATCTACTTCATCTTCTAAAGAATATGAAAGTGATGAGTAATCCTCCCCTATAACTTCTGGAACACATGTTGAAACTACCATGATTGCATCTGGATTTTCAAATTCTATTATTTGTTTTATTGCTTGTTTAACTTTCTTTTCAGCTGAAAAAACAACATCACTTTCTTTTATTGCCACAGAATACACGCTATCTAAACCTTCTTGTCTATGGTAAGCAAAGTTTTTAGCATAGTATGTACATTCGCTTGTTCCTACAACTACCAATGCCATATTTTTTATATATGATACTGTAAGAATTACTCCAAATAAGGGACAGTGAGTCCCTGGAAAAACTGCATGAGATAATGATTTTATATCTTTATCTGCATTAATATCATTAAGTCTATTTAAAATATCTAAAGTATACATTATTTTCCCTTTCTATATTATACAATTGCCTTTATAGTTTCTATCGGATGAATTCTAGGCTTTTTACTTATTGGGTCGTGGTCAATATCACATTTAACCCCATATACATCCCTTATAATATCGTGACTTATAGTTTCATTTGGATGTCCATCTGCAACTATATTCCCATTTTTCATGATTACAAGTCTATCACTATATTTGCTTGCTTGGTTTAAATCATGAAGTACCATTATTATTGTTATATTTAAATTTTTATTTATTTCTCTAACTAATTCCATTAACTCTAATTGATGAGATATGTCTAAATAAGTAGTTGGTTCATCTAGTAATAGTATCTCTGGTTTTTGACATAATGCTTGAGCTAGGTGAGCTCTTTGTCTTTCTCCTCCAGATAGTGCACTTACTGGTGTATTTTTATATTTAGTAAGCCCTACATTTTCTATTGCCCAATTTACTATTTCTTCATCTTCTTTCAATTTTGTTTCATACCATTTTTTATGAGGCATTCTTCCGAAATAAACTAAATCTTCCACACTTATATCACCTGGTACAGTATTATGTTGTGATAATAAGCATAACTTTTGTGAGGTTTTTTTATTTTTTATATCTGTTAATTTTTGATTTTCTATATATATTTCACCACTTTTAGGTTTTATCATTCTTGATAAAGCCTTTAAAAGTGTACTTTTTCCACTTCCATTTGGTCCTAATATAGAAACTACTTGTCCTTTTTCTATATCTATACTCAAATCTTCAATTATAATTTTTTGTTCGTATCCAACTTTTAAATTTTTTGCTTTTATCATATTTAATAGCTCCCTTTACGTCTTAATAAGTATAAGAAAAATGGTCCTCCTATTATAGACATAATTACACCAACTGGTATTTCTATAGGCCCTCCAATAGTTCTTGCTAAAGTATCTGCTACTAAAAGAACAATAGCACCAAATATAATACTAAATGGTATTGTATATTTATGATCACTTCCCATAAGCATCCTAGCTATATGAGGAACTATAAGTCCAACAAAACTTATAATACCTACTACTGCTGTCGCCGTTGCTGCCAAAAATACTGCAACGGCTGATATAGCCAATCTAGTTAAATTAACATTAAATCCTAAGTTTCTAGCTGCATCATCTCCAAGTTGAAGTACATTTGCACTTCTTATTAAAAATAATGCTATTATTAGGCCTACTATTGAATATGTAATAAGCATATTAACATCTGCCCAAGTTTTAGTTGCTAAACTTCCATTTAGCCAAAGCATTGCACTTTGTATTTTGTCACTGTGCATTGTTGATAAGTAACTTATTACTCCACCTAATATTGTGTTTATTGCCACACCAGATAAGACTATTCTTCCTGGATGAAGTCCGTTTTTCCATGCCATGATATAGACAAGAGTACACGCTAATGCTCCCCCTATAAATGCAAAAAAAGGTAGCATACTAGTGTAAGCTGGTGATAATAAAAGTATTATTACCGCCATAACACTTGCCCCTGTTGAAACACCTGTTATCCCTGGGTCTGCCAGTGAGTTTTTCATAACCGACTGTAGTAAAAGACCTGAAACTGCTAAATTAGCTCCAACTAATGCTGCAAGTATATTCCTCGGTAACCTCATTTTATAAACTATAGTCGTTACCATTTTATTATCATTATTGATAAGTGCGCTAAATATTTCCCCTAAACTTAAATTAACACTTCCAATTGTTGATAGTATTACTAAAAGTAAAACTAGGGCGATACCGCCCATAGTTAATGTTATTATTTTTTTATTAAGTTTCATATTATTCACCGTATAATATTCCACCTAAAGTTTTTATAGCTTCACTTACATTTAAATTTGCTGATACGTTGAATATGTTTGAATCAAGGTCTATTACTTTATTATTTTTTACTGCATCTAATTCTGCATATGCTGGATTTTTATCGAATGCATCATCAAAAGCTTTTTTAGTTTCTTCTAAGTTACCATGAGCAAATCTTAATATATAGTCAGGATTTGTTTGTACTATTTGCTCTAAACTAAATTGAAGATATGGTGATTTTGCTGAACCATCTAATTCTGTAGCTATATTTGTTCCACCTACAGTTTTAAGTAAATCGCCTAAGTAAGAAGTTTCTGTAGCTAACATGAAGTTTTCTCCACTACCAAATAATATAGCAACTGTTGCATCTGTATCGCCTTTTATTTTAGCAACTTCTTTTTCACTTTCTTTTAAAGAACTTATTAACTTTTCTGCTTCTTCTTGTTTATTTATTTCTTTTCCTAATTCTTCTATACTAGTTAAGAAATTTGTATAAGTAGTTGTGTCTATATAAAATGTATTGATATCATATTCTTTCATACTTTCTTCTACTGACTCTTTAAATGATTTATCCATTACAAATACATCTGGTTCAAGTGAGGCAACTTTTTCTAAATCTGGTGCCATTGCTTGTCCTACTTGTGGTAAATCTTTTAGATCTTCTGGTATATCTAATTGAGTTGTTGGGATTCCGATTATATCAGCTCCTAATTCATGTAAAACATTAGTTGCTGCTACTGAACAAGCAACTACTTTTACGCTTTTTTCCTCTTCTGCTTTTTTCTCTTCTTGTTTGCCCGAGTTACCGCTTGTGCATCCCGTTAAAAACATTGCTGAAACCATTAATACTGATAATACTTTTTTTAATTTCATGATTTTTTCTCCTCCATTTTTAAGCTATGATTTTTTTAGCTAAATTTAAATATATTTGTGCCATTTCACTATTACTGTCTTTTTCTATTACTGTTTTTCCTTCATTTTCTGCCACCTGTACTATTCCATTTCTAGGGACATTATGGAAAACATGTGAATTTATTTCTTGTGCTAAGTTATTTACTAAATCTTCTTCATTTTCAACATTTTTAGCATTTAAAATAAGACCTTTTAATGACGCATACCCTCTCTTTTTAAATTGATTTACTGCTGTAGATATATTGCTAGCAGCATACATCGACATCATTTCTCCAGATGTAACTATGTATACTTCTTCTGCATAACCATTTCTAATTGGCATAGAAAATCCACCACATACAACATCACCTAGAACGTCGTATATTACAATGTCTGGCTTATAAACTTCAAATGCCTCTAACTCTTCTAGTTTTTCAAAAGCAGCTATTATTCCTCTACCGGCACATCCTACTCCTGGTGTAGGTCCCCCTGCTTCTACACAAAGTACCCCGTTATATCCCTCAAATACTATATCTGAAAGCTCTAAATTGTCACCTTTTTCATTCATGACATCAAGAACTGTATCTATGAATTCACCTTTCATAAGATTTTTTGTTGAGTCTGCTTTTGGATCACAACCTATTTGCATGACTTTATATCCTAAATGGGATAATGCCGCTGACAAATTTGATGTAGTTGTAGATTTTCCTATTCCACCTTTTCCATATATAGCTATTTTTTTCATTTATTCTACCTTTCATTCTATTTTTATGATAATAATTATCATTCTCTATTATTAATTCTATATTATTTTAATTTCAAATGCTTTAAATATATTTACCTTTTTTGCAATTTTATTGATATTCATTATCATTTACAAAGAATTTTATGTTATAATATTGATTATGTTTTTCCTTTTTTAGGAAATTATATCGGATTATATATTAAATTTATACAGGTAGGGGATTATGAATAATTTAGAAAAAATATCAAAAGATTTTTATGATTGTGTCAATATTCCTATAAGGTATATTGATAGTAGCTTCAATGTAAAACATAATATAAGCTCTTCTTCTATTGATGTGTTTATCGATGAATTGGAAATTTACAAGGATATTAATAAAAATGAAATATGTACAAATCAAATTTTAAATTATGATAATATACATTTTATAATTAAACCTTTCCAATATAGAGGCGATAATGGATTTTTTGTTGTGGGTCCTTTTAAAACTCTATCCACTTTAGAACATGACCATATTCCGTTTAAGCCGATACATTGCATTAATCACTTAGAAAATATACTAAAGTACATAATAAAAGAAATTGATCACCATACTCGTAATTTTAGTAAATATATTTATGAATCTGTTTCTTATATTCGTAAACATTACAGCAATGATATTAAAATTGACGATATATGCTCTCATTTAAATATTAATAAAAGCTATTTTTGTAGGCTATTTAAGAGTGAGATGGGATTAACTTTTTCACAATTTTTAAATGCATATAGAATTGAAAGAAGTAAGGAGCTTTTAAAAAATAAGGAATACTCTATCTTAGATGTGGCTATGGAGGTTGGGTATAACAACCATAATTATTATAGTAGTTTATTTAAAAAATTTAATAAGATTACACCTTTGGATTATAGAAATCAATATATTTATTAATAGATTGATTTCTATATTGAGTAAAATATTTATTAAAATATTGACTAATTATGTAGTTATTTTTATGTCATAATGTATTATAAATTATGCGTTTCATACAAAATAAAGACTTGTGCTAATTTACACAAGTCTTTATTTTTAACTTATTGTTGTATTTGAAATAATATTTCTAAATTTTCTATAGAAATAAAACTTAGTTATGTTTATATTTTTCATATAATTGTTGTTACACAATCCATGAAACGTAGACTTAATTAAATCCCAATTCTTTTAGCCAACTTTCTACATTTGATTTAGTATCACTAGAACTAAATCGTTGACTTTCTTACCAGAAAAATCATTCTTCTCTACAAATCCATTTACTGGCCATGCAGCAATCCCCCACCAAATTGGATATCCTATAAATACTGTGTCATAAGAATCCCAGTCTTTCACTGTTGTCGAAACAAGTTCTATATTTCTTTGACTTTCATCATCATGCTCTTTATTTACACGACTATCACTATTTGACCAATCGAGATTTTCATCAGTATATACATCTTTTGGCTCTAACTTGAAAGTATCTGCGTTTGTTGAGGTAGCAATCATATTTGCTATTTTTAAGGTTTGTTCTTTCAGTTATTTCCCCAACTCTCAACCCATTACAATTACACGCCTGCATCATTGCTATAATAAGATGTTGTCTAGACTCATCTCCAAGTGCAGTTAATATGTTTTTACAACTTTTTATTTCCTCTGCTAATTTTTCTATATCTGGTTCTAAAGCCATCTTATACACCCTTTCGTTGAAGTTTATAAACTATTGTAGCACATAAATTTATATAAATTTTAATGGTAAAGAAAATCGAGATGATTAAAATTTCTAACAGTTTTTTATAAGCATTATTTATTATTTTTATAAGTATAATTTCTTATGATAGATTGTCAATATAAGTGCAACATTTTATGTTTATGTTGCAGCGAAGACCT
>OLPU01002686.1_pt1 | contig 11553 bp, 10 predicted proteins | sample 1673111 | NCBI WGS metagenome assembly OLPU01 (sample SAMEA3136755, study PRJEB25190) | human gut metagenome | reverse complement strand
GACTGCGCTCCAGCATCGGACGCTTCGCACACTCTCCGGCGGCGAACGTCAGCGCATTACGCTGGCACGGGCGCTCCTGGCAGATGCACCGGTGCTGGTGCTGGATGAGGCGACGGCTTTCAGCGATGCTGAACATGAACGTCGGATTGAAGCAGTGTTGAGTCAGGCCTGCAGAGATAAGACGCGGCTGGTCATTGCGCACCGATTACAGACGATCTGCGATGCCGATCAGATCTGTGTGCTGGATGGCGGTCGCGTGCAGGATATAGGCACCCATGAGGAGCTGCTTGGGCGCTGCGCCATTTACAAGCGACTCTGGCAGGCAAACGAAGAAAGCGATGTTTGGCAGATAGAAGGGAGTGATGAGCCATGATTCGGCGTATGATTGCACGTGTCCTGAAGCTTTCGGGACGCTATAAGGGACGTATTCAAGGCGCGTTTGTTTTCTCGGTGCTCAATGTTATTTTTTCAAAAATACCAATTTGTTATGCAATGATCACTGTTTACTGGCTTTCCCAGGGACAAATGACCGTTCGCATGGCGGGCGGCATTGCGGTGGCGATGGTTGTGACGCTGGTGCTGCAGATGCTTTGTCAGCATGCCTCTGATCGCTTGCAAAGCGGCGCCGGGTATATGCTTTTTGCAGATAAACGTTTGGCGCTTGGCGATCATCTGAAACGACTCCCGATGGGCTATTTCAGCGCAGGGAACATTGGGCGCATCAGTTCGGTGCTCTCAACAGACATGCTGTTTGTTGAAGAAAATGTGATGCAGAAACTGGCGACGATTATGACCTATATTCTTTCTGCGGTCGTGTCGCTCGTGTTTCTCTTTGTGCTGAGCCCGGTGCTTGGTCTGATTGTGCTGGTGACGACACTGGCTGCGTTCGCTGTCGCTGGCGGCATGAACCGTGTCTCGCAGCGCTCGGCTGTGGCGCGCCAGGCGCAAAGCGAGCGGCTCACTGAAACAGTGTTGGAATTTGTGCGCGGCATTGCTGTGATCAAGAGCTGCAATCTGGTCGGTGAACAGTCTGATCTGCTCAGGAGCAGTTTCCGTGATTCACGGGACCAGGCAATCGCTTTTGAAAAGAATATTCTTCCCTGGATGATGGGGCTTGGTACGCTGTATGGGCTTGGCACGGCAGGCGTTTTTGCCGTCGGGCTTTGGGCTTACATGAACAATGGGCTTTCATTGTTGTATCTGCTTGGTATGCTGCTTTTCGTGCTCGAGATTTTCGGCCCGCTCAAAGCGCTGTTCGCCGAGTCGTCGAATCTCTCCATTATGGACAGCTGTCTGGATCGCATTGATGCGCTTTTTGCCGAGCCGGAACTTTGCGATGGTGCACGTACCACGTTCCCGGATGATTGGCAGGGGCCGGTGGTGGAATACCGTCATGTGGGCTTTTCGTATGGCGAAGGCGAGGTGTTGCACGACGTTTCTTTTGCCATGCAGCCAAAAACGATGACGGCGCTGGTGGGATCGAGCGGAAGCGGCAAATCGACCGTTGCAAATCTCCTGTCGCGTTTTTGGGATGTATCAGACGGCGCGGTGCTGGTAGGCGGCGTCGATGTGCGGGAGCTTTCCTTTACAACGTTGATGGATCAAGTGAGCATGGTTTTCCAGAATGTGTATCTGTTCAACGATACGATCGCCAATAATATCGCCATGGCCAAACCAGACGCAACGGAAGAAGAGATCGTGCGTGCTGCCAAAAAAGCGCGTTGTTATGACTTCATCATGGCATTGCCAGAGGGCTTTCAGACAATGGTTGGCGAAGGCGGCGCGAATCTTTCCGGCGGAGAGAAGCAGCGCATTTCCATTGCACGCTCGATTCTCAAAGACGCACCGATCGTCATTCTTGACGAAGCGACAGCCAGTGTTGACAGCGACAACGAGCGCCATATTCAGGAAGCCATTGACGCACTGGTGCGCGGCAAGGTGCTTTTGGTGATTGCGCATCGTTTGCGGACCATCGAGCGTGCAGACCAAATCCTTGTGCTTGATGACGGCCATATCGTTGAGCGCGGCACGCACGGGCAGCTTTTGGCACAAAATGGCCTTTACGCCGATCTTTATCGCAAAACCACAGGACGAACAGAAAGGATGGAATAAATATGAAAAACAACAACGCGTTAAACGGCAAAGATTTTATCAACATCGGTATCTTCACAGCAATCTACATGGTGATCGTGATCGCGATTGCCTGCACGGTGGGACTGATTCCAATCGGATTTATTCTGCTACCGATAATCCTGCCGATTATCGGAGGGATTCCAATGATGCTTTATTTTACCAAGATCAAAAAGCCTGGCATGTTGTTGATCTTTGAGATCCTATTTGGTATTGTCATGATCTTGACTGGAATGGGCGTGGACCTTTTGATCTGGGGTGTCGCTGTTGGCATTATTGGTGAAATTCTTTACCGCGCTGCACATTACCAGAGCGCCAATATGGCAATTTTCACCTATGGCGTACTTTCAACCTGCATCTGCGGGAACTATATTCACTGGATTTCTGCCAGGCAGGATTGGCTTGATATGCAAGCGGCGACCTATGGCGATACTTATGTGACGACTATCCATGGTTTTCTCACAACTGGTTGGGGATTTCCGGCAATGATCCTCGGTGCCTTCTTCGCTGGCGTCGTTGGCGGGCTTATTGGCAAACGTGTGATGAAGAAGCATTTTGAAAAGAGTGGGCTTGTATGAAGGCGGCCCATCTCCTCAGTGACATCTATGCGCCAACGGCGAAAGCCAAGCAGCTTTACCTCGATCCACGCACAAAGATCGTACTCTGTCTGGCGGTTTCCTTTATTATGTTGGATTCGACGATTTCGCCGGTGGTGAACGCGTTGCAGATCGCGTTGGCGGCGCTGCCGCTCATCTTTCCGCTGATGCTGCGCAAATATAAGATGGCGGTTTATTATCTGTGCGCCTACGTCTTTGCATCGCTGGTGCCGCAGCTGCTTGTTCCGCTGCTCCCGGCGATTATCAATTTGCTCTTTACCGGAATGATCGCGCTCATGACGCAGATCCTGCCGGGAATGATGATGGCCTATTTTCTCATCGTGAGCACTTCGGTGAGTGAATTTGTAACGGCGATGGACAGGATGCACGTACCCAAGAGCATCAGCGTGCCAATGTCGGTGCTCTTTCGCTTCTTTCCGACGATCGTGGAAGAATATGGGCACGTGCGCGATGCCATGCGCATGCGCGAGGTTGGCAATTTGCGCCAGCCGATGGCCATGCTCGAGTACCGTATGGTGCCCTTTATGACGAGCATCGTTTCCATCGGCAACGATCTGGCGGCGTCGGCGTTGACACGAGGACTTTCTGCACCAGTCAGACGCACGAACGTGTGCCCCATTGGCTTCACCTGGCGCGACGGGCTGGCATTTGTCCTGACAGGCGGCTGTATTGCCATTTTTCTCATCTATCGTTAGGAGGTGCGTGATGATAACGTTTGATCGTGTGAGTTTTACCTACAACAACGCCGGAGTGGATGCTGGTGTGCACGACATCAATCTGGACATTCCTGCAGGCCAGGTTGTTCTTCTCTGCGGCAGCTCAGGCTGCGGAAAGACGACGCTGACGCGGCTCATCAATGGTTTGATTCCGCACTTTTACGAAGGCACGCTCACAGGAAATGTCACGGTAGATGGATGCACAGTGGACGAAACACCGCTTCACGCGCTGGCACCGATTGTTGGGTCGGTGTTTCAAAATCCCAAGAGCCAGTTTTACACAGTGGAGACCGATTCTGAGATCGTTTTCGGCTGCGAGAATATTGGCCTGCCAAAAGAACAGATTTATGAACGCTTTGAAACCGTTGTGCCGGCACTCAACCTGGAGGCGTTGTTGGGGCGCAGCCTGTTCGCTCTTAGCGGCGGTCAAAAGCAACAAATCGCCTGCGCGTCAGTGGCTGCGCTGCGTCCGCAGGTGCTTGTGATGGACGAGCCTTCATCCAATCTGGACATTGCCGCTGTAAGCGCGCTTGCTGAAATAATACGTAAGTGGAAAGAAGAGGGGCGCACCATTGTGATTGCTGAACATCGTCTTTACTGGCTGATGGATTTGGCTGATCGTGTGGTTATCATGGATCGCGGACGTATTGTGGAAGATCTTTCTATCGATGCCTTTCGGAGGCTTACGCCTCAGGCGCTGGCTGAGCGAGGCTTGCGTGCAAGAGAGATTTCTTTCGAAGGAGTACATCTGTCTGGTGCTGTATCAGATGAAATGCTCTACTTTAACGACATGGTGTTTTCTTATGGACGCGAGCAAGCGCTTGAGATTCCCTCGCTAAAGATCCCATGTGGAAGCATTGTGGCTGTTATTGGGCCGAATGGCGCTGGCAAATCCACCTTCGGACGCTGTCTTTGTGGGCTTGAAAAGAAAATGCAGGGAACCATCTCTCTGCGGGGAAAAGTTCTCAACCACAAGGAGCGCATCAGGCGCAGTTACCTCGTCATGCAGGATGTGAATCACCAGCTTTTTACCGAAAGCGTCGAGGAAGAGGTCATGCTTTCAATGGAAAAAGCTGACCTGAGCGACGCACAAAAGAGCGAACAAGTGCAGGAGATCCTTCAGACGATGCATCTTGAAGATTTTGCGCAGATGCATCCTATGGCACTTTCCGGTGGTCAGAAACAGCGTGTTTCTGTCGCCTGCGCATTTGCCAGCGATAAGGAAATGTTGGTTTATGACGAACCAACAAGCGGGCTTGATCATGCGCGCATGTTAGATGTAGCTGAAGCCATGAAAACGATGCAAACGCGAGGCAAAACGCAATTCGTCATCACACACGATCCAGAACTCATTACACAGGTCTGCGATTATCTGCTGTTTCTCGAAAAAGGTCATGTGCGCTGTGCAGGACCGTTCAATGATGCGTGTGTTCAGGTGATTGAGGGATTTTTTTCGCTGCGTTCTTTATCGGATAAGTGATTGTGTGATAATGCATGGAGCTGTTTCACATTGTGTGGCAGCTCTTTTTCATGTTTGTGAAAAATGATGGTAGGTGGTATGCAGAGCGTTTTTAGAGAGAATTGCTCGGTGAATTATTGGCGCATGTGGGTGAGAGTATTCTTTGCAAAAAATCATAAGAAATTGTGATGAAGTCTGGCGGCGTGTTGTCAAATCGACACCAAATCCATGGCATTGCCTGTATAGACTTATGAAGCAATATTTGTTATGATAGGAACAGAATGAATTCAATGAGAATGGAGAATTTACATGTTAACAGGCAATGAGATCAGAAAAAAATTCGTTGAGTATTTCGAACAGCATGGACACACTCATGTAAAAAGTTCTTCGTTAGTGCCATATAATGACCCGACGCTTCTTTTTACGAACGCTGGGATGAACCAATTCAAGAATGTTTTCCTGGGGCTGGAAAGCCGCGACTACCATCGTGCGACGACGGTGCAGAAATGTGTGCGCGCCGGCGGCAAGCACAACGACCTGGAAACCGTCGGCAAAACGGCGCGCCATCATACTTTCTTTGAAATGCTGGGGAATTTCTCCTTCGGCGATTATTTCAAGGAAAAGGCGATCGAATATTGCTGGGATTTTCTCACCAATGAGCTGAAGCTGCCAAAGGAAAAGCTCTGGATCACGATCTACAAGGACGACGACGAAGCCTACGAGATCTGGCACAAGGTGACGGGCTACGATGAAAACCGCATCCTGCGCCTGGGCGAGAAGGACAACTTCTGGCAGATGGGCGATGTTGGCCCATGCGGCCCATGCAGCGAGGTGCACTACGACCGCGGCGAAGAATACGCCTGCGACTGCGAAGACGGCTGTGCGCTCGGCGTTTGCGACTGCGACCGCTGGCTGGAGATCTGGAACCTTGTGTTCATGCAGTACAACCGCGACGAGGAAGGCAACCTCACGCCGCTGCCAAAGCCAAACATCGACACTGGCATGGGTCTGGAGCGTATCACCTCGATCATGCAGGGTGTGGACACGAACTTCGACACGGACCTCTTTGTGCCGCTGCTTCAGTATGTGGAAGAGCTTTCCGGCAAGGAATACCACAAGGACGAGCGCGGTTTTGCTTTCCGCGTCATTGCAGACCACGCGCGCGCCTGCTCCTTCCTGATCGCTGACGGCGTGCTGCCAAGCAACGAAGGCCGCGGCTATGTGCTGCGTCGCATTCTGCGCCGTGCCGTGCGTCTGGGCAAGACGATCGGGCTGGACGAGCCATTCCTCTACAAATTTGTCGCCAAGGTTGGCGAGCAGATGGGCGAGGCTTATCCGGAGATCATCGAGCACCAGAGCTTTATCGAATCGATCATCCGCAACGAGGAAGAGCGTTTCTTCCAGACGCTGCAGGATGGCATGAAGATCGTTGCTGAAACGATCGCAGATATCAAGGCCAAGGGCGGCACAGTCATCGACGGTGCCAGCGCCTTCAAATTCTACGACACCTACGGCTTCCCGATCGACCTGACCAAGGACACTGCCGACGAAGAAGGCATGACTGTGGACATCGAGGGCTTTGAAGCCGCCATGGCGGAACAGCGCCGCAAGGCGAAGGAAGCCCAGGATGTGGCGAACGTGTGGGATCTTGCGCAGCATGTCACTGAGGCTTATCCAGACATGGCAGCGACGACCTTCACCGGCTACAGCAAAGCAGAAGACGACGCCACCGTGCTCGGCATCCTCATCGACAAGCAGGGCGCGGAATTTGGCTACGACACCCACGCCATTGTCATCCTCGACCACACGCCATTCTACGCCCAGGGCGGCGGCCAGGTTGGCGAAGTGGGCCAGATGCTGGCCAAGGATGGCGTCTTTAATGTAGAAAACACCATCAAGCTGGCCGACGGCAAATACCTGCATCAGGGCTACATCGACGGTCGCCTCAACGTTGGCGACAGCGTCCATGCCGTCGTCGATCTCGACAAACGCCGCGCCTCTGCCCGCAACCACACCGCCACCCACCTGCTGCACTATGCACTGCGTCAGGTGCTCGGCGATAACGTGCATCAGTCCGGCTCGCTGGTTGCACCGGGCCATCTGCGCTTTGACTTCTCCTGCCTGCATGCCCTGAGCGCCGACGAGCTGGCAAAGGTAGAAGCCATCGTCAACGACGAGATCCTCACCGCAGCAAGCGTCAACGTTTACGAAACCTCCATCGACGACGCCAAGGAAAGCGGCCACATAGCCCTCTTCGGCGAAAAATACGGCGACACCGTGCGCTGCGTCGATGCCGGGCTCCATTCCAAGGAGCTCTGCGGCGGGATCCACGTCGCCAACGTCGGCGAGATCGGCCTCTTCAAGATCCTCAGCGAAAGCTCCGTCTCCGCCGGCGTGCGCCGCATTGAAGCCGTCACCGGCACCGCAGCCTACGCACGCACCGTGGAGCAGGATGCCCTCATCGCCCAGATCCGCAAGCAGGCCAAGGTCAACACCGACGACGCCATCTGCGGCCGCATCGCCGATCTCGAAGCAGAGGTCAAAGCCCTGCAGAAGACCATCGACGACATGAAGCTCGCCCAGATGAAGGAAGCCGCCGCCAGCGCCGAAGACGCCATCCAGAGCGTCAAGGGCCTGCAGGTTGTGGCCCAGCAGGTTGCCGCAGCCAACATGGAAGACCTGCGCAACCAGGCCGACCTCTTCCGCAACAAGCTCGACGACGGCGTCGTGCTCCTGGCAAGCACCGCCGACGATCAGGTGCAGCTCTGCTGCATGCTCACCCAGGGCGAAGCGAGAAAGCATCTCCACGCCGGCAACCTCATCAAGGAAGTCGCCGCCATGGTCGGCGGCAAGGGCGGCGGTCGTCCAGACATGGCCCAGGCCGGCGGCAAGGACGTGGCAGCGCTGGCAGGCGCCCTCGCAGCCTTTGTCGGCATTGTAGAAAATCAATATAAGGAGTGAAACCAACATGAGAGACGATCTCGATCAGACGATGTATTTTGACAAGAACAACTTGCAGAAGGAGATGGGGCCAAGAGAAGTGCTCCGCGAAGTCTACGCCGCGCTGGAAGCCAAGGGCTATCAGCCGCTGAACCAGATGGTCGGCTACATCTTATCCGGAGACCCAGCCTACATCACCAGCTATAACAATGCCCGCGCATTGATCAAGAAGTTTGACAGAGATCAGTACATCGAAGAAATGCTGGTCAACTATTTGGATGAGCGCTGAGATGACCGGACGTCTCGTATGTTTTGACGTGGGCGAACGGCGCATCGGCATCGCCGCCAGCGATCTTTTGGGGATCACAGCGCAGCCGGTGGAAACGTACACGCGCACAGGGAAAATAGAAGAAGATTACCAGTATCTGGCGAAGATTTTGCGCGACCAGGAAGCCGTGAAGCTCGTGGTCGGCCTTCCCAAAAATATGAACAACACCCTCGGCTTCAAGGCACAGGAGATCCAGGAATTTATCGCCGGATTCCAGCCTTATCTGCCAGAAGGCTTTCCCATCGACTGGATCGATGAGCGACTGACCACCGTGCAGGCCGAAGGCGTGCTCCTCGAGGCCAACGTGTCTCGTAAGAAAAGAAAGAAATTTGTAGACAAGATCGCGGCCGTGTTTATGCTGCAGGCATACATGGACGCTCATTAAGGAGGATCCTCATGGACGAAAACAAAGAATACCTGGACAACGAAGAAGAACTCGAAGACGGCCTCGTCGTGCTCGTTGATGAAGACGGCCACGAACACACCTTGCAGGTGCTCGAACGCGTCGAGCTCAACGGCAACGACTACGCCATCCTCGTGCCTTGGGACGAGGAAGAAGACGACAGCGCCATTCCGTTCAAGATCGTCGTCGAAGACGGCGAAGAGCTGCTCTACGACATCGAAGACGACGACGAATGGGAAGCCATCGTCGAATTCTGGAACAACTACGTCGACGAACAGGAAGACTGAGTTTTTCAGGCGGGAGGGAGGAGGCTTTCGCCTTTTCCCTGCGACAGTTTCATAAACAGGCGGAGCGATCGCGGGTCATGTCGGTCGCTTCACTTTTGTTTTGTCGTTCTTAGGTTGAGCAGGAGCTTGGCCTGAGATGACACAGTATCATGCCGGCCACCGGCGGGAGATCTACAAATGATGCAAAACGTTCGCTGCGGCGGGCGTTTTTTGTGGCATCTCCAGTCGCTCTGTGAATCTATCTCCGCCAGCCCCAGCGCCCGGATCTCTGCCAGCGCCGCCGCGCTCAGCCCCTGCTCATGCAGCAGATCGTTCAACGTCAAAAATCGCTGCATCATTGGAAAGTCCTCCATTGTTTTTCACACATACACAACACCGCATCCTCCAGCAATCCCTCCGGCGGCCCCGATCCTCAAAACAGTTTCCCACATAGCAATGATATGGTATAATAAACAGAGGAAACCCCCACATTTCCTAAAAATATTCCCACGAAAGGATTGACACCCCATGCGCCACAGCCGTAAACTCGCAACGCACGCATAGGCTAAGTCCGTCCTTTTTTAACCCATCCCCATACAAATTAAACGCACAGAAAACACCGCTCCCCGCGAGCGGTGCTTTCTGTGCGTTTTTGCGTTTGCAGAAAAATAGCGCGCCAGCCTCAGCAGCGAAATCGCCACCCCCCAGCAAGATCCCCATCCGCGCCACCATCATCCAACAACCATTTTTCATCTAACATCTCATTCACCCCTTGCAGCTATTGTAGAGAAAACCCACCAGAAATAAAACCTCCTAGCCCAAAATATACCCAGATCCAGAAGACAATATAACTGATCGCAGCAATAAACCACCACAAAGGACGTGAACAACCATGCACAAACCATTACGAAAACTCCTCGCCACCATCCTCACCCTCGCCCTCCTCGTCAGCCTCCTGCCCATCGGCGCAGCACCAGCGCAGGCAGCAGGGGAGGGGGAGAGCACCGGCGCATTCAACGTGACAAAAAATACGGGCAGCAGCGACAACGCTTACACCTACACCAACGGCGTCCTCACCGTGAACAACGGCGCAAACATCATCATCTCCATGGACAACGACGCGACAACGCCGACCTCTGACCGCATCGTCGTCGCGGAAAACGCCACCGCCACCATCACGCTGGCTGGCGTAAATATTAAGGGTTCAGATCGTGATGGTGCCCAAAATATCGCAGCCAAGAGCGCCATTGATTTATCAAATGGGTCAATATTGACTATTGACTTGTCTGCGAATGCTGAAAATACACTTACTGGTGGAAGCGGTAGCACTGATGGTTCCGGAGCCCCAGGTATTCATGTGCCAGACAGCGCTTCACTGATTATTCGGGGAGAAGGCAATTTATCGGTAAGCGGCGGCGCTTCACGTATAGCATACGGTGGCGTTGGAATCGGCGGAAATGCAGGTTCAGGCGGCAGTGCTGGTGAGTCCTGTGGAACAGTCATTTATTTTGCATCAGGAAAGGTAACGATAACTGCTGGCACACAAGCAAGCGGAAGCGTTCCTGCTGATGATATTGGAGGTGGTAATGGCCAAAATCAAAATAATGGAGATGACGGCCAGGGCATTAAACCAACCACCGACGGCAACTACACCGTCTACGGCGACCTGGAGCTTCCCTGCGACATCACCATCCCGCAGGGAGCCAAGGTGGTCATTCCCGAGGGCGCCAGCCTGACCGTGCCGAAGGATGTGACGCTGACCAACAACGGCACGATCCAGAATCAGGGCGGTTCCTTTATCAATGATGGCACCGTCAACGGCCAGCAGCCAGCCGATAGCCGCTACACCATCAACTACGCCGAGGAGACCATCACCATTGGCGAGGGCTATTCGCTTTATGCGGAGCAAACTGGCGGAGAGGCCATCTTCACCAGCAACGGCGAGAACAACACCACCAGCCTCAAGGATTACATCCAGAACACCGAGCAAACGTTGTATCTCCAAGCCCCAGCAGTGGGAGGGGAAGACCAGCCCGACAGTAGAGCGATCACCATCCCCGCCCGGCCGCAGGCGCCTAGTAACACTCCAACAATAAGCTATTCCGAAGAGAAACTTAATTTTCCTCCTGCTGTAACTGAAACCACTCTGGAATACGCTCTATCACAATCTGATCCAAACTGGAAGGACGTTCCAAGTGGTGCGACTCTGTCGGAGATGGGGTGGAATGGTACAGCGATATATTTATATTTCCGCACAGGGGCGACTGACAGCGCTTTCGCCAGCGAGGCGACGCAGTCCCCCCTCACCATCCCCGCCCGGCCCGAGGCTCCTAATGATCTCCTTCTGATGGATTGGACAGATGTAAGCGTCACGTATTACGTCGGTGAGGGCGTTCAGTGCCGGCTGGGCAACGAGGGAGCTTGGGTAACACTAGAACAAAATAAAACAAACCATACTTTCAATAACTTGACTCCTCAAACGACATACACCATCTACGCCCGCAAGCCGGCAACTGAGAGTCAATTTGCCAGCGCCGAGGCCAGCGACGAAGTCACCACCAAGTCCAGCGCCGCCGAGCCTCCCGCGATGACCTACGAGGTGACTGCGAACAGTATCACGCTGAGCTATAGCGCTCCGTGGCAGTATCAGACGTCTGACGATGAATGGGTCAGCGTCAAAGGCGAGCACATGTT
>OLPU01002685.1_pt1 | contig 11558 bp, 9 predicted proteins | sample 1673111 | NCBI WGS metagenome assembly OLPU01 (sample SAMEA3136755, study PRJEB25190) | human gut metagenome | reverse complement strand
CGACGTATCGCTGCACATTGATAAAGGGGAATTTGTATTTATAGTAGGAAACAGCGGTTCCGGGAAATCTACGCTGATTAAATTACTGTTGAAGGAACTGGAACCGACTTCCGGAACAATCATTGTTAACGATCAGAATCTCGGCAAGATGAAACGCAGAAAGGTTCCGAAATACCGTCGTGGGGTAGGCGTTGTATTTCAGGATTTCCGGTTGTTGAAAGATAGAAATGTATATGAGAATGTAGCATTTGCTCAGCGCGTGATCGAGAGGCCGAACCGGGTGATCAAAAAGCGTGTGCCGGAGATTCTCACACTGGTAGGACTGGCAGAAAAGTACAAATCATTTCCGAGAGAATTATCCGGTGGTGAACAGCAGCGTGTGGCGCTGGCCCGTGCACTGGTCAACCGTCCGAATATTCTTCTGGCAGATGAACCTACCGGTAATCTGGATCCGAAGAATTCACTGGAGATTATGAAACTGCTCGAAGAGATCAACGAGAGAGGAACTACAGTTCTGGTAGTAACCCATAACAGAGAAATCGTCAATTCATTCAGAAAGCGTGTAATTACCATGAGAAAAGGTGTAATTGTCAGCGACGAAGAGGAAGGTGGATATCTTGAGGATTAGTACAATCGGCTACAGTGCCAAACAGGGAATCAAAAATATATGGAGAAATATCATGTTCTCCGCGGCTTCCATAGCCACTATGACAGCATGTATCTTCTTATTTGGTCTGTTCTTCTCGCTGTTGATCAACTTTCGGTATATTGTAAAGAATGCAGAGGAAGGCGTTGCGGTTACCGTTCTTTTTGATGATGGTGTGGATCAGGCGACGATCAACAGTATCGGGGAGCAGATCAAGGCGTATAAAGGCGTAACGAAGGTTGAATATGTATCCGCTGAAGAGGCATGGGATGAATGGTCAAAACAGTATTTTGGGGATACAGAACTGGAATCTGAGATGGCAGAAGGATTTAAGAATGATAATCCGCTGGCGAATTCTTCCAGTTATTCCGTCTATGTGGATAAGATCGAGCATCAGGATGCGCTGGTAAAATATATCGAGGGGCTTGATGGTGTCCGGGAAGTGAATCAGTTAAAGGGCGCGACACAGACCTTGTCTTCCTTTAACACCTTATTGACCTACATATCCGTGGCAATCATTCTGATCCTGCTTTGTGTGGCGGTCTTCCTGATCAGTAATACGGTAGCGATTGGTATTTCCATTCGTAAAGAAGAGATAGGTATCATGAAACTTATCGGTGCGACAAACTTCTTTGTAAGAGCACCATTTCTGATCGAAGGTATGATCATCGGTCTGATCGGAGCCATCATTCCGCTGGTATTACTTTTTGTCATGTACAAGAAAGTGATCGAATATGTTCTTACAAAGTTCAGTATGCTGAGCAGTGTGGTACAGTTTATGAGTGTTACACAGGTATTCGAAGTACTGACTCCGGTGGCGCTGATCCTTGGTATGGGTATCGGACTGTTCGGAAGTGTGATCACGATCCGCAAACATCTGAGAGTCTGATAAATAACGAAAGAGAAATCAAAATGCCATCACCGAAGGTGATTGGAAATAATACAAAGGGGGATGCAGCAGGAAAGCGGCAGCCCCCTTTGTATATGAATGAGTTTCTGCAAAAACTGAGAAATTGCAGGAGAAGACAGTAACAGACAGGAGACAACAGAGATGACAGAAAGAATGAAAACCTGGATCAAAGGATTTGCCGGGGGTGTGGCAGTAACCGTGATTGTGGGTGGTATCGGATACTTTATCTGCTTTGGATCCGTTCCAATGATCGGAGAACAGGGTCTGAGCCTCAGTGATCTTGGTAAAGCATCCAAAATAGCAAAATTAGTGGATACATATTATCTGGATTACAAAGAAGGTGATGAAGACAGCCAGTATACGATGGAAGAAGGTATGTACAGTGGACTGGTAGCCAGTTTGCAGGATCCTTATTCCGGCTACTATTCCGAAGATGCCTACAAGCTGCTGCAGGAGTCCACACAGGGGGCGTATACAGGTGTGGGACTTACGATGTCCAAGGATCCGGACAGCGGAGTTGTCAGTGTGGTGGATCTGGCAGAAGGCGGCCCGGCAGAGCAGGCAGGGATTCAGAAAGGAGATATCCTGACGGCAGTGGATGGAAAGGATATTACTGAAAAAGAACTGTCAGAGATTTCCACAATCATCCGGGAAGATAACAAAAAGCAGGTGGTTTTGACTGTGGAACGGGATGGAACGACTGCCGATATCACAGTATCTCTGGAAAAGGTGGAAGTAACGGTAGTAAAGAGCCGGATGCTTGACGATTCCCTTGGATATATTCAGATTACAGAATTTACCGATGGCACTTCGGAACAGTTTAAGAAAGCCTACAGTGAACTGAATGAACAGGGAATGAAAGGACTTCTGGTTGATCTGCGGGAAAATCCGGGGGGACTTCTGACAGCGGTATGTGATACGCTGGAACAGATTCTTCCGAAAGGTATGATCGTGTATACCGAAGATAAGAGCGGACATCGGACGGAGCATACCTGTAAAGGAAAAACACCGATCGATATTCCGCTGGTGGTTCTGGTCAATGAAAACAGTGCCAGTGCTGCAGAGATCTTTTCCGGAGCAGTGAAAGATCACGGTGTGGGAACGCTGGTGGGCACCACGACATTTGGGAAAGGAATTGTTCAGCAGACTTTTTCACTGGGAGATGGCAGTGCAGTAAAACTGACCACTTCCAGATATTATACCCCAAACGGTGTGAATATCCAGGGAACCGGAATCACTCCGGATGTGGAGAGTGACTGGCCGGAGAATGCAGAAGAATTTACTAATCCGAATCAGTTTAACGAGCTTTCTCAGGAGGAATGGGAGAGCAAGGATGCACAGATGAAAAAAGCAAGAGAGGTTCTTTCGGAAAAGGTTGCACAGGCAGAACAGTGATGGTAAAATGAAAAAAAATGTATTTTGGGAGCTTTCCGGTAATACATAAAAGTTCGGGGAGGACAGAGTATGGAAAAATATGTAATTACGACAGAGAATACAGCAGATCTGCCTTATTCTTACTATAAAGAACATCAGGTAGGATATATGTATCTGACATACCAGCTGGATGGAATCACTTATAATAAAGAAAATGAGCTGGATTTTAAAGAGTTTTACAGTCGGATGCGAGCAGGATCCATGCCGACCACGTCCCAGGTCAACAGTGAGGAAGCGAAAGACGTTCTGCGACCGCTTCTGGAGGCCGGAAATGATGTACTGCATCTGGCATTTTCTTCCGGGCTGAGTGGCAGTTATAACAGTGTACGTCTGGCAGCAGAAGAACTGAAAGAAGAATATCCGGACAGAAAGATTCTGGTAGTCGATTCGCTGTGTGCTTCTCTTGGAGAAGGCCTGTTCGTTTACAAAGCGGTACAGATGAAAGAAGCGGGGGCATCTGTGGATGAAGTGGCTGCATGGCTGGAAGAACACAAACAGAACTTCTGCCATGTATTTACCGTAGATGATCTGTTCCATCTGTACAGAGGTGGCAGAGTATCAAAAGCCGCAGCTATCGTGGGAACAATGATCAATCTGAAACCGCTGCTTCACGTGGATGACGAGGGACATCTGATTCCATTAAGTAAGGTACGGGGAAGAAAGAAATCTCTGGCGACGCTGGTCTCCATGATGGAAGAGCGCATCGGAAGCTGGAAAGATAAAAATGATATTATCTTTATCAGTCATGGTGACTGTGAGGAGGATGCACAGTATGTGGCAAAACTGGTCAGAGAAAAGTTCGGATATGAAAGTTTTCTGATCAATACGATCGGGGCTACGATCGGAACCCATTCCGGACCGGGAACAGTAGCGCTGTTCTTTATGGGAGAATATCGGTAGGAAAAAGGTTACAAAAGCAAAATATAAAAAGCAGGAAAAGAATGTGAGATAAATCTACATTTTTTTCTTGCTTTTTTTCATATAATATGATACTGTCAGATTACAAGGAATGGAAACGTTACCGATAACGTTTCCGAAAGTACTGAAAATCTAAAGGAGGATAAAAAATGAGAGCAAGTGGTATCTTACTTCCTGTAACATCCCTGCCGTCTCCGTATGGTATCGGCTGTTTTTCAAAGGAAGCTTATGAGTTTGTGGACCAGCTGGAAAAAGGCGGTGAAAAGTACTGGCAGATTCTGCCGTTGGGACCGACCGGATATGGAGATTCCCCGTATCAGTCCTTTTCCACCTATGCGGGTAATCCGTATTTTATTGATCTGGAAACACTGATCGAGGAAGGACTGCTGACAAAAGAAGAGTGTGACAGTGTGGATTTTGGAAGTAATCCGGCATATGTGGATTACGAAAAAATTTATATGGGCAGATTTGAACTTCTGGAGAAAGCGTTCCACAGATTTGTACCGGATCAGGCATATGAAACCTTTGTGGAAAAAAATAAAAAATGGCTGGAAGATTACAGTCTGTATATGGCGATCAAAAACAGCCTGGGCGGAATTGCCTGGAGCGAGTGGGAGGCACCACTGAAGACAAGACAGGAAGCTGCCCTGGAAGAAAAACGAGTGGAATTAAAAGAACAGATGGATTTTATCTGTTTTCAGCAGTATGAATTTGCAAAACAGTGGGAGAAACTGAAACAGTATGCCAATGAAAAAGGTATCCAGATCATCGGTGATATCCCGATCTACGTTGCATTTGACAGTGCAGATGCATGGGCGAATCCGGAACTGTTCCAGTTTGACGAGAACAGTACACCGCTGGCAGTGGCAGGATGCCCGCCGGATGCTTTTGCAGCTACCGGACAGCTCTGGGGCAATCCGCTGTATCGCTGGGATTACCACGCACAGACAGGATATGTCTGGTGGATCAGCCGTCTGAGACATTGCTTTACACTGTATGATGTGGTTCGTGTGGATCATTTCCGCGGATTTGATGAGTATTATGCGATCCCGTACGGTGACAAGACAGCAGAAAACGGTGTCTGGAAAAAGGGTCCGGGAATTGATCTGTTCCATACAGTGAAAAAAGAACTGGGCGATGTAAATATCATTGCAGAAGACCTGGGATATCTGACGGAAAGTGTTATGAAACTGGTGGAAGATACAGGATATCCGGGAATGAAAGTATTACAGTTTGCATTTGATTCGAGAGAGGAAAGTAACTATCTGCCACATAATTATCCGCATAACTGTGTGGTTTACACCGGAACTCACGATAATAATACGGTTCGGGGATGGCTGGACGATATGTGTGAGGAAGACAATGCACTGGCAGAAGATTACATGAACAATGCGGATACACCGAAAGATGAACGTCCGTGGGAGTTCATCCGTCTGGCACTCGGTTCCGTGGCTGACCTTGCGGTGATTCCGCTGCAGGATTATCTGTGTCTGGGAACAGAGGCAAGAATCAATCTTCCGTCCACTCTTGGCAACAACTGGAAGTGGCGTCTGGTGCCGGGGCAGGTAACGGATGAGATGCTTGAAAAGATGTGTCATCTGAACAAGCTGTTCGGACGATTGTAAAAGAGAGAGGAAGTGGTCTTGTGGCAGGCATGACAATCAAAGATATCGCAAAAAAATGCCATGTTGGCGTCAGTACCGTGTCCAGGGCTATGAATAATCATCCGGATATCAATCCGGAAACCAAGGAAAAAATATTAAAAGCCATTGAGGAAGCCAACTATGTGCCGAATAACAGTGCCAGAAATCTGAAACGAAATGATGCAAAGGCTATCGCAGTGCTTGTCAAAGGTATCGGCAATACCTTTTTCAGTGAACTGGTAGGAATTCTGGAACGGGAGTGCGAAAAGAAGGGTTACAGCTGTATCCTGCAATATGTGGACGAACAGGAAGATGAGTGGGACGTGGCGATTCGTGTGGGAAAAGAAAAAAGACTGCGTGGGCTGGTGTTTCTGGGAGGAAGTTTTTCTCAGAGTCAGGAAAAGATCAGTCAGATGGAGATTCCCTGCGTACTCAGTACCATCTGTACGGTGGGGATGCCGGGTGCATCCCTGGCTTCCGTATCGGTGGATGATTTTAAGGAAAGCTATAAGATGACGGAGTATCTGATCGGGCTGGGGCATAAAAAAATTGCTTTTATTACAGCCCCGAAAAATGATGCCAGTATCGGAAAGCTGCGTCTGATGGGATACCGGACAGCACTGGAGCAGTATCAGATCCCTTACCGGGAAGAACTGGTGTGTTACATGGATGAAAAAAGGGACACATACTCTTATCAGTCCGGTTACCGGCTGATGCAGGAGCTTTTGAAAAGAGAAACATTTACCGCCGTCTATGCGACGGCAGATACACTGGCGATCGGAGCCTGCAGGGCATTGAAGGAGGCGGGAATATCTGTTCCCGAGGAGTGTTCTGTGGCGGGATTTGACGGTATGGATTCCGGAAGATTTTATATTCCGAGTCTTACAACGATCCGTCAGCCGGTGGAAGAGATCGGAAGGGCAACGGCAGGACTTTTATTTGATCTGATCAAAGGAAAAGAAAAGCCACGGCAGCTGATCTATGAAGGGGAGTTAATACAAAGGGAGTCAACTGCCCGATGTAAACAGTAAATTGAGGAGATTATTTAGAGGAGAAAATTATTATGGAAAAAAGATTGCAGGAAGTACTGGAAAAAAGATTTCATAAGACACTGGATACATGTACAAAAGAAGAACTGTTTCATGCACTGATGGAGATCACGAAAGAAGCGACCGGTAACCTGAAGAGAAACGAGGGATCGAAGAAACTGTATTATATCTCCGCAGAATTCCTGATCGGTAAATTGTTATCTAACAATCTGATCAACCTGGGTCTGTATGAGGAGACAGAAAAAGTCCTGAAATCTTATGGATATGAACTGTGTGAGATTGAGGAACTGGAAATGGAGCCTTCTCTTGGAAATGGCGGACTGGGACGTCTGGCTGCCTGCTTCCTGGATTCTCTTGCTACGCTTGGTCTTCCGGGAGACGGTATCGGACTGAATTATCATTTTGGTCTGTTTCAGCAGAAATTCACCAATCACAAACAGCAGGAATTGAAAAATCCGTGGATCACAAAAGAAAGCTGGTTAAACAGACAGTCTTTTACCTGTAAAGTACCATTTAAAGATTTCACAATGGACGGTGTTCTGTACGATATCGATGTGCCGGGATATGATTCCGGATGTAACCGCCTGCATCTGTTCGATGTGGATACTATTGATGAAAGTATCGTACCGGAAAACAGTATCAATTTTAATAAGAAAAAAGTACAGAAAAATCTGACGCTCTTTCTGTATCCGGATGATTCTGATGACGCCGGACGCAAACTCCGCATTTATCAGCAGTACTTTATGGTAAGCTGCGGGGCACAGCTGATTTTAAAAGAGATGGAGGATGCAGGATATGATCTGCATGAATTAAATAATCATGCAGTGATCCAGATCAATGATACCCATCCTTCCATGGTGATTCCGGAACTGATCCGTCTGCTGACCGAAGAAAAAGGATTTACCATGGATGAGGCAGTGGAAGTGGTAAGTAAGACCTGTGCATATACCAATCATACCATTCTTGCGGAAGCACTGGAAAAATGGCCGATGGAATACCTGGAAGAAGTGGTTCCGAATCTTGTTCCGATCATCAAGGAACTGGATGAAAGAGTGCGAAAAACAGTAAAAGATGAGTCCACTTACATCATCGATGCGCAGGACAGAGTGCACATGGCACACATGGATATTCATTACGGATTTTCTGTCAATGGCGTGGCAGCACTCCACACAGAGATTCTGAAAAACTCAGAACTGAAAAATTTCTATGACCTCTATCCGGAACGTTTTAACAACAAAACAAACGGAATCACGTTCCGTCGCTGGCTGATGCATTGTAATCCGGTACTGACCAGATATATTGAATCTCTGATCGGAAACGGATTCAAGAAAGATGCCACAGAACTGGAAAAACTGCTGGCTTTTGAAAATGATGAAACAGTGCTGAACAAGCTGGAAGAAATCAAGATGGAAAAGAAACTGGAATTCAAAGAATACATGGAAGAAACCCAGGGACTGACTATTGATGAACATTCCATCATTGATGTACAGGTAAAACGTCTTCATGAGTATAAACGTCAGCAGATGAATGCACTTTATGCAATCTACAAATATCTGGACATCAAAGCGGGCAACAAACCGTCCACACCGATCACAATGATCTTTGGAGCAAAGGCAGCACCGGCGTATGTGATTGCAAAAGATATTATTCATCTGATCCTGTGTCTGCAGGAACTGATTGAGAAAGATCCGGAGGTAAGACCGTATTTCCGCGTACTGATGATTGAAAACTATAATGTTTCCAAAGCAGCAAAGGTTATTCCGGCAGCCAATATTTCCGAACAGATTTCGCTGGCATCCAAAGAAGCATCCGGAACCGGTAATATGAAGTTCATGTTAAATGGCGCGCTGACGCTGGGAACCGAAGATGGAGCAAATGTGGAGATCCGGGATCTGGTTGGCGAAGAGAATATTTATATTTTCGGCAGAAAACCACAGGATGTCATCGATCTGTACGAGGCAGGTACTTACAGTTCAAAAGAAATCTATGAAGAGGATGCGCTTATCCACAAACTGGTAGATTTTATCACAGGAGAAGAACTGCTTGCGATCGGTGATGAAGAAAGTCTGACCCGTCTGCACAGAGAACTGATCGGAAAAGACTGGTTTATGACACTGCTGGATACAAAAGAATATATCACAACAAAAGAAAAGGTCTATGCAGATTATGAAGATCGTAAGACCTGGAACAAAAAAGCACTGATCAACATTGCTAAAGCGGGATTCTTCTCATCTGACAGAACGATCGCGCAGTACAATGAGGACATCTGGAAATTAAAATAATGCGATTCCTGTAATCATAAAAGTAAGAAATCCGTCCATACTATAGTAAAAAACAGATCTATGGTATGGAGGGATTTTTTATGATTGGAATATGGATTGCAATTCTCTCAGGAACACTGATGAGTATCCAGGGAGTGTGGAATACACAGGTGACAAAACAGTCCAGTCTGTGGGTATCGACAGGTTGGGTGCAGCTGACGGCGTTTCTGGTTTGTGTGGCAGCATGGTTTTTTACAGGAAGAGATTCGGTTGGAATACTGTGGCAGGTTGAAAACAAATATACATTGCTTGGAGGAATTCTGGGAACGTTTATCACTGTGACCGTGATCAGGAGTATGGGAAAACTGGGACCGGCACAGGCAACGATGCTGATTGTGATCGCACAACTGGTGGTTTCCTATCTGATCGAGATGTTCGGACTTTTCGGTGTGGAAAAACAGCCTTTTGAATGGAAAAAACTGGCAGGTACGGCAATTGTTGTTGCAGGAATTGTTCTTTTTAAGTGGGAGTGAATTATTTCGGGTTTACAGTCTTGTAATTCATATGAAAATTGGGTAAAATAAATTGTGTATGCATGGAGGGAGCCTTAGAGCGAAAGCGATAAGGAGCGTGCAGATGAAACAGAAAAAGAAAATTCTATGGATGCTTTTGCCGGTGCTGATATTTGTCGGTTGTGGTACGCAGGACAGCATATTGAAACGAGGCCAACCGGAAACCGGTTCACTGGAAGAACAGCAGGACACGGAAACGGTATACAACGTTGAGTCAGAAACGCAGAATGAAAAGCCGGAACAGGAAGAGAAATCTCTGCAGGAATGGATCTATGTGGATGTATGCGGTGCAGTCAGGAATCCGGGGGTCTATCGGATCGAGGCCGGAAGCCGGGTGTTTCAGGTGTTGGAACAGGCGGGTGGCTGTACAGAGGAGGCTTCATTAGAGACAGTGAATCAGGCAGATCTTTTAACAGATGGTCAGAAGATCCGGATCTATACCAAGGAGGAAGCCGGGCAGATGGAAAAGAAACTGCAGGAAGAAGATCCCCTTTTGGATGACCGGGTAGATATCAACCGGGCAGGAAAGGAAGAGCTGATGACACTGACCGGAGTTGGAGAAACAAGGGCACAGGCGATTCTTGCATATCGTGAGACACATGGCAGCTTTTCCAGTGTGGAGGAGCTGATGCAGGTAGAAGGCATCAAAGAAAAAACATATGAAAAGCTGAAAGATCAGATCAGGATCAATTGAGGAGTAAAGAATGGCGAAGAAAGTATTGGTTGTAGACGATGAAAAATTAATCGTAAAGGGAATCCGGTTCAGTCTGGAGCAGGACGGTATGGAAGTAGATTGTGCCTACGACGGGGAGAAAGCCCTGGAATGTGCAAAGAATAAAGAATATGATATGATTCTGCTGGATCTGATGCTTCCGAAGATGAATGGACTTGAGGTATGCCAGCAGATTCGTGAATTTTCAGATGTTCCGATTATTATGCTGACAGCAAAGGGCGAGGATATGGATAAGATCCTTGGTCTGGAGTATGGAGCGGATGACTATATTACCAAGCCATTTTCGCCGAGCGAGCTGGTGGCGCGCGTGAAGGCACATCTGGCGCGCTATGAGCGGCTGATCGGCAGCAATACGCCTGAGAATGATACGGTCGAGATCCGTGGAATCCGCATCGATAAGACGGCGAGACGTGTCTGGGTCAACGGCGAGGAGAAGCAGTTCACGACAAAGGAGTTTGACCTCCTGACATTTCTTGCGGAGAATCCGAATCATGTATTTACGAAGGAAGAACTGTTCCGCCAGATCTGGGATATGGAATCTGTAGGGGATATTGCAACTGTCACGGTTCATATCAAGAAGATCCGTGAAAAAATCGAATTCAATACAGCGAAGCCTCAGTATATAGAGACTATATGGGGAGTAGGTTATCGCTTCAAGGTATAACAGACATGGAGAATCTTTAATGGAGAGATTATACAGAAAATTAGAAGAATACAGCCGCTCTGATTACTATCCGTTCCACATGCCGGGGCACAAAAGAAATCCCGCATCTGTCAGAGGGGAGTTCCCTCTTGAAAGAGATATCACCGAGATTGAAGGCTTTGATAATCTCCATCATCCGGAAGACCTTCTTCTGGAGGCACAACAGAATGTGGCGAAACTGTATGGGACCAGAGAGAGCTTTTACAGTGTTAATGGAAGTACCGCAGCACTTCTTGCGGCAATCTCGGCAGCGGTTCAGAGGAATGGGCAGATCCTTGTTGCAAGAAACTGCCACAAAGCAGTGTATCATGCCATCTATCTTAGAAATTTGAAACCTGCCTATATTTATCCACAGATGGACAGTGAGTGGTGGATAAACGGCGGAATTTTTCCGGACAAAGTGGAAAGATGTCTGGCTGAGAATCCGGAGATACAGGCGGTACTAATCACTTCACCTACGTATGACGGTGTTGTTTCAGATGTAAAAGAGATTGCAGAGATCGCACATAAATATGGAGTGCCGCTGATCGTAGATGAAGCACATGGAGCACATTTTCATTTTTCAAATTATTTTCCGACTTCGGCAGCAGAACTTGGAGCAGATCTCGTGATCCAGAGTTTTCACAAGACACTGCCGGCCATGACCCAGACTGCCGGGCTTCATAACTGCAGCGACCGCGTTGACAGCA
>OLPU01002680.1_pt1 | contig 11568 bp, 10 predicted proteins | sample 1673111 | NCBI WGS metagenome assembly OLPU01 (sample SAMEA3136755, study PRJEB25190) | human gut metagenome | reverse complement strand
TTTCACAGGATTCGCATAATTTCGTACCTTTGCACGCAAAAAAACCGGCGGGCTTTTCCGCGCCGCCGGGGTTTGATTAATCCGTCAGAGTGTCCTGCCATTCCCGCTTAACCAGCTTCAGCACCAGCAGCACCTCCTGGCGCACCTGTTCGGATTCCATGAATTTTGTGGTTTCAGCAAAGCGAATCAGCTTTTCCAGCTTGCGCAGGTTCTTCTTGGTCTGCTTTTTCTGTTCCGCGGGATCGATGCTGCCCCGTTTCCGGGAACGCACCAGAAACCGCCGCTGCCAGCGGTCCGGCGGCATGGAATAGGCCCGCACATATTCCAGATCCTCAATCTTTCCATACAGCAATTTCTGCATCAGCCAGGAAAAATACCAGCAGGACGCCACGATTACCAGCAAAAGCGCCGCAATCGTAATCAGCAATATCCATCCAAGTCCCATTTCTGTTGCTCCTTTAGGCAGTCTTTTTTCGCATTGTACCACATCCCGGCCAAAAAGTAAACCGGCGCGATTGCTCGCGCCGGCGTGGTAAATTTTGGCTTACTTCTCGTAGCCCCGCATGCCATGCAGCTGCAGATCCTGCGCGCAATGGCAGGCCACATAGTGGCCGGGCTCCAGCTCACGCCACTCGGGCAGCTGCTCTTTGCAGATGTCCTTGGCGTAGCGGCAACGGGGATGGAAGGGGCAGCCGGAGGGCAGGTGAGCGGGGTTGGCCACGTCGCCTTCCAGCATGATACGCCGGGACTTGTTGCGGGGGTCCGCAACGGGCTTTGCAGAAAGCAGCGCCTCGGTGTAGGGATGCATGGGACGGGCAAACAGCTTCACGGTATCGGCCAATTCCACCATGTGGCCCACGTACATAACGCCCACGCGGTCGGAGATATGCTGCACAACGGAAAGGTCGTGAGCGATGAACAGGTAAGCGGTACCAAACTTATTCTGCAGGTCCTTGAGAAGGTTCAGCACCTGTGCCTGAATGGACACGTCGAGTGCAGAAACGGGCTCGTCGCAGATGATGAGCTTCGGACGCAGGATGAATGCGCGCGCGATGCCAACACGCTGGCGCTGGCCACCGGAGAACTCATGCGGATAGCGATTGATATGCTCGGGGTTGAGGCCAACCACGTCAAGCAACTCGCGAACGCGCTCAAGACGCTCTTCCTTGGTGCCAATGCCATGGATGGTCATGGGCTCAGAGACAATCTCGCCAATGGTCATACGCGGATTCAGGCTCGCGTACGGATCTTGGAAGATGAACTGCATATCGCGACGCATATCCTTGAGCTCTTTTTTACTCATGGACGCAATGTCGCGACCCTGGAAGAACACCTTGCCAGCCGTAGGCTTGTTAAGGCGCATGATGGTGCGGCCCGTCGTGGACTTGCCGCATCCGGACTCGCCTACCAGACCAAAGGTCTCGCCAGGCATGATCTCGAACGAAACATCATTGACAGCCGAAACAACGCGCTTGGAAAAGCGGCTGGAAAACACGCCGGAATTGGCGGGGAATTCCTTGGAGAGGTGCTCGACCTTGAGCAAGGGTGTGGTATCTGCCATGGTCTACTCCTCGCCTCCCGTCATCGTATCGTCCATGCCCGTAGCGATAGCATCATTGCCGGTGCGCGACGTGGCAGGAGCATTCTTCTTCGCAAACTCCGAATCGGAGGCGTAATGGCACGCCGCATAGTGACCCTTGGAGAGCTCCACGCGCTCGGGACGCTTGGTGTGGCACAACTCGGTAGCATAGGGGCAACGGGGCGCAAAGGCGCAACCGGTGGGAAGATTGACGAGCGAAGGCGGGTTGCCGTGAATGGGCGTAAGCGGCTTCTTCTCGTCGATAACCTGCTCGGGGATGGAGCGGATAAGACCCCAGGTATAGGGATGGCGGCTCTCATAGAAAATCTGGTCAGCGGTACCAAACTCCACGGGGCGACCGGCATACATAACCATGATCTTATCGGCGATATCGGCGACGACACCCAGGTCATGGGTAATCATGACGATGGCATTGCCGTTCTTCTCCTGCATCTCCTGCATGAGCTCGATAATCTGCGCCTGAATGGTCACGTCGAGAGCCGTAGTGGGCTCGTCGGCAATCAGGATGTCGGGGTCGCAGGCAAGTGCCATAGCAATCATAACGCGCTGGCGCATACCGCCCGAGAACTGATGCGGGTACTCGTTCACGCGCTTCTCGGGCTCGGGGATGCCCACCAGGTCAAGCAGCTCGGTAGCACGCTTGAGTGCCTCTTCCTTGCTGTAACCACGGTGCAGACGAAGGCCCTCGCCCACCTGCTTACCGATCTTGTAAACCGGGTTGAGCGACGTCATGGGGTCCTGGAAGATCATAGCGATGTCGTTACCGCGAACGTGCTGCATTTCCTCTTCACTCATATCGAGCAGAGACTTGCCGCGATACTTCACGGAGCCGCCGTGAATCTTTCCGGGAGGCATCGGGATGAGGCCCATGATGGTCATGGCCGTCACGGACTTACCCGAACCGGACTCGCCTACCACGCCGAGGGTCTCGCCGCGGTCGAGCGTATAGGAAACGCCGTCAACCGCATGGACGATACCGTCCTCGGTATGGAAGTACATCTTAAGGTTATCGACTTCTAGAAGATGCTGGCCCTCAGGAATGGGCTGCGTCTTGAGGTCGACGTAGTTTTTCGTATCCTTCTTCATGACTTTATGCATCCTTCATCTTGACGTCGAGCGCATCGCGCAGACCGTCGCCCAACAGGGTGAAGGCGAGCACGGTCGAAAGAATGGCGAGACCAGGCATGATCATCATCCAGGGAGCGGTCTGCAGATAGGCCTGACCGTCCTGAATCATCGAACCCCAGGAAGGCGTGGGCGGAACGACGCCCATACCCAAGAAGGACAGCGAAGACTCGGTAAGGATGGCGCCACCGATGTTCATCGTGGCATACACGACGATGGAAGCAACGGAGTTCGGGAAGATGTGACGCGCAATGATGCGAACGTCAGATGCACCCATGGAGCGAGCCGCGTCCACGTAGTCGTTCTCCTTGACCGTGAGGATTGCGGAACGGAACACGCGGGCAATGGAAGGCCAGCCCAAAATGCCGATGGCCACGAACACGTTCGTCAACGAACGGCCGAGAACGGCGATGAGCGAGACCACGAACAGAACATACGGGAAGGCCAAGAAGATATCGGCCAGTCGCATGATGATCGTATCCCAGATGCCTCCGTAGAAGCCGGCCAGAGCGCCCATGATCAAACCGAGGATCGTGGAGATGGCGGTTGCCATAACGCCAACGGAAAGCGAGATGCGCGCGCCATAGATAACACGCACGAGAATGTCGCGACCGAGGGCGTCGGTGCCGAAGGGATGCTCGCCCGAAGGCGGAAGCGTCGAGTTTTGTGCCATCGTGGTGGAGTCGGCAGCCGTCGGCGAGCCGAGCCACTGCTTGGCCCACAGGTCGGCCGAAAGAGCCACGATGATGACAAAGATAATCCAAATCACCGAGATAACGGCGAGCTTGTTCTTACGCAGACGCTTGAAAGCGTCACCCCAAAGGGTGCGTGAAGCGGCGGGGGAAGAGGAATCGGACTTCTGGTGAATCTCCTCCAGCAGCGCCTCGTTTTCCTCCTCAATCGTCTGAGGGGTCTTGTTATCGTTCATGAAGTACCTCCCCTTAGGCGTTCTTATTGGACGAATCGAAGCGAATGCGCGGGTCAAGGAAGGCGTAGCTTACGTCGACCAGCAGGTTGATGACCATAACCACGAGCACGACAAGAGTGACGCCACCCATAACGATGGGCCAGTCACGGCTGCTGATGGCACGGAACATCTCGTAACCGATACCGGGCCAGTTGAAAACCGTCTCGGTGAGGATGGCGCCGGAGAGCATGGCACCGAAGTCGACACCAATATATGTAACAACCGGGATAAGGGCGTTTTTGAGTGCATGCCTCCAGATGATGGCACGATTGGAAAGGCCCTTTGCCTTAGCGGTGCGGATGTAGTCCTGGTTCATAACGTCCAGGAGCTGCGAACGCATGATGCGCGCGCAGTATGCGGTGGAAACAGAAGCGAGCGTCACCGCAGGAAGGATGTAGTGCACCCAATCCTGATACTGAGATGCCGTACCGCCCGCACCGGAAATGGGCAGAACATGCAGCTGCACGCCAAAGAACAGCTGGAGCAGCATGCCCAGCCAGAAGGCGGGCACAGCGACGAGCACCGAAGTCACCAACGTGACCAAGATATCCCAGAAGGAATATCTCTTAACCGCCGAGATGATGCCGGCACCAATACCCATAATCGCCTCGAGGACGATAGCGCAAAGGGCAAGCTTCGCTGTATACGGATACTTAGCGGCAAAGATGTCCGTCACCGGCAGCTTGCGCTGATACGAGCTGCCAAGGTCGCCCTGAAGCAGGCTGCCCATGTAGAACACGTAGCGGTTCCACAACGTCTCGGGAACGGGGTCGCCGTTCTCGTCCAGAATTGCGTTGCCCTCATCGTCAACCTGAACAAGGTGATACTTGACGCGAAGCTGCAGCTCAACCTCGGGGGTGAGCGCCTTCTCGCCACCAATCAGCTTGATCGGGTCTCCCGGAACGATGTTCTGAAGCGCAAACAGGATAAGCGTTACGCCCAGAAAAACCGGGATGAATTGGAGCACACGCTTGAGGATGTACTTTCCCATACAAAAACTCCCCTACCGTGGATACACCTAAACGGGATGTCAACCGATGAAGATTGACACCCCGTCAAACAAACACTCAGTATATCGTTTTGCCGCTATCTGCGCCATAGGTGTAATAGCAGCAGATTGAGGCTTATGTGTGCTCTTTTACGCGTTGAGCTCCGTGCGATTCAGATAAGCATGCTTCTGCGGGTCCAGATAGAAGGACTTGACGCGATCGGAACCGGCGGTCACGTGCGAGTAGAACATCAGCGGGATAACCGGGCAGTCGGCAGCGATGATCTTATCGACTGCATGCATCTTGTCCAGACGCTCCTTATCGTCAACCGTGGCGCGAGCCTCGGTGATGCCCTTATCAACCTCGGCGTTGCTGTAGCCGGAGCGGTTGTCGCCACCGAGAGAATCGGAGTGGAACAGCGGATACAGGAAGTTGTCCATAATGGGATAGTCAGCGATCCAGCCCAGACGGCCAAACTGATAGTCAAGCTGCTGATACTGGTCAAGCAGAGTACTCCACTCGGGGGTATCGGAGACAACCTCGAGACCGACCTTCTCCAGGTCGCCGATGACAGATTCCATGATCTCCTTGTGGCCACCGTCCTGGTTGTAGGAAAGCGTGAGCTTCAGACCACGGGAACCGTCGGAACCTGCGGGATAGCCAGCCTTATCCAGGCACTCCTTGGCAGCGTCAACGTCGTACTTGCAGTACTCCCATGCGCCCTTCTGGTAGCCGTCGATACCCGGCGGGATGATACCGTCGGCAGGGGTACGGGTACCCTTGAAGAGAGTCTTGCAGATAGCCTCGCGGTTAATGGCCATGGACACGCCGCGACGCACGTCAGCGTTGTCGAAAGGCGCAGCGGTATTGTTGACGACCAGATAGTAGACGGAAGGCTCGCCGCCGAGCAGCATATGCTGGCCGTCGGACATGGTATAGCCGTCCTTAGACTCGCCGCGGTCCTTGATGGCGGAGTCAATCTGCGGCACGGGTACGTCGCAGATGTCGAGGTTGCCGGCCTGGAACTCTTTCCAAGCGGTCTCGACGTCCTTCTGAACGGTAAAGTGAACGCCGTCTACCTTGGCCTTGTTCTTGCCATAGTAGTCGTCGAACTTCTTGAGGTTGATCTCCTGACCATCCTCCCACTTACCGTCCATCTGGAACGGGCCGTTGCCGATGGGAGCCAGGTAGAAGTTCTTGGCGTCATCCTCGGCAGCAGCAGGCACGGGAGCCAGTGCCGGGTGCGAAGCAACAAAGGGGAAGTCGGCGTAAGGGGCAGACAGCTTGACCACAAACGTAAGGTCGTCTGGGCAGGAAAGACCGGCAAACTCGTCGGTATCGCCAGCGGCGAGCTCGTCATAGCCCTCGACGAGCGAAAGGTGGTAGGAGACCTCAGACGGGCTGTACTCCATCGCAACCGCGCTCTTGGGATACACGACACGAGTCCATGCGCGCTTGAAGGCCTCGGCATCCACGGCGTCACCGTTGTGGAACTTAGCGCCCTTGCGCAGATGGAAGGTGAACTCGGTAGCGTCATCGCTGGCATCCCAGGACTCGGCAGCAAGACCGACAATCTCGTTCTTGTCGTAGTCAAAGTTAGTCAGCGCATCGAACAGCTGGAAGGAAACCTGCGTGCCCTGGTCCTCCTGGACGTTATAGGGGTCGATGCAGACGGGGTTGTTGATGTAGTAGTTGACGGTGCTACCCGAGGTTGCGCCGGAAGCGGAGCCAGCGGTGCTGGAGCCGCCTTTCTTGCCGCAGGCAGCCAGGAATGCGAGAGAGCTCGCAGCGAGGGAGCCGCCCACGAAAGCGCGACGACCCATAACGGGCTCATGGAATTTGAAATCAGCCATGCCATCCTCCTTAAATGCAGAACATGGGCGATGCATTGCGCGAGAGCTGCATACATCGCATTCGAGCTACACGCCCGTTGGCTGTGTGGGCGTATACACGATTGGATGTACTTTACTCTATTTTGGAAAAGTGCCGTTTGTAGTTTTTGATTAAAACAGCAGGTATTTCTTTAGTCAGCAAGAGTTATTGCACCTTTGTCGCCAAAAGAACCGCAGGTTAAAGCTGTAAAAAAACGCGGCCGCGCCACACATGCAGGCACAGCCGCGTTTTACATTCGTTTCCGAAAGTCATTTTTTCGTTAACGAAAGCGAAACATTGAATGGCGGGTTCTAGCCGATGAACGTAATCTTGTCGCGGCCTTCATGCAGATAGTGAACGCCCTCGCTGTCGAGCATGATGGTCTCCTCGGTATAGATAAAGCACTTGTCGCGACCCTGAGCCGGCGCCTTGACGTTGAGCTCCAGCGCCCAGCAGGTGTTCTCGTCCACGCGCACATCTCCCGCCACGGGAATTGGACCTTGATTCGACCACAGACCGATAGTGGGCCCGGGGCCATGGCCGTACATATTGCAGGGATGCGAGTACAACATGGCGTCGATGCCCTCCTCGCGCGCGGCGGCAAGCGACGCTTCGAAAACCTCATTACCCGTACGGCCGGGCACCATGTTCTCGCAAACGATATCCTGGAAGCGATTGTTCACGGCAAGCGCATCCACAAGCTCGGAGGGAATCTCGGTCTCGCCGGGGCGCGCCACATAGGCCAAGCGCTGGCTGTCGGTCATCATGTTCATGTAGCGGATGCCAAAATCGCAGTGCAGAAGGTCCCCCGGCTCGATCACGCCGGTGATGCGTGATTCATCAACGCCCGCGCGTTCGATATCCATCGTGGGCTCGAACCAATACTCCAGGCCCAAGTCAACGGCACGCTGACGCATGAAGAACTCGAGGTCCTGCGTAGTGGTGATACCGGGCTTCACGACCTCGGACGTATACATCTCCTCGAGAATCGAGTACGAGACGTCTGCCACCTCGGGCATAAGCTCCATCTCGGTAGGAGTGCGCAGCTCCATCACCTTAATGGGAAAAACGTCATCGGCATACATCCGGCTCGTCCATGTTTCATCGAGGCCCTCGAGCAGCAGCGCTTCGCAGCCGGCAGAAAGGCCGTCAGCCACAGCAAAGTTCTTCGAGCGGTCGACGGCGATCGTGCGGGGCTGATATTCCTCAAAGAGACGCTGGAGGGCAGCCATCTGGGGTTCTTCACGCCAATCAATCCAATAGCGCTCATAGAAACGCTCAAGATCCTCGTCGGGCATCGCCACATGAAAACGGCGCACGCCCTCGTCCGTCTTTACAAAAGCGAGGATCGTCAAGCGGCGCGCCGTGGGATACATGGGCGGAAACAACGCGCGGAACGTAGGGTCCTCGTTGTACTCGCGAGATACATGAAGCCAGATATCGGCGCCACTTTGCTCCATAGCCTGCGGAACGATTCGCTCCAGGCGTTCCTTGAGGCAGCGCTCCTGAATCTCATAGCGCTCGCGCACGCTTCTGACCTTGATCATGTGCTTGTCCCTTCTTGTCATAAAAAGGGATGCGCGCCGGTGCGTACACGGCAGCGCATCCCCTCTTCAAGCTATACAGATACGTCAAGCTCGGAATTAAGCGAGCTCAGCGGTGCCAAGTTCAGCGTGCTTGGACGGATCGATGTACAGGTGCTTCACGCGATCGGAGCCGGCGATCTGGTGCGTGTAGAACATCAGCGGGATGATGGGCATAGCATCGCCAACCTTGCGGTTGATAGCCTGCAGGGCCTTGATGCGCTCGGCGTCATCGACGGTGGCGCGAGCAGCCACGAGAGCCTCGTCGACCTCGGGATCGGCATAGCCGGTCTTGTTGTCGGCGCTCTTGGAGTTGAACATCGGGTACAGGAAGTTATCCAGAATAGGATAGTCGGCGCTCCAGCCCATGCGGCCAAACTCATAGCTCTTGGAATCCAGGGAGCTGATGAAGGCAGCCCACTCGGGGGTATCGGACTCGACATCGATGCCAACGGCGTTCAGGTCACCGATCACAGATTCCATGATCTCCTTGTGGCCACCGTCCTGGTTGTAGGAAAGCTTGAGCTTCAGACCGCGCGAGCCGTCGGAACCCGCGGGATAGAGCTTGTCGAGAATCTCGACAGCTGCGTCCTTATCGTAGCGGCAGTCGGCCCAAGAGTTCTTCTCGTAACCGGCGATTGCGGGAGGCACGATGCCGTCGGCAGGGGTGCGGGTGCCCTTGAAGAGGGTTTTGCAAATGGCCTCACGGTTGATGGCCAGGGAGAGAGCACGACGGAAGTCGGGGTTGTTGTACGGCTCGATCGTGTTGTTAACGATGAGGTAGTACGTGGAGAGCTCCTCGCCCAGCAGCATGTGCTGGCCATCGGACATGGTGTAGCCGTCCTCGGACTTGCCGCGATCGGCCACAGCGGAGTCGACCTGAGCCACCGGGACGTCGCAGACGTCGAGGTTGCCGCCCTGGAACTCCTTGTATGCCGTCTCCATATCCTTCTGGATAGCAAAGTGGACAGCGGAGATCTTGGCCTTCTCACCATAGTAGTCGTCAAAGCGGGTGAGGTTAATCTCTTGGCCGTCTTCCCACTTGCCATTCATCTTGAACGGGCCGTTACCGATCGGTGCCAGGAAGAAGCTCTTGAAGTCGTCCTTGGCAGCCTCGGGAACAGGAGCCAGCGCGGGATGCGAGCACACATAGGGGAAGTCTGCGAGAGCAGAGGTGAGCTCGACCACGAGGGTGTCATCATCCGGGCAGGTCACGCCGGAGAGCTCAGTTGCGGAGCCATCGAGCATCTCGTCGTAGCCCTTAACAAAGGACAGGTGATAGGAGATGACAGAAGGGGAACCGGGGTTGGTCTCGGGATTGCAGATGCGCTCCCAGCCGTACTTGAAGCTCTTAGAGGTAACGGTCTCGCCGTTATGGAACTTGGTGCCGCTCTTGAGGTGGAAGGTGAACTGGGTGGCATCGTCGTTAGCCTCCCACTTATCGGCGACGAGGCCCTTGAGCTCCTTGGCCTCGAAGTCGTAGGTGGTCAGTGAGTCAAACAGCTGGAACTCAACCTGCGTGCCCTCGGACTCCTGCGTGTTGTAGGGGTCGATGCAGACAGGGTTGTTGATGTAGAAATTGATGGTGGCGCCACCAGCAGCACCGGAACCGGCATCAGAACCGCCCTTCTTGCCACAAGCGGCAAGAGCGGCGAGAGCGCCAGTTGCAAGCGTACCGCCGACAAATGCGCGACGGCCCATCATCATGTGATTGGTAGTCATAAGACTGCAATCCTTTCGAACTAGGCCCCGAAGAGCCGAAAACCAAATCGCCCCAAAAGGGGCACACACGCATCGCGGGCGCGGTTTGCCATCCTGTGCTCGCAATGAGTCAGAGTATATGCCTTCTGCCCAACAAACGGCGTCTCATATTCGGCAGAAGGCTCTTTTGTAAACGATTTATTTCTCCCCCTGCTCCTCTTCATTCACATTCATGTGAATGATGCCGCGATAGCGCGGACTCGTGCGCTCAAGGGTGTAGCAATCGCCTTCAAGACGCGGGTATTCATTCAAAAACGCCGTGATAGCGGCCTCGTCCTCGGCAGTGAGCTCAAACTCAAAAATCATACAGTTGTCGTCTACATGACGGCTGTTGCGCACGCCGATAATGGCACAGGCAACGGAAGGCTGACCAAGGATGTATTTTGTGGCGATATGACTCGGCTGCACGCCGTAGTGACCGGCGATCTCGGTAAGCAGCGCGAGCAACTTCTGGTACCCCTCCCAGCCCACAGAGTCCTCCAGCACCTGCAAGTATTTAACCTGCGAACGCGTCTCGGGAACCGCACGCTTGATGCCGCGCCACTTTGATCCCAAAAGACCACCCGCAAGCGTGCCGTAGCACACATGCGAAATACCGGCGCTTTCACAATAGGCAGACAAGCCGTTTTCGGGCCTACGGTCGAACATCGAATACTGGCTTTGGCACGAAACGACATTCACGCCAGCATCAACAATCTCTTTGAGGTGCGAAGCATCGAAGTTGGTGACGCCGATGTTGCGAATCTTACCGCGCCGCTGGAGTTCGGCCAGGTCAAGCGCGGTCTCTACATAGCCGGGCACGTCATAGTCCCACCAATGGAACTGCACAAGGTCGAGGGTGTCACGATGCAGGCGGCGCAAGCTTCGATCGATAATCGCTTCGGTGTGCGCAAAGTCGACATCGGCCAGAATATCAAGATCGGGCACGTACTTGGTATGGATCTGGATTTCATCGGCAGAAACAGCTCCTTGCCCCGCCTTGAGCTTCTCGACGAAAGTGCCCAAAAACTCCTCTACACCGGTGTAGATATCGCCGCAATCGAAGGTAGTGAAGCCACGCTCCGTAAGCTCGAAAAAAGCCCGCGTCACATCGTCGAAATCGATGGGGCTCGTCAGGGAGTGGCCCTCCGAGAGCTGCCAGCAACCGTTGATCACGCGGCTTACAGTATAGCCGGGCGCCAACTCGACGCGTTCGGGTCCTTCAAATGAATCGAGGTCCATAATCAACCCACTCCTAACGTTTTGAATCCAGGGGTACCACGGTGCAGTCACCATGGCGAAGCGTGCGCTTGCCCACGCGCGAAATCTTGAACTGCGCGCCGCAATTGGGGTCGGGACAGGCTATCAGGGCGTCGGTTCCCATCCAATCAGCCTCCTGCAGCGGGCGTTGCTTTGCCGGCAGCAGGGGCAAAAGCGCCGCGAGGGCATACATAGAAAACGACGCACCTTGCGGAAAAACGAGGTTCTCCCCTTCTACCAAGAAGCTGTCGCCCACATGATGCGAACAGACGAAGGGTTTTTCACCGGCCACGACCTCAACCTTAAGGTCGTACAGCTCAAACTCGTCGGCCACGTCGACTCCTATCAGACGCATCTTTGACACTGCTTTGCGGCAGCACGCTACATGGCAGCAACTTTAGCACGATGCAGTCTTCTGCACGACCCCGCAGC
>OLPU01002676.1_pt1 | contig 11571 bp, 10 predicted proteins | sample 1673111 | NCBI WGS metagenome assembly OLPU01 (sample SAMEA3136755, study PRJEB25190) | human gut metagenome | reverse complement strand
TCGAGGATGCCTTCTACCGTGACCTTGCCTTTGGCACGGGTGGTCTGCGCGGCGTGATTGGTGCGGGCACCAACCGCATGAACATTTACACGGTAGCAAAAGCGTCGCAGGGATTGGCTGACTATCTGAAGAAAAACTTCGCAGAACCTTCTGTGGCAATCGGCTATGACAGCCGCATCAAGAGCGACGTGTTCGCAAAAGTCGCTGCTGGTGTTTTTGCAGCCAATGGGGTCAAGGTGAGTATCTGGCCTGTTCTGATGCCGGTGCCTACCGTGTCCTTTGCGACCCGTTATCTGCATACCTCTGCGGGTGTCATGGTCACCGCTTCCCATAACCCCAGCAAATACAACGGCTACAAGGTTTACGGCGCAGATGGCTGCCAGATTACGACCGAGGCAGCTGCCGAAATTCTGGCTGAAATCGAAAAGCTGGATATCTTTGCGGATGTAAAGTACAGCGATTTTGAGGCTGGTCTTGCAAATGGCAATGTCAAGTATATTCCGGATGAGGTCTACGCTGCCTTTGTAAATGAGGTCAAGAATCAGTCTGTCCTGTTTGGCGAAGAAGTCAACAAGAATGTGGCTATTGTTTACAGCCCACTGAACGGCACCGGTCTGAAGCCTGTGACCCGCACCCTGAAGGAGATGGGCTACACCAATATCACGGTGGTCAAGGCGCAGGAGCGGCCGGACGGAAACTTTCCGACCTGCCCGTACCCGAATCCGGAGATTAAAGAAGCTATGGCACTGGGCATGGAGTATGCCAAAAAGTGCAATGCGGATTTACTGCTTGCCACCGACCCCGACTGTGACCGTGTGGGCATCGCCGTCAAGAACAAGGCAGGGGAGTACGAGTTGCTGACGGGCAACCAGACAGGTATGCTGTTGCTGGATTACATTTGCAACCAGCGTGTCAAGCACGGCAAGATGCCAGCCGACCCGGTCATGGTTAAGACCATCGTGACGATGGATATGGGGGAACAGATTGCCACCCATTATGGCTTGCGGACAATCAATGTGCTGACGGGATTCAAGTTTATCGGTGAGCAGATTGGCAAGCTGGAAAAGCAGGGCAGGGCAGAAAGCTATGTGTTCGGCTTTGAGGAAAGCTACGGCTACCTGACCGGCTCCTACGTCCGCGATAAGGACGGTGTGGACGGTGCCTATATGATCTGCGAGATGTTCAGCTACTACGCCACCAAGGGCATCAGCCTGCTGGATAAGCTGGACGAGCTGTACAAGACCTATGGCTACTGCCTGAACACCCTGCACAGCTACGAGTTCGACGGCAGCGCCGGTTTTGCCAAGATGCAGAGCATTATGCAGGCATTCCGCGGCAATATCAAAGCGTTTGGCGGTAAGAAGGTTGTAAAGCTGCTGGATTATGCTTATGGTCTGGACGGGCTGCCCAAGTCCGATGTGCTAAAGTTCCTGCTGGAAGATAACTGCTCCATTGTCGTGCGTCCCTCCGGCACGGAGCCGAAACTGAAAATTTACATTTCTGTCTGTGCCGAAAACAGAGAAGCTGCTGAAAAGGTCGAATGTGAAATTGTGAAAGACGCCGAGAATTGGTTTGCTTAAAGTGGAAATTTTAGCGCCCTATGCTGAGCGCCATAACCTATTTTGGTGCGGCTGCGACCGCACGGGGCATCGGCGGCATAACCGAGGCTGGAATGCGGTGTTTGTACTCTGGCTGGGCATGACACAGTCAGCGTTTATTGTGTGCTATTTTTTGCGAGAACAGGAAACAGAAGATGCCTGAGTAAAAAATGAGATTTTGAGGTAAAGGAGATCCATATGAATATACTGAAATTGACTCCCAGCTGCAAGGATTATCTGTGGGGCGGCAGCCGCCTGCGCAGTGACTTTGGCATCAAGAGCGATCTGAACCCGCTGGCCGAGGCGTGGGTGCTTTCCTGCCACCCGGACGGTCCCAGCTATCTGGCGGACGGCACAACGCTGGCGGACTATGTGACCGCCCACCCGGGCTGCCTTGGCACCGACTGCGAGAAGTTTGAACAGTTCCCAATCCTGACAAAGTTCATTGACGCAAAGAACAATCTGTCCATTCAGGTACACCCCTCCAACGAGTACGCGCTGAAAAACGAGCATCAGTACGGCAAGACCGAAATGTGGTATGTGCTGGACTGTGAGCCGGGTGCCTTCCTGTACTATGGCTTTGACCATGAAATCTCCAAGGCGGAGTTTGAGGAGCGCATCAAGAATAACACCCTGACCGAGGTGTTGAACGCCGTGCCGGTGCACAAGGGTGACTGCTTCTTTATTCCGGCCGGCACGCTGCACGCCATTTGCAAGGGCATTGTCATTGCCGAGGTACAGCAGAACTCCAACGTGACCTACCGTGTGTACGATTACGGCCGTGTGGGGGCGGACGGCAAGCCCCGCGCCCTGCACGTGGAGAAGGCGTTGGACGTGACCCTGCGCACCCCGCCTGTCAAGCATGACTTCGGCAACCATCTGGCGCAGGGTGAATATTTCACCGTGGATGCCAAGAACGGCGCGTTTGAGGACACAGCGGACGAGAAGAGCTTTGTTTCGCTGCTCGTCACAGACGGCGAGGGTGAGCTGACCTGCGGTGGTGAGACCGTGGTCGTCAAGAAAGGCGACAGCTTCTTCCTGCCCGCAGGCAGCGGCAGCTATGCCGTGCGCGGTACCTGTCAGACCTTGGTGACAAGGGTGTGAAGTAAGACTATTCGCTTGGCAGCGAACATCGGGATAGAAAAACACCGCAACTTAGAAATCAATCTGTGCTGGATACGCAAGCAAAACGGATGAAAGAGTTTATAAAAGCAAGCTGGTAAAGATACACATAATAATAGGTGAAGTAATATAAGGCAATACCGCATAGTTCTAAGTGCCGATACGGCGAGCAAGGTGCGGCAGCCGCCGGAACAGTGCTTAAGCCGTCAGGCGGGAATTGTGCGGTATTACCATAAATTTTATGCTGTACCTGATACATTGCAAACAGCAGAAAAACTAGCACAGAGATATTTCATTGAAGAACTTACACTGAATCTTTCTGTTTGAGACAGGAACTTTGCCGCTATTGGTATATAGTCGGAATAAAAAACTTCTAATACAAAACACCGCTGATTCCTTTACTGAAATCGGCGGTGTTTTTTTAACTTCAAAAATTCACAAAAAGTTCAAATAATTAGTGCAAGGTTTTTGCACTAATTACATTTAAGATGAGGTTTAGAGAAATGAGAGGAGGTGATGGAGTGTCTGACGTCGAAATACGCCGCAATGAAATTATTGAGCTTTTATATACATATAAAAAATATAGCATCGATGATTTTGCGAAACGGTTCGGCGTCTCTCGCCGCACAATCAATTATGATATTGTTTACCTTATGGACTTTTACGAAATTGACACGAAGCCCGGTCCGCATGGAGGAATTTCTCTTATAGACCGCAGACCCAATTCTCATACAGCATACTTAAAACCGATAGAAATTGAGTGGCTTCGCAGGAAGTACAATGAGGCAGAAACAGAAGAAGATCGTATGGCGGCACACTCCATTCTCCGACGTTTTTCTCTTTGACGGATATAGTCCGTTCTCTGCACCTTGACAACCGAATACCCAGCATAACAGGTACGTTCCTTTTCCGGCAGACCCGGCGGGCGAGTTTGGCAAAACAATAAGCTGCCAAGGAAAAGGCTATAATGATACGCCAGCAGCCTCCCGCGTCAGAGGGGGTGACCGAGCCGGAGTTGTAAGCAGTAAGACTCCGGCAGAGTCAGTGAACGGATGTGCCAACACCCTGCCTGTTGTGTTCCCGGTGTCAGGGGTGCGGGCGGCAAATGTGGCACAGTTTCTTAACTATCTACTTTTGCCGTTTAGGGCAAATCGTGGGCAGCAGGACCCCAAGCGCCTGCTGCCCATCATTTTGCTTTAAACGGGATGGAAAACAGAGGTGTAAAACCTATGCAAACCTATCCGACAGGCTATGCGGAATCCCACCGCATAGCCGAGAAAATTTTCCGGGAGATTTTACCCCGGCACGGCATGGCGGTGCGCGAGGAACAAATCGCGCTTTGCCATGAAGTTTTAGATACCCTATATAATAAAGAAATTTCCCTGTGCGAAGCAGGTGTAGGCACCGGCAAAACGCTGGCTTACCTCGTGGGCTGTATCCTTTGGCAGATGCATCGCCCCGAACGGATGAAACTGCCTATCGTTATTTCCACTTCCAGCGTTGCCTTGCAGGACGCTATCCTTACTGAGTATCTGCCCGACCTGTCCGCTATCTTGCTGGACGAGGGCATCATCACCGCACCCATCACAGCCGTTGTCCGCAAGGGCAAAGAGCGTTTTGTCTGCGATGCCCGCCTTGCCGAGAGAGCATCGCTGGTGCAGCCAAGCAGAAAACGGCAGAAGAACAGCCTGCACATTGCGGAAAATATTCTGGACATGGATCATATCCCGGAGCTTTCCCGGTATGACCGTTGCCGGATCTGTGTGCCGCAGTCCTGCCCGCGTGATTGCTTTCTGCGCGAGGATTGCCGCTACCAGCAGTATCTGCGCGATTCCATGAAACCCGACATCCAAATTTGCAATCACAATTATTTGCTGGCAGACGCATCGCACCGACTTGAAGATAGACCTCTGCTCCTGCGCAGCTATCAGGCACTGGTAGTGGACGAGGCGCACAAATTACCCGATGCCGCCCGCCAGATGTACACAGAAATATTATCCCCGCACAACATGGATGAATTGTGCCTTTTATTACAACAGGCGCACTACAAGGATTTTGCCAGACATCTGCGGACGGCGTTCCTTACGCTGTCGTTCTCCTGCACGCAGGGGCTTTCCAAGCTGCGAAGAAAAGCGGGTGAACCGTTCGTGCTTACGCCGTTCCGCCGCGCTGCGCTCATCGACTGTATAGCACTGTTGCAAAATGCTGGCGGATTGCTGGATGTGCCGCGATACCTGCTGAACAGGCTGGGAGAAGCAGAAAGCCTCCTGCGCCTTTTTCTCTTGCAAGTGCCAACACGCATCCTCTACATCGATTACGATGCCGACGCTCAGCCTACATTCTGCGCAGCCAGCAACCGTGTGCCGCAGTTGCTCCGCAGCGCCCTGTGGAACACACGCGAACCAGCGATTCTGACCTCCGGCACGCTGGCAGCTGCCGGAGATTTCAGCCATACTGAACAGCTTTTGGGGCTGACAACCTATCGCCCCTTGCGTCATTTCCGTGCAGATTCTCCGTTTAACTACAAGAAAAAATGTCTGTTATACTTTCCGCCGCGCGTAAAAACGCGAATGGACAACCGCCGAATGGCAGAAGAAATCGTTCGGCTGGTTGGTGCCTGCCACGGTCACGCGCTGGTGCTGTTTACGTCCTACCGCCAGATGGCAGAAGTCCGCGCGCTGACGGACGGTCAGTGGACATACCCGACCTATCAGGCATGGCGCAACGGCGGCAAAATCATCCAGAAGTTCAAGCAATCCGGTAACGGCGTTCTGTTCGCTGCGGGTTCCTGCTGGGAGGGCATCGACTTTCCCGGCAATATGGTGTCTTTACTGATTATTGCAAAGCTGCCGTTCCCGATTCCTGACCCGGTCAGCGACTACGAACGGCAGAAATATCCCACTTTGCAGAAGTACATAGCCGCCGAGATAATCCCCGAAATGCAGAAGAAACTGCGACAAGGCTTTGGACGTGCCATCCGCACGGAGCAGGACTCTTGTGTGGTCGCTATTCTGGAGGAACGTGCGGGCATTGGCGGCAGGTATCATGACGCCGCGCTGGCAGCACTGCCGACTTGCCCAATCACCGAGAAAATCGAAGATGTTCAGCAATTCATCCGGGAGCAGAAGCGCCCGGATTACTTTTTGTGAAAAGAGGAACCTGAGATGTACCTTATGCGAAACCACGATGTCTGGATTTATGTGCGCTGCGCCAACAGCGATCCGCGCATTGCCTTTGACCGGCTGTATGACCTTATCGACGAAGCCGCCGGACACGGTTTTCTTGTGCGCGGCACATCTTTTGACCATTGCAGCGGAAACACCTTGAAAGACCGCATCGGTCTGCGAACCATGCTGGACGCAGTAGAAAACGGTCGGATTGAAGCCGTGATGGTGCGCGATTTGGAGCAAATCAGCCGCAACAGTTACATACTGGTGGGTGTCATTGAAATTCTTCGGCAGAATGATGTCTACCTTATTACCACTGAATGTGACTTAAACACCGAGCTCATCAACAGCGGGCTGGAACGCTTTGTCGGTGACCGCTTCACGCGGGCATCCTTTGGCAAGCCGCGCTTTGATGTCCGTCTGCCGCTGATGGACCAGTTTTGAGGTGCCGCTATGACAGAATACAAAGTATGGGCGTTCGCCCGCAGTGCGGCGTCGAACCTGCCCGCATTGGAGGATCAGCTGGCGGATGTCATGCGCGAAGCCGACAGGCGCGGCTATATCATCGTAAACTCCTGCATGGAGCAGAAGTACGGCACCGAATTCTGGCGTCCTGCCCTGTTCGCCATGCTTACCGCTGTGCAGCAGGGGCGTGTCAACGCCGTCATGGTGCAGAGCCTTGACCGGTTGAGCCACGACATTACAATCTTGTACCGCATCCTGCGATTTCTGCAAAATTACGGTGCAGTGCTGATTACGACCGAGACCAATCTGCAATATGAACTCTATCTGACAGGGTTGGAGAGTCGGATCCTGGCTCGCACCGCGCGAACCGGAAACAGAGTGCCGTGGGAGGTGGCTGTCGATGCAGATTGACCCGTTTCCCGTAAGGCTGGAACAGGAGCTGAAATATGCACTGGCCTATGCCGCGCTGGTATCCGCTGCCGCAAACGGAAGATTGCCTAGGGACATCTGTCAGCGCGCGAATGTTGGTTATGCCCGGAAATGCGGCGTTTTGCGCCGAGAAGTTTAGTGGTTCTCGTGAATAGCTTTTGACCTGCCTTTCGGGTATGTTGTATGTGATAAAAAGAATGTCACAGCGTCAAACTCGGAGAAAATAGTATGCCACAAGTCCAAGTTATTCAGCCGATACAGCAACAGCCGAAGCGTCTTCGCGTGGCGGCCTATGCCCGCGTCAGCAGTGATTCGACCGACCAGCTAAATTCACTGTCCGTGCAGGTGGATTATTATACCCATCTGATACAGGAAAATCCAAACTGGGATTTCGCCGGAATCTACGCCGATGAAGGCATTACCGGCACCAGCACCAAACACCGTGAGCAGTTCAACCGCTTGATGGAGGACTGCCGCGCCGGGCTGATTGACCGTGTTCTGGTCAAATCGGCATCCCGCTTCGCCCGCAACACGGCGGATGCGCTGGCATCGGTGCGCGAAATGAAAACCCTTGGCGTAACGGTTGTTTTTGAAAAAGAGGGCTTTGACACCGAAACTGCCAACGGTGAAATGATTCTGAGTATGATTTGCGCTACAGCACAGGAAGAGTCGCTGTCAATCTCTAAGAATCTAAAGTGGGGTATCCGCAAACGGATGCAGGACGGCACATACCTGAATGGTATGTCACCTTTCGGCTACGAAAAGCAGGAAAGTCAGCTGATTCCCATTGAGCGCGAAGCGGAAATCGTCCGCTACATTTACAGCAGTTTTCTGGTCGGAGCAGGTACTGTGCAAATTGCAGAGGAACTGAATCGTCGGTATCCGAAAGAGAACGGCACATGGTATGTATCTGCTGTGCGGCGCATCCTTATGAATGAGAAGTACATCGGGGATGTCCACCATCAAAAGAACTTTACCCCCGATGATCTTCCCCTGCTGTGCCAGAAAAACAGCGGTCAGCTTCCTCAGTATTATGTGCAGAACCATCACGAGGCGCTGGTCTCACGACAGGAATTTGAAAAGGTGCAGACCTTATTAAAAAGAAAAGGTACGGAGCGAAAGCATCAGAATACCTGCACTTTCAGCAATAAGCTGTACTGTGCCGAGTGCGGTTCTGTCTTTTCCCGAAAAGTCAGGGCCAACGGTGTCGTTGTGTGGGGCTGCAGAAAGCATCTGGATAAATCTGAATTATGCCCGGTAAAGCCTGTGCACGAAGCAGACCTTTGCCGGGCATTTTTATCCATGTACAACAAACTGCAAGCAAACCGCGAGAAAATCCTGCGCCCGGCAATGGATGACCTTGCCAGTCTCCGATATCTGCAAGAACAAAGAAATGCCGAGCGTGTAACGATAACGAAAGAAATTCAACGATTGGGCAAACAAAACCATAACCTGGAGCGTCTCCGCACCACAGGCTGTATCGATAGTGCCCAATACTGGGAGCGTCGCGCGGTAATTGAACAACAGCTTATTGAAAAGAAGGCACTGCTGATGCGCAGGTCTTTCAACAAGAATGTTGAGAAGGTGCTGTGGCAGACAAAGGGGATCAGCACGCGGCTGGCAGCCGGACCGCCGCTGACAGACTTTGATGAGGCGGCTTTTACGGCTCTGGTAAGCAGAGTGAAAATCAGCAGTACAGCGATAATATTTGGACTAATCAATGGAATGAAGCTGACAGAGGGGAGAACAGAACCATGAAAAATCGCTATCTCCCCTTCGGTTATAAAATTGCAGACGGTAAAATCGTGGCAGATTCCGAACAGGTCGAAGCTGTACGCCGGATATTCGATGCCTACACCGCAGGGCAAACATTTCAACAGATTGCCGATGCGCTGTCTGCCCAAGGTATCCCCTACCGTTCGGATGCATCTCGCTGGAACAAAAACATGGTAAGCCGTATCCTTGCCAATGCAGACTACTGCGGTACGGCGGAATACCCACAAATCATCACCGCAGGGCAGCTTGAAGCGGCAGAACAAATCCGAAAAAGCAAGACCGTCACCTACTCGGCAACGCTGAAACCGTTCCGCAAAGATATGCAGTGCGGATGCTGCGGTGCAAGGCTTTACTGGCATTCCAAAAGCAATCAATGGTTTTGCCGTGAATGCGGAATGTGGTCGAAGCCGACACAAGCAAAGGAAACTTTCAATAGCATTGTGGAAAAACTGCGAGGGCTCCAACAGAACTCAGAACTCATCCACAACCCTGAAGGACAGGCAAATGTGCAATCCGTAGAAGTTACCCTATTGGATCGTGAAATCTGGCAGGCGCTGACGAATGCAGAACCCGATGTGGATGCGTTGGTTGCTAAAATCCTGCACCGGGCGGAACTGGAATATGAATTCTGCTCTGCAGGAGATGCCGACCCGGCAACTATGCAAATACGAAAAGCTTGTGCCGAGTATGATCTGACAGACGGCTTTCCATATACCTTTTATAAAGAGGTCGTCAGCAAGGTTATTCTGTACCGTGACACCCACATTGAAGTCAGACTGCAAAACGGACAAATCGTGTAAAGAGGAAAAGCTGTGAATAACATGAGAATCGTTGAGATTCCCGCCTCAATGCGGGAAAGTGCCGGACGAAAAAATGCCGTGCGCAAGCTGCGGGTAGCTGCCTACTGCCGTGTCAGCACCGAGGAAGAAGAACAGCAGGGCAGTTTTGAAATCCAGAAGTTGTACTACACCGAGAAAATTGAATCAACCCCGGAGTGGGAGGTCGCGGGCATTTACGCAGATGATGGTATTTCCGGTGTGCATACAAAGAAGCGTGACGGTTTTAACCAGATGATTCAAGACTGCAAGAAGCGCAAAATCGACCTTATATTGACAAAATCCATTTCCCGCTTCGCCCGCAACACACTGGACAGTATTCAATACGTCCGAATGCTGAAACAGATGGGAATCGCGGTGGTATTTGAAAAAGAGAACATCAACACCGCCACCATGAACTCTGAGATGATCCTCACCGTACTGAGCGCCTTTGCCCAGGCCGAAAGCGAGTCGATTTCCCAGAATGTAGCCCGCGGTAAGCGCATGGGATATAAGCACGGTAAATTTGCCTTCCCTTACGGAAGGATTATCGGCTACCGGAAAGGAGCAGACGGCAAGCCGGAGATCATCCCGGAGCAGGCTGAAATCATTCGGCTGATTTTCAACAGCTACCTGCAAGGGGACAGTCTGCAAAGTATCAAGGCAAAGCTGGAAACGGCGGGCGCACTCACAGCCCGCGGCAACACCGCATGGTCAGCACAGAGCATCCAGCGCATCCTGCAAAACGAAAAATACTGCGGTGATGTGCTGCTGCAAAAGACCTTTACCGAGGATGTGCTGACCGGGGTACATAAGAAAAACACCGGGCAGCTCCCGCAATATTACATTGAAAATTACCACGAGGGCATCGTCAGCAAACAGATGTTCCGAGAGGTACAAGCTGAGATTGCCCGCCGAAACAGCAAGTCAGCCGCCAATCAACGCAAGCGCCGCCGTGGCCGCTATAACAGCAAGTACGCCTTGTCCGAACGGCTGGTCTGCGGTAACTGCGGCAGCCCTTACAAGCGGGTGACTTGGAACATTCACGGCAGAAAGCAAATCGTCTGGCGGTGCGTAAACCGCATCGAGTACGGAACGAAATTCTGCGGCTGCTCGCCGTCCCTCCCGGAAGAAGAACTGCATCGTGCCATTTTGAAAGCGGTACAGGGTTTGGCGGCAAACTTCACCGATGAAGTTGCCGCCCAGATCAATGGCATCCTGCATAGCATCCAAACCGGCGAAAGCATAAAGCCTAATTTGCAGGAGCAACTGGAGCAGACCCAACAGGAATTTGACCGACTGCTGGAAATGTCCTTGGACTTTGATGAGGATACTCCGTTTCTGGATGACAGGCTGAAAAAGCTGAATAATAAAATTAAGAGCCTGAAAAAAGCCATCGAGGACAGCGCCGACCGACAGGAAAAAGCCAGACAGCCGGAGATGCTGCTGTCAGCCAAGGACCTGCAAATCCAAGAATATGATGATGCGCTGACTGCGAGGCTTATTGAGAAAATTACGGTGAGGTCGCGCAATGAAATTGAAATACGGTTCATCGGCGGCTATAAAAAGACAATGCAGCTGACATAAAAATAAAGAGGTCATACCCAATCGGAGATAAGGCATCTTCGATTGGGTATGACCTTTTTCACTTTTATCGGAAAGAGGTAGTTATGAAGCTGGGAGAAAAAATCAAGCTGGTGCGTAAGCACAGAGGACTAACGCAGCGGGAACTGGGAGAACGACTGCACTTGGATGGAAATGCAGCAAATCGCATTGCCCAATATGAGTCGGGATTCCGAACGCCCAAAGAGAGCAGAACCAAAGAAATAGCCAAAGCGTTGAATGTCCGCGAAGAAAATTTCTTTACAAGGGCAGAAACGCCAGAGGATATTATCCGAACATTGATCTGGTATGACTGGGAACATGGCTGCAGTGGGTGCGTTCCCATTGATATAGTTTTGCTCTTTGACGATTTTGATGAAGTGGGCGATTTTTTGAAAGAGTGGTGTAAGCAAAAGAAAAAATTAAAAGCAAGGAAAATCACAAGGGCAAAGTATCTGGAATGGATGCTGCAATGGCCCACAGTGAAAGAAAATAATTGAATTTTCTCTACTGTCGTTAATTTTTCTCCTTCAAAACCGGGTATGCGCTTTTCACTGACTTTGTAGCCTAGTTCTGCAAGTTTGTGATGAATTGGCT
>OLPU01002674.1_pt1 | contig 11578 bp, 13 predicted proteins | sample 1673111 | NCBI WGS metagenome assembly OLPU01 (sample SAMEA3136755, study PRJEB25190) | human gut metagenome | reverse complement strand
GAACCCGTGTTACCGCCGTGAAAGGGCGATGTCTTAACCGCTTGACCACGGAGCCAAAACTATTTTGGTGAACTGTTTTATAACAGTGACCGAAAATTATAATAGCATAACTATATGATTTTGACAAGTGTTTTTTTGAAAAAAAATAAAATTTCTCGGCTAAATTTTTAGCTTAAGGAGAAAATGAGGAATATCTGTGTCGGAAAGCTGAAAATTCATAAGATGAAAAAAAGAGCCGATACAAAACTGTATCGGCAGAGTAGAGAGAAGATATATATAAAAGGTATAGGTCAAAGACATATGCCTGATTTTTTAGGCGGACATCCTGATAATCTTACAGAGTTTATATCATATAGGATTACCGGTGTCCCTTAACTTTATGCATTTAGTATAATGGGAAATTATGGAAAGAATGTGACGGGCAGATAAAGAAATCCTGAAATATCTTAAAAACTTCTGAAGAAGAGATAAATTTCAGCAAAACAGTTGACGTATATAGATTATCGATATAATATGAAGGTACAAAGTATATAGATAATCGATATAAGGAGGGAGAAAGAAATGGCAGTTGATAAAAGTCTGATATCAGGGAGTACGACTCTTTTGATCTTAAGCCTTCTGGAAGAGAAGGATATGTATGGATATGAGATGATCGATACGTTGAAAGGAAAGTCAAACAATGTATTTGAACTAAAAGCGGGAACCTTATATCCGCTACTGCATTCTATGGAAGAAAAGGGATGGCTTACCGTATATGAGCAGGAGACCGGCGGAAAGATGAGGAAGTATTACCGGATTACCAGAGATGGGAAAAAGCAGTATCAGGCAAAAAAGAAAGAGTGGAAAGAGTATTCGGAGGCTATTTTACAGGTGATCGGAGGTGTGTGTTTTGGAACGGCGTGATTATCTGGAATTGATGACCGGTCAGATCCGCTGCAAGAAAATGTGTCCGGTTATTGCAAAGGAAGTAGAAGATCATATTGAAGATCAAAAGCAGGTTTTTATGGCAGAAGGGATGAAGGAAGAAGAAGCTGAGAAGGCAGCTGTGGAGGAGATGGGTGACCCGGTGGAAGTCGGAGTGGAGATGGATCAGATCCATAGACCGAAGATGCCATGGAAAGTAATTTTTGTAATCGCTCTGATGCAGATTTTAAGTGGAATGTTTGCAGCTTTCTTTTTGAAACAGAATGAAAGTTATGGATATATCGCAGGAATTCGGCAGATATTCCGGCTTGCGATGGCATTTTCGGTTATGATCCTGGTGTGTTATATGGATTACAGCTGGATCGGGAAGCACGCAAGGCTTTTGGCAGGCAGTTATCTGTTGTTTATGGTTCTGATGAGACATTTTTTTGCCCTTCAGATTAACGGTGCAGTAAGATGGATTGGAGTCGGCGGCTTCATTGTAAGTCTTTCGCTGATGAGCTGGCTGTTTCTTCCATTGTATGGTGCAGTGTTGTATCGGTACCGGGGAGAAGGATATGGTGCTGTTCTTAAAGCCATAGTCTGGATGCTGCTTATCGCAGGGATCCTGATCACCTGTCCGGATCTTGTGATGGCAGGGACGGTTGGACTTTCCTGTGTCTTTATGCTGATGCTGGCACTGGAAAAGGGATGGTATCAGGTTGCGGTTACAAAGGTGATGACCGGAATAGGTATCAGTGTTGTTGGAGTTCCGGTTGGCATACTGGCATATTTTTTCTTCTTTGGTGCGGAATATCAGAAAAGCCGTATCCTGGCGATGTTTGCAGTGAATAAGTCACAAATGATGGAAGGAACAACGCTTGGGGCAGTACGGGAACTGCTGTCGAAATGTATGGCAGTTGGACGCGCCACCGGAGTAGAGGACTTTTGGACTGGGGACCGTATCAGTTCCGCGGATTATATGATGCTTGGAATTGCGGGGTATTGTGGAATTCTTGTGATGGTTCTTTGTATTGCAATAATTGCCGGTTTGCTGTGCTGGTTTTTAAGAAGCGCGCTGAAGCAGAAGAACCAGCTTGGTATGATGATGGGATTTGGCTGTGTGATGGTTCTGGCAATTCAGTTTCTGTTATCACTGCTGGCGAACATTGGGGTATCCGGGTTCGGTCAGGGAGCCTGGTGTCTGTTCTTCGGATATGGGCGAAGTGGCCAGATGGTTTCAGCAGTATTGATGGGAATTTTGCTGAGTATTTACCGGCATCAGAATGTAACTCCTGAGCTTGTAGTTGAAAAAAGAGCGGTGGCGAGCTAAGATAGAAGAAAAAAGAGGAGGAACAAGATGCTGGTTTGTGATTATATTGTAGAGAGAATCGATGGAGATTATGCGATGCTGAAGCGGACCAATCTGCTAGAGGAAGAGGAAAAGATGGTAGCAAGAGCACTTCTTCCGGAAGAGATTCGGGAAGGAAGCCGCCTTCATTATGAATTACTTCAGTATACAATTGTTGAATAAAGGTATGGAAAATGTGTGTGCCCTGGGACTGGAAAGTGCCGGAGCACACTTTTTTCAAAGTGTAATTTTCTGTTTAGAAATTTTTCAGAAAATATTAAGGGAAATGGATGTGCATATTTAATAAAAAGAGAGTAAACTCTACTTCCGAGGTGAAGAATATGGATAAGATTTCGGTAGTAGTACCATGTTATAACGAAGAAGAGGCATTGCCTGTTTATTATAAAGAAATGTGCCGTGTAATGGACGAGATGAAGGATGTTGTATTTGAACTGATTTTTGTAGATGATGGTTCATCAGATGCGACGCTTGGTATCATGAAAGACCTGAATGAAAAGGATAGCAGGTGCAGATATCTTTCATTTTCCAGAAACTTTGGAAAGGAAGCTGCGATTTATGCAGGACTGAAAGCATCGGAAGGCGATTATGTTGCACTTATGGATGTAGATCTTCAGGATCCACCGACGCTATTACCTGAGATGTATGAGATCCTGCAGGAGGATGGATACGACAATGTAGCGACAAAAAGGGTCACAAGAACCGGAGAGCCACGTATCCGTTCTTTCCTGTCAGAAAGCTTTTACAAATTTGTCAATGCTATTTCAAAGACAGAGATTGTAGATGGAGCGAGAGATTACCGGCTGATGAAGCGGAAGATGGTGCAGGCAGTTCTGGAAATGAGCGAGTATAATTGTTTTTCAAAGGGAATCTTCGGCTGGGTTGGATTTCGTACAAAATGGCTGCAGTACGATAATATTGAGCGCTCTGCCGGAAAAACCAAGTGGTCCATGTGGAAGCTGTTTAAATATTCGGTAGTGGGTGTACTGTTCTGCGTGCTTTCCTTTATTATGATCGCAGTGATCGTAGTAAGGACGCTGGACTGGGGAGATCCGGTATCCGGCTGGCCGTCACTTGCCTGTATTATTTTCATGGTCAGCGGAGTACAGCTTCTCTGTACCGGAATTGTAGGGGAGTATCTGTCAAAGACTTATCTTGAGACGAAGAAACGTCCGATTTTTATTTTAAAGGATTCCAGCGATGATAAGGAGCAGAAGCATGAAAGAACGTAGAAAAGATCTGCTATGGGAAATGGCACTGATCCTGCTTACGGTTGCCGCCTGTCTGTACTCTACAGGCGCAGGAAATATTTTCGGGGCAAAGGTGGACTGGAGCAGTCAGCACAGTGTGTTCCCGGAATATTTCCGACAGCAGTTTTATCGTACAGGGCAGTTTTTTCCTGAGTTTGCATTAAATATTGGCGGTGGTCAGAATATTTACAATTTTTCTTATTATGGATTGTTTAGTCCGGTCGTTTTGATCGGTTATCTTCTGCCGAATGTGAAGATGTCGGATTATATGATGGTGGCAAGTATTGTCTGTCTGGCAGCAGCGGTTATAATTTTGTACCGGTGGCTGAAAAGCCGGGAATTTACAGCTGCGGTAAGCGGGATGACAGCGCTGATGTTTCTTTTCGCAGGACCTATGATCTATCAGTCGTCGCATCAGATTATGTTTGTAAATTATATGCCATTTCTTTGTCTGACATTTTTGGGAATCGACCGATATTTTGAACAGAAAAAATCCGGTCTGCTGATCGGCGGAACCTTTCTGATGATCATGACAAGTTTTTATTTCAGCATCGGTGGAATACTGGCGCTTGGTCTATATGGAATTTACCGGTATGCAAGGACAAAAGAGCGGGCAGAAGAGATGATTACGGTAAAAGGATTTCTAGGTGACGGACTGCGGTTTGCAGGAAGGATCCTGACGGCAATCATGCTTGCAGGAGTTCTTCTTGTGCCGACTGCGATGGCTCTTCTCGGGAGAAGCGGAAGCAAGGGGAAAAAAACAGATATCTGGCAGCTTCTGACACCGCAGATCAATTTGGAAAAATTTCTGTATGGGGCATATGGACCGGGACTTAGCTGTCTGATGCTGATTATTTTGCTGACCGGACTTTTTTATAAAAAGGCTTATGAGAAGATCCTGTCGCTTGGTTGTCTGGTGGTGCTGACAGTTCCGTTTTTTTCGTATCTGCTCAATGGTGCACTTTATATCAGACCGAAGTCGCTGATCCCGTTTTTGCCGCTTCTGTGCTATCTTACGGCAAAATATCTGGAGAAGCTGAAAAATCAGAAAATAGCGAGAATCTGGATGCTTCTTCCATGTCTGGCAATTATCATATATATTTATCTGAAGAAGGATGATGTGAAAAGCGAAGTCCTTTGGAAACTACTTTTGCTGGATGCGGTCATAACACTGTTGATCTGCGTGGCACAAGCGTATAGTGCATGGATTCGGAAGTATCTGACAGTAGCCGTTCTGGGACCGGTGATCCTGAGCCTTATTGTTACCGGAAGCTATTCCTGGGAAAAGAGTGGAAATCTGGAGAGCAGGAAAGCATATGAGGAAGATACCAGCCGGTCCATCGGGAAAGCTGTGGACAAGGCAATTACATCAGATAGTGGATTCTACCGGGTCGAGCAGGTTGGAAATGAAGAGGAAAATGCGGAAAATCTGAATCGTGTGTGGAACAGTGAGCAATATATTACATCCCTGTATTCGTCTTCCTATAATGCTGATTACCAGAATTTCCGTAAAAATGATTTTCAGGTAGAGCAGCCGTACCGAAATTTTCTGATGCAGTCGGTTTCGCAGAATCCGGTATTCAGACAGCTGATGGGAGTGAAATATCTGATCTCCAGTCAGAATATACCGGGATATGAGAAAAAGTGGATGACTGGGGGAGGGGATGTGTACTGTAATGAAAATGCAGCACCGATTGCCTATGAGACGGATCAGACGATGTCGGAAGCGGAATATGACAGACTGGATTTCCCATATAATCAGCTGGTATTTACCAGATATGCTGTGACAAAGGACGGAACTGTATCGGCAGGACAGGTGAAAGAAAAACTGGCAGAAGACATAGAGAAATGTGATTTTCGGATTCCGGAAAAGAATAACGGGATTTCACTGGTTGTCCCGACTGAAAACGGATATCAGGTGAAAATGAAGCAGGAACAGGAGTTCGAAGTGGCTGTCCCGGAACAGGAAGAGAAAGATGGAGTTCTGTTTGTACAGTTTCGAATCGAGAATAAAAAACCGAAAGAGGATATCGAAATATCCCTGGAAGGAGAGCGCAATAAACTTTCGTCAATCCAGCATGTGTATTATAACAGAAATACCGTATTTACCTATGCAGTAGGACTGGAAAAGGGGCAGAAAACGGTCCGTTTATCTCTTGGAAAAGGAGAGTATACGATTAAAGATATGAGTGCATATAACGGCGTATTAAATGAAGATACCGGTCTTTATCAGAGTGTATTCAGGGTGGATAAAGAGCAGACGAAAGGGAATCTGATCCAGGGGAGAATCAAAAGTCAGAAGGATGGAATGTTCATTACGTCCATTCCGTTTGATAAAGGGTTTGAAATGACGATAGATGGAGTAAAGGTGAAATGTGAAAAAGTGAATAAAGCGTTTCTGGGATTTCATCTGGAAGCAGGAAAACATAAAATCAGAATTTTGTATCATGCGCCTGGAGTGACAGCAGGAAAGATACTGACAGGTCTTGGCGTTCTGATTGTGATCGCAGGGGCAGTAAGAAAGAAAAAATGCGCGGAGTGAATCTTTAAGATTCTGAAATAAAAAAGGATACAGTCTTAGAGCTGCATCCTTTTTTATTTGACAGAGAATTCCGAAGAAGCTTGCTTTTGCCATCCATGTATCTGCAGGTAGTAGTTTACTCCTGGCGCTTGATCTGAAAATGAACGGCATCATCAGACCAGATCTTATCGGTATATCGGATTTCGATGGTAGACCAGTTCAGTGGGACTTCCAGAGAAAGATATCCTTCCAGGGTTTCGCCGGGAGCGATCGTTCCATCGAGCTTTGGCTGGTCGCTTGTGGTTGCAAGAGCAGTAAATGCAGCTGCACTGTAGTCAAGTTTGGTATCGTCACAATAATTTTCAAAGCTTGCCATACTGCTGATGACCAGATCATCAGATGTCTGATTGACAATTGTCATATGGACAAACATAAATTCATTGCCTTCTGTCGGGACAGACCAGTCATCTCCTTCGGATTCTACGTAGCTGTCCATCGTGATCTCAATGCCATTGTATGCGGCGGTCTCATTTTGCTTATAGACCTCTTTGGTGGCATCAGCTGTCTTCTTCGGTGTTGAAGTGCCGGAAGAATTGTCAGAAGAAGTGTGCATTTTGGAAAAAAAGAATATAACCGCAATAATGATCAGGATGAGAATCAGGATGATAAACGGCAGACTTTTTTTGTGTTTCTTTTTGGGGTTTGTTAGCTGGTCTGGTGAAGTTACATCATCAGAAGATGCATCGGACTTTGTGCCTGCAGTATCGTTTTTGGAAACTGGCGTTGGTTTGGCAGCAGGTTCATCTTCCTGACCGGAGCTGATAACTGGTTCTGGAACTGGAGCATGCTCCTGTACGGAGGATTCATTTCCGGAAAAGGGTTTGTCTGTAGAAACTTTTTCAGTCTCTTTTTTTTCAGTGGTTTTCTTCTGAGCTTCTGCTTCTTCTGCTTCCGGAACATTTTTACGCATGCTGCGCATGGCAGCAGCTGTGCTGTGGTAGATCTCCGGTCCGTTCAGGGGATCGTCGAAAAAAGCCTGCTGTCTGGCAGCCGGGCGCTTTTTTCCGGAAACAGATCCATGCTTATGAGCAGAAGATCTGGCACTTCGGGTATCTGTATCATCCGGAATCACAGCGGATGCCGGAAATCTTTTACGGCAGGTATCACAGAGATATTTGCCGGGACATTTTTTGCTGGGGCGGACTTTGTGACCGCATACAGGGCATTTCATTCTAAGTTAAGTCTCCTTTATGATTCAAGTGTTCTGTTTTTATTATAGGGGAAAATCCTGTCAAAAACAAGGAGGTATTCTTGTCGAACAGGCAGAAAAGTGATATCATACTGACTAAGTAACGTGGCAGAAAGTCGAAGCTGTCAGATACAGGAAAACAAAAGAAAGCAGGGAATGATATGACATATCAGGAAATGATGGAAAACGCAAAATTATCTATGGGGCTTTACTGCAAAGCCTGTCCGGTTTGTGATGGAAGAGCATGTAAAAACCAGATACCGGGACCGGGCGCAAAAGGTGTTGGTGATACTGCGATCAGAAATTATAAAAAGTGGCAGGAGATCCGCGTGAACATGGATACGATTTGTGATGGCGGAGAGGCAGACACTTCTGTGAATTTATTTGGAAAGGAATTTAAGATGCCGTTCTTTGCAGGACCGGTTGGAGCCGTGAATCTGCACTACAGTGACAGGTATGATGATGTTTCTTATAACAATGTACTGGTATCAGCCTGTGCAGATGCCGGAATCGCCACATTTACCGGAGATGGAGTGAATGCAAAGGTAATGGAGGCTGCAACGGAGGCAATCCGTGAAAATGATGGATGCGGGATACCTACAGTAAAGCCTTGGAATCTGGATACTGTCCGGGAGAAGATGGAACTGGTGAAGAAGTCAGGAGCATTTGCGGTAGCGATGGATATTGATGCGGCAGGACTTCCGTTTCTGAAAAATATGAATCCGCCGGCAGGAAGCAAGAATGTACAGGAGCTTTCCGAGATTGTGAAGATGGCTGGAAGACCATTTATCGTCAAAGGCGTGATGACAGCGAAAGGCGCGAGAAAAGCAAAAGAAGCAGGTGCCGATGCGATCATCGTATCTAATCACGGAGGAAGAGTGCTGGATCAGTGTCCGGCAACTGCAGAAGTGCTGGAAGAGATTGTAAAAGAAGTGAACGGTTCTATGAAGATTCTGGTTGACGGAGGGATTCGTTCCGGTACAGACATTTTTAAGGCACTTGCACTTGGTGCTGACGGTGTACTGATCTGCCGGCCGTTTGTTGTAGCGGTCTATGGCGGTGGAGAAGAAGGTGTGAAGCTTTACATTGATAAGCTGGGAGCAGAACTCAAAGATGCCATGCAGATGTGCGGTGCACATTCTGTTTCAGAAATTACAAGAGATATGGTAAGATATTATCAGGACTAGAAAAATACATGCAGGAGGATAATACAATGGGAATGAGAGTGAACGCAGAGCTGCCATTACCGGCAGACCTGAAAAACGAATATCCGTTATCGGGTAAATTAAAAGCTATCAAGGCGAAGCGGGATGAGGAGATCCGTGATATTTTTACAGGGAAATCAGAAAAATTCGTGGTGATCATCGGACCATGTTCGGCGGACAATGAAGATTCGGTATGTGAGTACGTGAACAGGCTTGCAAAGTTAAATGACAGAGTATCGGATAAGCTGATGATCATTCCAAGAATCTACACGAACAAGCCACGTACAACCGGAGAGGGATACAAGGGAATGCTGCATCAGCCGGATCCGGAGCAGGCACCGGATCTGCTTGCCGGAATCATTGCAATCCGTAAAATGCATATCAGAGCCATGCAGGAGACTTATCTGACAGCAGCAGATGAGATGCTTTATCCGGAGAACAGAAGTTATCTGGATGATATTCTTTCTTATGAAGCGATTGGTGCGCGTTCGGTTGAGAACCAGCAGCACCGTTTGACTGCGAGCGGAATGGATATCCCGATTGGGATGAAGAATCCGACAAGTGGAGATTTATCGGTAATGCTCAATTCTGTTGTTGCTGCACAGGGACCGCACCGCTTCATTTATCGTGGGCAAGATGTGACGACAGGTGGGAATGATCTGGCACATGTGATCCTGCGGGGCGGCGTGGATAAATATGGCACAACGATTCCAAATTACCATTATGAGGATTGCAAGAGACTTCTGGATATGTATGAGCAGAAGAATTTGAAGAATCCTGCAGCGATCATTGATGCCAATCATTCCAATTCTAACAAGCAGTACAAAGAACAGCTCAGAATCGTAAGCGAGGTACTGCACACAAGAAATTATGATTCAAAGCTGAAAAAACTGATCAAAGGTGTAATGGTAGAAAGCTACTTGGTAGAAGGAAGACAGGATATCGGCGGAAATATGGTATACGGTAAATCGATTACGGATCCGTGTATTGGATGGGAAGATACAGTGAGACTGATTGATAAGATTGCGGAAGACTGTTAATTGTAAAAATACAGTGTATCAAGGTTGAAAAACTTTGATACACTTTTTTTTGCAGAAATGATTACAAAATTACAGTAAGATATATTTCCAGGGCAGATAGAATGTATGTTGTAAAAACATAAATTACGGGTTAATGAGAAAACTTCTCAAAAATTCCTATAGACAAAATCCCACTAATATAGTAGACTATAAATAGTTAGAAAAAGCTAACTAAAATAAATTTAAACAAACTCATACAAGAGGAAAACAACATGAACTGGATGCAGAAAGATGTACAGACATCTGCTCAGATGGAAATTGCATGGCAGTGTGCTCCGGTATTGACCGGTGTAAAGCCATCCAATATTCTGACCTTGAAAAATGTAAGTGAAAAGGAAGTTGCGGAAAGTCTGAAAGAGATGGGAATTTCATACAGCATGCTTTGCGACAGCGGAGTCCGAAAAGTATGGCTGATCTACAGAGAAGAAGAGATTCTTGAAATCCTTGAAAAAAAAGAATACAGCGAATTTCTTGATACACTTGGTTATCGGGGATTTGAGTTTCCGCAGATGCTTCAGATCATGAATCTGAGATTTGAAGGATATCAGCATGGAAGTGCAGAATTTCCACATGAACTTGGAATTTTCCTCGGATATCCACTTGCAGATGTGAAAGGGTTTATTGAGCACAACGGAAAAGATTTCCTTTATCAGGGATACTGGAAAGTGTATGAGAACGTAGAAGAACGCAAGAAAATGTTTTCTATCTACAACGTTGTAAAAGAGGAATTTATCAGGGAAATGCAGGCAGGGAAGGATCTGTGGCATGCAGCAAGAAGCGTGAGACAGCCATTTGACATACAGCCTGCATAAAGGAATAAAACCTGGTAGATGATAGAAAGAAAAAAGAAAGGAAGAATTTAAAAATGAGTGATATTTGTGTAGCATACTGGAGCGGAACAGGAAATACAGAAGCAATGGCACTGGCAATTGGAGCAGGAATTACAGCAGCAGGGAAAAGTGCTGATGTAGTACCGATGGAAACTATTTCGCCTGCTGATTTAAAAGATCAGGATGTCTGGGTACTTGGATGCCCTGCAATGGGAGCTGAAGAACTGGAAGACGGAACGGTAGAACCGTTTGTATCTGAACTGGAAGGATTTGCATCAGGAAAAAAGGTTGCCCTGTTTGGATCCTATGACTGGGGAGACGGCGAATGGATGCGTACATGGGCTGAAAGAATGGAACAGGCTGGCGCACAGATCGTCGGCGGAGAAGGACTTATCTGCCACGGAACACCGGGAGCAGATGCAATAGATGAGTGTGAGTCACTCGGCAGGGAGGTGGCTGGCTTATAAGAGATACGAACACCTTTTAAATAAAACAGAAAACCGAAAAAGCTAAATAATCAAATAAAATTATAATCGAATCAAAAACAAATAAAAATCAAAAATTAAAAGCTAAATAATCATCAAAAAAGAGCCGCTCCGTTTCTGCGGGGCGGCATACAAAAAAATCACAATCGTTATTAGAATGAATTAAGGAGATGGATAAGAATGAGCGTTGTAATTGTAGGAGGTCATGACAGAATGGTCTGTCAGTATAAAAAAATATGCAAACAGTTTAAATGTAAAGCTAAAGTATTTACGCATATGTCTGCCGATCTGAATAAGCAGCTTGGACAGCCTGACCTGTTTGTACTTTTTACAAATACAGTATCGCACAAGATGGTAAAAACCGCGCTTGATGAGGCAAAAAGAAGCAATGCGAAGGTGGTTCGCAGTCATACAAGCAGTGGTGCGGCTCTGACAGAAATTTTAACACAGGAAGCAGGAGCAGCAGTTTAAAGCATGAATTTATTTACCGGGATCATGATCCCTTTTATTGGAACGACGCTGGATGTGGCACTTGGATAGAATGCAGAGTGGAAAAACGAAAAGAAATGAAATGAATGTGTCCTGGTATGAAAATTGTCAGGGCACTTTTTATATGTGCCCAGCTTGGCAAATATAAAAAAGAGGTCTTTCTCACGAAAGACCTCTTACAGCGTGCGTTAGAGGATT
>OLPU01002665.1_pt1 | contig 11591 bp, 10 predicted proteins | sample 1673111 | NCBI WGS metagenome assembly OLPU01 (sample SAMEA3136755, study PRJEB25190) | human gut metagenome | reverse complement strand
TCTTTGCAAATTTACTACTTTTTAATCTTTTCGTTTACTTTAAATGGTTCATATGCAATTCCAGTCCACTCCAGACCGGCCTGTCCGGAAAATTCCAGAACGTTTAATCGAACGCCGTGTACAACGACGGATAGGAAACACATGATAATATTCAGTCCGTGTCCGATGAGTACAACTACAACAGCGAGAATAATAAGCGGTCCGTGGAATCCTGCTGCGATTCCGTTAAAGCTCTGAGAAATGGCAAGTCCTGCCATACCTACTGCGAACAGACGGATATAACTCATTACGTTACCAAAGCAGCTGATCGTATTCAGGAATACGGTAAACGCATCTGCAAGACCAGCTTTCAGTCCCTGTGCAAATGTACGATCCGGTGACATTGCACCGAAGAGAACAACAAGTAAAAATGCTACACCAATCATTGCAAATACCGGTGTGATGTTAATGCTCTCTCCGATTACCAGATAAAGTGATAATAAATACATTGCTACAATTGCTACGAGCCAGCCAAGGTCTGCAACCCAGCTCAGGTTCTTCTCAGCAATCTTTTTCTTAATAGAGATCAGACTACCAAGCGCCATCTGAATTGCTCCTACAGAGAATGAGAACTTCATAATCATGTTCTGCTGTGCAAGAGCTGTAACTCCGAAGTAATCCGGATAGTTTGCAAAGCTTGGAATTACCAGTGCTTTCAGGAACGGAACATTCATTGCTGACTCCATTCCGAACCAGGTACCGGTAATCGCTCCCCATATAACGGTTGCAATTGAAAGTACAAATAATAAGTAAACTATGTTGCTATATTTCTTTTCGCCTTTTGTCTTCACTGCAAATACTATTGTTCCGATCAGAATCAGCATACCATATCCGGCATCACCGATGATCATTGCAAAGAACAGTGTGAAGAACAGGAAGAACCAAAGTGAGATATCAGACTCTCTGTATCCCGGAAGGATTCCTAAGATGTCAAATACCGGCTGGATCAGTCCGGAGACTTTTCCGTATTTAACTTTCGTAGGCACTTGATCGTCGTCCTCTGCTACGTCTTCCTGCGCCCAAGCCCATTTATTTGCTGAAGCCGCTTCTTTGAATTTTGGAAGGTCTTCCTCTGGAAGATATCCTGAAATCCATACGAAATCCTCATCGCTTTCTGCGGTCTCACTTGCGGAAGAATAATTCTCCTCGTTCTGAGCTTTGAGCATCTGAGCCTGAAAACTGGCATCATATACAGCAGCTTTTTTAAGAATCTCGTCGCACTCTGCGTTCTGACGCTGGCACTCCTCAATCTCTTTTGTAAGTTCACTGATTCCTTTTTCCGGAATTGCGAACTCTGCTGCCGGAATTGTTGCCGGTAAAGCTCCGATTACAGCAACGGTATCCATCTTATCAATAGTAGCAAGACGGATCATTTTAACTTCCGGATCCTGCTCAGCCATCTCAAATTCATTTTTTGCCAGACGGTAAAAATGAAGATCATCCCCTGCTTCTTTTAATTCTTTTAATTCAGCCGGTGCGAAATCGCCCCATGCTTTTACTCGTTCTATCTCTGCACCTGCTGCACTCATTTCCTGGGACAGCGCTGACTTTTTGTCTAGTGCTGCAAGCACGCCCTGATACATCTCTTCAAACTGTTCGTCTGAAAGGATCGGAGCTTCTTCTTTCCCCTTGGATTTTTTATCCGGCGCATAGTCTAATAATACTCCGGCAGTCTTAGAAAGTGTTGTAAATCTTTCTGACGCTGCGCGTGCCGGACTTTTCTTCTCTGCCAGATGCAGAAGTCCGAGATCCCGAAGTCCATCGAGCATCTCATCTTTCTTGGAGACGGATGACACGACATAGACCATTTTCATCTTTTCAATCATTTTGCCGCCTCCACAAGTTTTTTCTTTGAAATCTTTCCGCGAACAACTGCCGCTGTCTGCTGATCTCCAAGGAATACACCGATCACACGGATATTCTCCTTTGCCTCCGGAATCTTAACTTTCTCGAACAGATTTACTCTCTGAGATGTAGCACGAAGCTCATTCTCAAGAAGTGTTTCCTGTTTTCGAAGTGTAGATACCAATGCATCCAGACGAGCAATCTCACGAAGTTTTACAATTGCAGTATCAACCCACAAAGGATAGTCGTCAACATCGTAAACAATGTCTTTAAATGTCAGCTCCTGAAATGTTGGAACCGTTACACCTGCGATGTTCTCATTCTTACAGATAACTGTCTCTGGCTGTACCAGGTGATCGAGTTTTTTCTCTTCATCGAAGATTTCATTCTCCGCGAAAACTGCAACCCAGTCATCCAAGTCTCCAATCATCTGAGCACGTTCGACTTCCTTCTGCTCCAGTTCAGCTTTCGTCTTCATAATTACCGATTGCAACTGCTGTTTTTTAAGCTGCAGAGTAGGAAGATAGCGCTGATACTGTTTCAGGTGGTCTTTCTGCACCTTCTGCTCATTTTTTGTAAGTTTGATAGCCATCAACTACTCCTTTTAGTTTAATGCCTCTTTCTTTGGCCATCTTTCTTTCAGAAGACTTGTCTTCAAACCAGTCTCATTTGGCTCGAAGCACTCTGCAAGAATTTCCCAACCAAGATCAAGTGCATTTTCAAGTGGGATATTAACACTAAGGTCCATTAATTTTGTTTCGAACAATTCACCGTATTTCAGGAGTTTCTCGTCCCATTCACTCATAAGGAATCCCATGGATTTCTTCTCGAGAGCTTCCTTGTACTGTGAGTACAGACGAATCATGCCATCCATCAATGCACGGTGGTCATCTCTTGTCTTACCATTTACGTTCTGTTTCAGACGTGAAAGAGAACCGAATGGCTCGATATGTCCATTTTTCAAATAATACTGACCTTCAGTGATATAACCTGTATTATCAGGTACCGGATGAGTTACATCATCACCTGGCATTGTTGTAACACCAAGGATTGTGATAGAACCTGCACCCTCGATATCAACCGCCTTCTCATAACGAGATGCAAGGCAACTGTAAAGGTCTCCCGGATAACCACGGTTTGATGGTACCTGCTCCATCGTGATAGCCATCTCTTTCTGTGCATCTGCGTAGTTTGTCATGTCAGTAAGAAGTACAAGTACTTTCTTTCCGGCAAGAGCGAACTGCTCTGCAACAGCAAGAGACATATCTGGAACCAGTGTACACTCAACGATCGGGTCAGCTGCTGTATGAATAAACATAACTGTGTGGCTCATTGCTCCACCTTTTTCAAGTGTATCGCGGAATGTAAGGTAATCGTCATATTTCAGACCCATACCTCCAAGTACGATAACATCTACTTCTGCCTGAAGAGCGATACGTGAAAGTAACGCATTGTAAGGCTCACCTGAAATAGAGAAAATCGGGAGTTTCTGGCTCTCTACCAGTGTATTGAACACGTCGATCATCGGAATACCTGTACGGATCATATTCTTAGGAAGAATACGTTTTGCAGGGTTAAATGAAGGTCCACCGATCGGAATCATGTTCTCTGTAAGTGCCGGACCGTGATCTCTTGGAACTCCTGCTCCGTCAAATACACGTCCGAGCAGATGCTCTGAGAAGGAAACCATCATAGGTCTGTCAAGGAAACGAACAGAATCGCTGGTTCCAACACCCTGTGCACCTGCAAATACCTGAAGAGATACAATGTCTCTGTCAAGTTTAATAACTGTCGCGTAACTGTCACCTACTAAAGCAAGGTCGCCAAGACGAACACCTTCTGCTTTAACAGTAACAACGTTACCGACGATTGATTCAATTTTTGTATATACTTTCTGCACTTTAGAACCTCCTACTCAACTGCTTTTGACTTGTAGAATTCCTCAATCTTCTTCGCCTGCTCATGGTATTCTGGTGTCTCAAAGACAGTACCATGCCAGTCAAGGAATTCCTGTCTCAACTGGTTGAAGAAGCTTCGAATTTCATTCTTGTCTTCCAAATCATAGGACGCCATTAATGCTTCATAAAGTTTATCGAATTCCTGTCTCTGTCTCTCCGGTGGGCATGCTGCGTCAATCGGATCGAATGAGTTCTGCTGAAGATATACAGCATCAAGAAGTTCGCCTTTCTGATAAATGATGTAGTCTTCTGCGGATGTTCCTTCCTCACCAACTACCTTCATCATCTGATTGATCTCGTTTCCTCTTGTAAGGATTGCACGAGCCTCTTCGATACGTCCCATATCTACAACACCGGTATATTTAGACCATGAATCCATCGGATGGATTGCAGGGTATTTACGAGCATCTGAACGCTCTCTTGAAAGTCCGTGGAATGCTCCAACTACCTTCAGTGTTGCCTGTGTTACAGGTTCCTCAAAGTTACCACCGGCTGGTGATACTGTACCACCGATTGTAACAGATCCGACTTTACCATTCTTAAGTCTTACTTTACCAGCTCTCTCATAGAAAGAAGCGATTGTAGACTCAAGGTAAGCCGGGAATGCCTCTTCACCTGGAATCTCTTCCAGACGTCCTGACATCTCACGCATCGCCTGTGCCCAACGGCTTGTAGAATCTGCAAGAAGAAGAACGTCAAGTCCCATCTGTCTGTAGTACTCTGCAAGTGTTACGGCTGTGTAGCAGGAAGCCTCTCTGGCCGCTACCGGCATGGAAGATGTATTACAGATGATGATTGTTCTTTCCATAAGAGATCTTCCTGTCTTAGGATCTTCCAGTTCAGGGAACTCTTTCAGAATCTCTACAACCTCACCGGCACGCTCTCCACAAGCTGCCACGATAACGATATCTGCCTCACCATTCTTTGCTTCCATATGCTGAAGAACTGTCTTACCAGCTCCGAAAGGTCCAGGAACGCAGAATGTTCCACCTTTTGCTACCGGGAGGAATGCGTCTACACAACGAAGCTGTGTTACCAGCGGCTCGTCCGGACGAAGTCTCTCATCATAGCATTTTACAGCCTGTTTGATTGGCTGTGAGATTACCATGCTGAGTTCTTTCTCCTCACCTTTGCTGTTTGCGATCACGCAAATTGTTGCTCTTACATTATAAGAGCCTTTTTCTTTAATAGATTTAACTGTCCAGTCACTACCTTTCAGTGTGAACGGAACCATAATTTCATGTTTAAATAATCCTTCAGGAACACTACCGATTGAATCTCCTGCTTCTACGGAATCTCCAACTGCTACAGATGGTGTGAACTCCCAGTCTCTATCTGGAATAGGATCAAGATACACACCTCTCTCAAGGAAGAATCCACACTGCTCTGCAAGATCCGGCAACGGGTTCTGAAGTCCATCAAATACCTGGGTTAACAGACCTGGTCCAAGTTCTACGCTCATCAGCTCACCAGTAAACTCTACCTGATCTCCGACTTTGATACCATTTGACATCTCGTAGATCTGCATGCTGGCAACACCATTGTTGATTCGGATAACCTCTCCTTTAAGACGTTTTCCATCAACAAGAATATAAGCAACTTCGTTCTTATGAACTGCACCATCAAAGCTGACGTTTGCCAGGTTTCCGTTAATACCAGTTACATATCCTGTTACTGTTTCCATCAATTCTCTCCTGTTATAAGCTATATACGCGTTGCTGCACCTGATCAAAAAGACGTTTGAATTCCTTCTGTCCTTTTGACTGAACAAAACAGCTCTGGCGTTCAAGCAATTTTAATTTAATCGCATACCCGAATAAATATACATCATCGAAAGTATGCAAGCCTACCAATGAATCAAGATTATCAAATTCATAATCCAGCAAGATCTTCTCTGCTTCCAGCGGATTCTTTGCAGCCAGCGCTGCTCCTGCTACCTGTGCAGTCACAGAATCCTTATCATAGGATGCCAGATATGGTCTTCCCAGATTTACACTTCTCTGATAGTTGAGTTCGCTCATAAGATTCTTATAAGAGGCAGCCCACTCTTTCATGATTGGTCCCTCTTCTGACGAAAGTGTCAGGTTCTTTAAGCACTCATACTTTGATTCACTTACATTTGACTGGCACATGCCAAGAAATTCCTCATAGGAAAATGGCATCTCCCCGTCTGTTCTCAGGTCCGGCAGGCTTGATATCAAGTAATAATATGAAGCCATATGCACCTCCTGTTAGAAATCGAGATCTCTGAAGTATGGCATCAGCATCTGCATGATCTCATCATCAGAACAGTCGAAATAACCTGAACCGTCTTTTGCAGCCAAACGGAATCCTGCGCGGACACCCTTTGTAGGTCTGATTTCAAGTCCATTCTTGATCTCTTCTGCAAGTTCTGCTTTGAGTGAATCGTTCACTTCTGAAACTTCAACTGCATAATTCTTCACATCTTCATCTGATACTACAGCGTGGATCAGTTTTCCAAGAGCTGCGTCTGAGAGATTGTTCTCAATCTTTGCTGAAAGAATCTTTTCAAATTCAGCCTGTACCTCAGTTTTGAATGCAAGCATAGCATCTCTTTTTGCCTGCTCTGCACTGATTGCAGCGCTTTCTTTAAGAATACCGATCTCTTTTTCTGAAGCTTCCTGAACACTCTTAGCCTCAGCCTTCGCATCTGCTACAATTGTTTCTGCTTTTTTCTTAGCTTCTGAAATAATTGCTTCTGCTTCTGCATTAGCCGCCTCAATTCCGTCTTTGCGGATTGACGAAACTAAGTCTTGAATCTGTAATTCCATAAGTTCACTTCCTTTTCTTTATTTTCTTGGTTCTGTTATGCCACAGCATCTGCTGTTATGGCATTTTTCGGACTTTTAATTCTTCTTTCAGGCTTTCATCCCATTGTCCGTGTCTGGGACTCAGCAGTACAAAGCTTCCCCAAGCTTCACATTAAGAACTCCAGAGGTTTTCCGTTCCCCCTTCTTCTCAATGGCTGCTTCTGCCGTTTGCTCACCACCTCTCCCTTTAGATAGAATAAACCTTCTAATTGAAATTATAATATACCAAACCTGGAAAATCTATAAATTTATCATTTTTTCATATATTTACAGAGTGTTTTTATATTTTCATGAAGGCTATTATAATAGTTTCCCTGAGTCTCCCCAGTGTAATCTGTGCAGATGTCCTTCCAGATTCATCCCTGCAAAGCCATTTTGCCGCAGAGCTTCATAAAGAACAATCGACACGGAATTGCTTAAGTTTAAAGATCTGATATCACCCACCATCGGAATTCTTACACAGTCTTCCTGATGTTGTACCAAAATCTCCTCCGGTATCCCCGCACTCTCTTTTCCGAACATAATATAGCAATCCGGTTCATAACTCACTTCCGTGTACACCTTCGGTGCCTTGGTCGTCGCCATGTAGATCTTTGCTTCTGGATTGCGTTCCAGAAAATCCGCATAATCAATGTATGTAGTCACATCCAGACTTCCCCAGTAATCCATACCGGCCCGTTTCAGGTTTTTCTCATCCAGACGAAATCCTAATGGTTCGATCAGATGTAATCTGGTATTAGTTGCCACACATGTGCGTCCGATATTCCCAGTATTCGCTGGTATCTCCGGTTCGTGCAGTACGATATTTAGCATTTATCTATCACCTTTCTGCATTTATTCAAAAAAACTATTTGTACAAAATTGTACTTAATTTTATACAATAAGTCAATGGTTTTTCTAGTAAAAATGTGTTTTTCTTTCTATCTTAATTGATATTTTTTGCATATTATGAACAAATTACTTGCAGAAAGAGACATACCTGTATGCTTGCAGATATGTCTCTTCCCTTTCATTTTTTCTTTATTTTCAGGCTTTATTAGCATTTTTTTAACAATATCAAAGCCTCTATTTTTTTCTCAGTTTTTCGATAAAATGATTTACCCGTCCGAGCGCTTCTTTCAAATCGTCCAATGAATATGCGTAGGAAATTCGGATATATCCTTCTCCACTTGCACCAAATGCACTTCCCGGAACAACTGCGACCTTCTCCTCTCGAAGCAGTTCCGTCGCAAATTCTTCAGACGTCATCCCAAACTCCTGAATGTTCGGGAACACATAAAATGCTCCAAATGGCTCAAAGCAACGAAGCCCCATTTCTTTAAACGTATGCATAAGATAACGTCTTCTCTCATTATATGCTGTGCGCATCTTCTGAATCTCATCATCACAGTTCTTCAATCCCTCGATTGCTGCATACTGACTGTTTGTCGGTGCACACAGGATTGCGTACTGATGGATCTTCACCATCTGCTCCATGATGATCTGCGGTCCGCATATGTACCCCAGTCTCCATCCCGTCATGGCAAGACCTTTTGAGAATCCATTTACGACCAGCGTCCTCTCCCGCATACCAGGAAGGGATGCAATGGAAACATGTTCTGTCTTATAAGTCAGTTCTGAATAAATCTCATCAGACAATACATAGAGATCATATTTCTCTACAAGTTTGGCAATCGGTTCCAGGTCTTCTTTTGTCATGATCGCGCCGGTCGGGTTATTCGGGAACGGAAGCACCAGAATTTTTGTCTTCGGTGTGATTGCAGCTTCCAGTTCTTCTGCTGTTAGTTTGAATTCATTCTCCTCTTTCATCGGAATCGGCACCGGCACACCATCTGCCAGTGTGACACACGGTGCGTAGGATACATAAGACGGCTCAGGCACAAGCACTTCATCTCCCGGATTTAGCATAGCACGCATGGTAAGGTCAATTCCCTCACTTCCGCCAACCGTTACCATAACCTCATGCACATAGTCATAACGCACATGGATCTTTCTGTCCAGGTAGTTGCTGATTTCCTGACGCAGTTCCTTAAGTCCTGCATTTGACGTATAAAATGTACGTCCTTTTTCCAGAGTATAGATTCCTTCCTCCCGTACTCTCCAAGGAGTGTCAAAATCCGGCTCCCCCACTCCAAGGGAAATTGCATCTGGCATCTCGCTTACAATATCAAAAAATTTACGGATACCTGACGGTGCAATGCCGGTTATTTTCTTAGATAATGGATCTCTCATTATGGCATCACCGGTATCCTTTCTTCTTTTTTCTCATGTTTCAGGATCGTTCCATGATCCTTATATTTCTTTAAGACGAAATGTGTCGTTGTTCCTACTACACCTTCCAGAGTCGATAACTTCTCTGATACGAATCTTGATACTTCCATCAGTGTCTTTCCGTCAATGCTGACAAGGTAATCATAAGATCCGGAAATCAGGTAAACTGCAGTTACTTCCGGATAGTTCACAATACGGTCAGCCATATGGTCAAATCCACGCTCTCTCTGCGGGGTCACGCGAACTTCGATCAATGCATTCACAAAACCTCTTCCGGCTTTGTCCCAGTCGATTAGTGTATGGTAACCACAGATAATCCCTTCTTTCTCCATGTCTGCGATTTCATTTGCAACAGAAATTTCGTCTGTCCCAAGTAAAATTGCAAGTTCCCCAAGATCAGCTTTGCTGTTCTTTTCCAGATGTTTTAATATCTCACTACGAATTTCGTTCATCTTAAACCTCCACTTTGGAGGATTCTGCTATATCTTCATCAATTCGTCCGGAGCAGGACGGTCGATATAGCGGATGTCCTCCCCATTCTGTATTATTTTGTCATTATTATCCGTAAGGCGTCCGATCACAGCCGCCTCTGTCTCTTCTTTTCGAAGCGCATCTGCCAGTGCTTCCCCGTCATCACATATCATTAATATGTTTCCCGTGGAAGCAAGCTGATACGGATTGAGCTTGTAATATTCACAAATCTCGATTGTTTCTTGTCTCACAGGCATTGCCTTGAGATCCACTACAAGTCCGGTATCAGCTTCCTTAGCCAGTCTGTAAAGTGCGGCAAAGATACCGCCTTCTCCAACCTGGCGCATGACAGATACGCCTCCGGCTTTTGCAACCCTGATTTCACGTTCTGCGAAGATGGTCTCTCGGAATTCCTCTACCTGATGCAAAAAAGTTCCGGAAAAACGCTTTCCAAGTTCTCTTCTTTTTTCATCCAGGATACGAAGAGTTCCCTCCAGGCCAATCCATTTTGTAAGGACAATGTCCTGACCGGCTCGCATCGTCTCCTTGTTCCACGCCTGCTGCTTTACATCAGCCGCCAAAGCGTTCACCTGTACAAATGTACCTGCTGCCCAGGCTGCGCGGATAATTTCCGGCTCCCAAAACGTCTGACCGTGTTCTCTTGCGCAGCGCGCGGCTTCAGCTTTCACATCATAAAGATGCGTTTTCTTTTCTTCCAGCGGTGCACAGACTCTGATTTCCATCTGATCCACCCGTTCCGCCCGCGTCAGCACTTCATTCATTGCCGCCGCAATTGCATATCTTCCTATCTGTTTTGAATTTCCGTAAGCTGTTGCCATCTCACTGACCACACAGCCATGTTCTGTCTCAAACTTCATATCTTGTCTGTTCACCTCCTGTCTTTTATTTCATTTATTTTCTCATTGATTTCCTGATTTTCAAAAAATAAATCTGTTCTTTTTACCCGGCAGAAAATTCCTCCCGGCATTCTTACTGCTCAGACGAAGATTCCATGGAACTCGCCTCGCTAATCGCCGCCTGTATCTTTGCTTTATCCTGTGTTGAGACTGCTTCTTTCACAACCGTTGCCGCACTGCTGTTCTTTGTCTTGATTCCTACAGAAATGGTTTTGTCCGCTTTGCTGTAAGTACTTTCGTTAATGACATCTTTGCTCACCTGCTTACCATTCTCATAGACAATCTTCCAAAGTTTTACTTCTTTCCCCGTATGTGCACTTCCGGTCACTTCCATCTCTCCAAGCGCCAGTTCAGCATCTGCTTTATACTTGACTCCCGGCTCTTCTGTCGATACCTCTTCCGACTCAAATTCAATCTTTCTTGTCTTATCTCTTGTCTCTTTTCCGTAAATTGCAAAACAAAGCTGATTATCGTCATCAATCTCTCCAAAAATGTAAATCGGAGTATCATAGTTATTTTCAAACACAAAATCTTTCGTGTCACCGGCAATTGCCGCATCTCTTGACGGCGGTACATAGGACACCAGCATCGAATGTGGATACCGTTTTACGACTTTCAATTCAGAGAATAGCACTGCATTGTAGAGTGTCGTGGAAACCTGACAGATGCCACCGCCATATGTATCTACGACCTGACCATTCTCATAAGAACCTGCCTGCACATATCCATGTTCTTCATCATATGGTGCTGTTACATCGTGAACCGAAATCTGTTCTCCCGGCATCACGACTGTACCATTCAGTTTCTCCACACCATTTTTCAGATTCTTCCAGCGTTCTCCGCCTCCGGCATCTGTAGAAAATGAGCCAAGTTCATCCTGTATCGTGGACAGATCCGCCTCTGTCACACTTGGCTGTTCTTCTTTTACCTTTGCCTCCATGACAAATGATCCATGATCCCAGGAGTCATTTAAATATTTCTTAATTGCTTTTATAGTTCCACTCTTATCTACGGTCTCTCCAATTTCCTCTTTGTTAATCTGAAGTCCGCTTCCACTTTTCGTAATGGTCGCATTCTGTGCGTGCTTTGCAAATGGAACTGCCCGTTCTTCCAGAATATTCTCCGTCGCTTTCTGATCCAATGTATATTCCGGGCTCAGGACAACTTTTTCTTTAGATAGTTTACGAAGACTCTTATATCGTCCAAAAAGTCCGCCGCTTTTTCCATAGTCCATGGCAGCCTTCACATTCGCCTTCACG